>JGI24721J26819_10001627_pt1 | contig 25215 bp, 26 predicted proteins | sample YelNatPaOPGAMG01_FD_26819 | JGI IMG/M metagenome (IMG submission 26819) | reverse complement strand
GTTAACTTCATCGCCAGATGCGGCTAAGTTGTGGAGCTTGAGTAGGGAATCAGTTACTCCCTTTATCGCTGAGATAACTACAACCTTCCTCTCACTTTGCCCCATGATGTAATCTGANATCTCCATGAAGTCCCTCGATCCCTCTAATATTGAACCTCCGAATTTCATCACAAGCAAGCTCCCACCTCGCTCAAGTCCATCCTGAGCTCTACTAAGTCCCTGATCAGGGCCATAGCTGTCTCATCACCCCCCGCTCCCTTCCCTATCAGGGTGTGCCTCCCGGAGGATTCAGCGAAGAATGAGACCGCGTTCAAAGCCCCCGATACTGCTAGAGGATCGATCCTCTCTACTATCTCAGGCTTCACTCTCGCCCCAGATTCATCTGAGCTTGCTATCAATCTTACGGTCTTTNCCTCCTCCAATATCTTCTTATCTAACTCTAATCCCCTTATCCCCGTTATCTCCACCTCCCTTATGGTCAGATCCGTCTCCATCGCGAGGTTAGATAGTATAACGAGCTTAGCCGCTGAGTCGAGACCATCTATATCATTTGATGGATCGGCTTCAGCATAACCCAGTTCTTGAGCCTCTCTAAGGGCGCTCTCGAAGGGAAGTCCCGATTCCATCCTCGTCAATATGTAATTAGTAGTCCCATTGAGGACTCCCTTGATCGCAAGCACTCTCTCGCCTATCAGGCATTTCCTGACGAACCTGACGAAGGGCACGCCCCCTCCAACGGTACCGCTGAATAGGAGGCGGAGGCCACTCTCCTGAAACATCTCAATTAAAGCAGGCATTTCTAAAGCAAATGGACCCTTACTAGCCGTTATCACATGTTTTCCAGTGTTTAGGGCTGCTTTTATATAAGAGAGGGATGGNTCTCCCGTTTTGAAATTCGATGGAGTGACATCTATNAGCACTTCAGCCTCCACTCCCCTTATCAGCTCCACCCCCCTCATCCCCACCTCACAGGCATGACCAGAGAGGGAACCCTTCTTGACCTTCATATCCAGTATCTCCTTCGGATCGAGCCCCCTCTCATCCTGAACGGCTGAGGTGGAATCCGCCACAGCCACTAGAGTCGGGTTCAAGCCATACTTCAACCTCAGCTCCGGGGACTTCTCAATCAACATGCGTAGGAAGGACCTACCGACCACACCCAGCCCCATGAGTATCATGCGCATGTTGGGAGAGCTTAGCTGTCGTGCATTTAAAAAAANTTACTGTAGACGCAACTATTTTAATCGGGACGTCCAGCTAATCCAGATGAGCAAGCTGTTCGACAAGCTCAGTAGGGTTGATGAGNCCCTCTCGAAGATATCTCAGCATATAAGCAATCTTCCCAGCGAGATCGTGAGCACTGAGAGAGCCTTGGGAAGAGTTTTAGCTGAGGACATAATCTCTCCTAGCGACTTCCCACCTTACGATAGGGTCGCTTTCGATGGATACGCCGTTAGATCTGAGAGCACCTTCGGAGCCTCCTCGGATAACCCCATAGTCTTGAGGGTGATAGGGTCCTCCTCGCCCGGGGAGGAACGCGAATTTGAGATAAGGGGCATGGAGGCTGTTGAAGTAGCTACTGGCGCCCCCCTTCCGAAAGGTGCCGATTCCGTCGTCCCGCTCGAATATTCGAGGAGGTTAGGTGAGCACGTTGAGATATTGAAGCAAGTAGCTCCGGGAGCTAACGTAGATAGGGCTGGAAGCGATATAAGGAAGGGAGAGACAATCCTCAGGAAGGGGACGTTTCTAGGCCCATTCGAGATACTCGCNATAGCTTCCTTGAATATAACGCAAGTCCGAGTTGTGAGGAAACCGAGAGTATGCATTATAGCGAGCGGGGATGAGCTCGTAGAACTTGGATCTGAGCTCAAGAGGGGTAAAATCGTGAACTCCAATTTGTTCGGGATTAGAGCNATCATAGGGGAGCTGGCTGAGACTAGGTACTTGGGTATAGCGAAGGATGAGCCCAGTTCCATTAAGGGCCTNATAGAAGCTTGCGATGATTGTGATATCATCGTAACNATNGCTGGGAGCAGCGTCGGGAGTAAGGATTACCTCTACGATGTAGTAAAATCGATGGGCGGTGAGATCTTAGTACGCGGCCTCAGCATAATGCCGGGGAAACCGACTATGCTAGCTGTACTGGGAGGGAGGCTCCTAGTTGGGATACCTGGCTACCCTGTATCTGCGATGGTAGCAGCTAGCGAGATATTGCTGCCGATAATAGAGAGGCTCCTGGGGATCAGGGGAGTAGAGGTTAAGACTANAGTGAGGGCCAAGCTCTCCCAGAGGGTTCCCTCTTCCCCTGGAGTGAGGCACTACGTNAGGGTNAAGCTTACAAAGGAGGGAGATTCCTACATCGCCACCCCCGTGAGGATAGGCGGAGCTGGTATAATAAGCTCCCTCGTGAGATCGGATGGCTTCCTCATAGTCCCCGAGGAAGTCGAGGGATATGAGAGGGGTGATGAAGTCGATGTAATAGTTTACAGGAGGTGGTTGGATCTTGANGAAGGTTTTCAGAAATCTTAAGAGTTTAGAGGAAGTTAAGGACCTTATTATGAGATATGAGAGGGCTGAAAGGAGAGAAAAAATCTCCATTTGGGATGCTTTCGGTAGGATCCTAGCTGAGGATATCGTATCGGGAGTCGATGTACCGGGATTCGATAGAGTGATGCTAGATGGTTACGCTGTGAGGGCCGAGGATACCTTCTGGGCGGATGAGGATAACCCCGTGGAGCTCAAGGTAATAGGAGTGGCCTCAGCCGGGCATCCCTTTCCGGGGGAAGTAGGGGAGAGAGAGGCAGTCGAGGTAGCTACTGGCGCTCCCATGCCTAGAGGGGCCAATTCCGTCGTTAAGGAAGAGTTCACCGTAAGGAAAGGTGATAGTATCCTCGTGATGAGAGCCGTAGCTCCTGGAGAGAATGTGCAAGGTGCCGGATCTGATGTGAGAGTAGGTGAGACCGTAGCATATAGGGGGACGAGGCTCTCAGCGAGGGAGATAGGAATTCTCGCTGCNGTGGGCATAAGGGAGGTGGAAGTGCTCTCNAAACCTAGGGTAGGGATATTCTCGACAGGGGATGAACTAGCTCAGCCAGGGGAACCTTTAGAATATGGGAAGATATACGATGTGAACTCATCATCCCTCATGGCTTCCGTGCTCGAGGACGGTGGGGAGCCCANATTCCTAGGTATACTCCCAGATGATTATGAGGCTATAAGGGATTCCCTGAAGAGGGAGATCGAGAAATTCGATATCATNCTGATNTCAGGAAGCACTAGTGTTGGGGCTGGCGATGTTATGTATAGAGTGCTTGAGGAACTGGGCCCCCCAGGCGTCATCGTCCACGGCATAGCTATGCATCCGGGGAAGCCGACTGTAATAGCTGAGGCGAGAGGGAAGCTTGTGATAGGTCTTCCAGGATATCCCACGAGCTGNCTCACGGTTTATAGGGAGATAGTCTCTCCCCTCATAAGGAAGTGGAGCGGCAAGCCTCTGGAGACTGGAAAGGAGGTAATTGGAAGGGCCGCGGAGAGGATAATCGGGGAGAGGGGGAGAAGGGATCTCCTTCCCGTNCATGTAGTTAAGGACGAGGAATACCTAGTTTTCCCCGTTCCAACCGGATCGGAGGCCATTTCAACGCTCTCAAGGGCAGATGGCTACGTGGAAATGGAGGAGCTTGAGGAGATCATAGAGGAGGGAGAAGTCGTTAGGGTCAAGCTCTTCACGGATAGGATCGCTGATATCTCCATGATAGGTAGCCATTGCATCGGATTAGAGTTGATAATGTCTGAGATGAGGAGGAGGGGGTACCTCATTAAATCCGTATTCGTCGGATCCTCCGGAGGGTTCAAGGCCATAGCTAGGGGAGAAGCTGATTTAGCTGGTGTGCACGCCTTCGACCCGGAGACCATGGAGTATAATCTGCCCTTCATGAGGAAGTTCTCGATAGAGGATAAAGCCATATTGATAAGGGGGTACAGGAGGATCCAGGGCCTCATAGTGGCTAGAGGGAACCCCAAGGGGATAAAGGGAATTAGGGATATCTTGGAGAGGAGAGATATTGTTATGATGAACAGGAATAAGGGCTCGGGCACTAGGATACTGTTAGATTATCTGCTCAAAGAGGAGGCCGAGAGAATGGGTATNGATATCTCCGAGGCCATTAAGAACATCAGAGGATACTGGAATGAGGCTAAATCTCATAATGCAGTTGCCATAGCAATTAAGAATGGGATTGCTGATGTGGGAATCGGAATAAAGACCGTAGCCAGGCTTTACAACTTGGATTTCATTCCAATCGCCGAGGAAAATTATGATTTCTTGATCAGAAGATCCTCTATGAGGAAGGGGGCTGTCGAGGAATTCCTAAGGATCTTGAGGGAGTTCAGGAGTAAGTTGAATGAGCTGGACGGCATTGAGGCCAGTGACGACATAGGCCTCCCCATCAGCCCCTAGCGAGCTTGATCAAGTGAGGGGCCTCCGGTATTATCAGCCTCTCGAGGGCTAGCTTAACTGCATCCGGCGATCCTGGGAGCATGAAAACGAGAGATTTTAGGTAAAATCCAGCCGAAGCTCTGCTAGCTATAGCTGAGCTACCTATTTGGGAGTAACTTAGCCACCTNAATATCTCCCCGAATCCGGGGAGCTCCTTCTTAAGTAGCGGTCTTACTGCTTCCGGTGTTACGTCCGAGGGGCTGACACCGGTTCCCCCGCAGAATATTATCACATCTGAGTCCTCAGCCGCCCTTATAAGAGATGCCCTTATTAGACCTTCATCATCAGGTATTATCTCCTTCCTCACAACTAGATTGCCTGAAGCCTCCACAATTTCCACAGCGATCTTCCCAGTTAGATCCTCCTTACCCTTATCACTGAATCTCGACGTGCTAACAACGAATATTGAATAACTGAGCTTGGAGGGAGCTCCCCTCCTGTGTTCCTCCGGGACTCCCATAGATTAATGTTATGGGGGTAACTTTAAAATTATCCGCCCAACTGAACTTCTGGGATGGCTGAGCTACAAGCTAAAATAACTCCCGGACTGCAGGAGTACCTAACCGCGATATATAGATTGCAGAGAAAGAGGAAGGCCGTCGGGGTTAAGGAACTCGCCGATGAGCTGGATGTCACATTACCTAGTGTGATAGACGCTTTAAAGAGACTCTCTAAAGCCGGCTTAGTTAACTATAATAGATACAGCAAGGTCACTCTGACGGAGAATGGGGAAAAATCTGCAATTCTTATCATAAATAAAGAGGAAATTTTCTACGAATTCCTCAGGGGGATCCTGGGGATCGAGGATGAGAGAGCTAGAGAGGAGGCCTGCTGGATGGAGCACGGGGTGAGTTGGGAGAGCGCTGAGAGGCTGAAATTATTCATCGATTTTCTGAGAGAAAATATGCATAATATAAGCGAAGAGTTCAAAAAATTTATAAATGAGAGGCAGAATAGCGCTATATAGTTGCAGTATGTGAGAATTGTATTCGCACCCTCACTGCAAAAAATTAAATTAAACCCACCCACAGCTTAGCTAGCCGAGGAGGTGTTACCATGCCCAAGTACTTGATAGAGCAAGATAGGGANAGCTGCATAGCCGATGGTGTCTGCGCATCCCTCTGCCCGGATAACTGGATCATAGATGATGATGGGCTAGCTTCCCCCGTTAAGAAAGAGTTGGACGATCTCGGTTGCAACATGGAAGCTGCCCAAGCCTGCCCCGTTAATATAATACATATATACGAGGTTCAGCCGAACGGCTCCAAGAAGCAGCTGATCTAAACACCCCTTTTTCTTTTTTAATGGGGGCGGTGGGCTCCCCCGAGGTGGAGTTGATGGATCGAGTTTCCCTGTTCTCCCCATACCCTTCCCCCAGTTACCCGGCAGCACCGAACGTCCACCTTAGGGCTGCTCCCTTCCGGGCCTGACCCGGTTCGGTGGTAAAGGTGATTCCCCATCCCTCCGGATGGGTTATCACCACCGCCGGTCCACCGGGACCGAGGTTCATCGGCTAGGAGGAGATAGGGACCCCCTACCATCAACTCGCCCCCGGGAGTTACTGACCCCGGCATTAGCCTTCCGGTTGAGGGGACGGCTACCCCCCCGGTCCTACCCCACCGCCCCCGGGATCGGGCATCACTCCCTTAAAAACCCTGGCGTACGACCTTGACCTCGCTTCCCCTCGCTATTAAGACCAGGTCCGCTAGGCCGACGAATATACCTACCTCGACGACTCCCGGTACCCCCTTCACCTCGCTCTCCATGGAAGCAGGATCCTCCAAGGGAGGGCAGTTTATGTCCACTATCACATTACCGTTATCAGTTATGAAAGGTGAGAGATCCTTAATCCTGATCCTNGCATCGCAATTAAATCTCTTAATTAGATTACCGAGGGTCCAGGAGACCCCATAAGGTAATACTTCAACGGGGAGAGCCCTCTTTGAGCAGAGCTTTTCCACTAATTTCGTGTGATCCGCTATAATGACGTAAGTTGAACTGTTGTATGCCAGAACTTTTTCCCTCAGTAAAGCGCCCCCTCCCCCCTTGAGCAAGTTCAAATTGCTATCTATCTCATCCGCACCATCTACCGTTATCTCTGGCCTCTCACCATCAGGATAGATCACCTCAAGTCCCTGATTCCTAGCTACTTCCTCTATCTGTTTGGATGATGGTATAACTTTTATTTTGCCCGCTTTATCCGATTTTGCTAATTCCTCAACAAATATAGCGACTGTAGATCCGGAGCCGAGGCCCAATAGCTTCACATCACCTATCAATTTGAGCGCTTCCCTAGCGACTAATCTCTTCTCGAACTCTATCATTCAACCCACCACTATCTCNACTATATCTCCGTCCTCCAGGAGGAAATCTGGGCCCACTCTCATCGGGGAGTAGGGTAGCCTCTTTGCCCATACCTTAGCGTACTTGAACCTCTCCTTGAAGGACTCGTGAATGAACTCCGCTAGATCAATTACGCTCGAATTCCTCGGGAGTATAACAGCTTTATCTGATGGGGATTTCTCATTTTTCGATTTCGTGAATACCCTTATGAGCCCCAGTTCCTTTAGTATCATCTCCCCGAGCTCATCCTTGGATGGGAGTCCCGTTGGGGAGGGTATTATTCCCATGACCTTATCTCCGTATATCCTCTTGACTTCCTCCACCAAGNCCCTGTCCTCAACGATATCATATTTAGTCAGGAATATTATCGTCGGTTTGTAACTCTTCTCCCCGAATATCGCTTCCTCGNCATCCTCGAGTCTCACATATCCCTCTATCTCGACCCAAGCCCTATCTATCCCGAACTGAAGCAGCAGCTCCCTCACATCACTCTCAGAGCAATCAACGAGTTTCCCCTTATTCATTATTATGAGAGTCGGGGCTGCTCTGCTCCTCTTTATCCTGACCCTACCGGTCGGCCTCTCGAAGGATATCTCCCTGGACTCCAGAAATGAGAATATCTTGGAGAGGGAATCCAGGGGGTCCTCCAGAGAGCTCACCGTTATCCCTAATACATCCGAGTTCTTCGCTAGGGCAACTGCTAGATTTGTTGGACCGCCTTGAGCCTCAAGTATGAGTGGAGGCGCTTCAACCACTTGGATCTGGGTCCCATAGATCTCCATCATTCCCTCAACGGGCCTCATAGTTGTGAAGGGGTTCGGGGATATCGAGGGCTTAGCGTTCGTCAGCGTCGCTAGGAGAGTGCTCCTACCGGAATTTGTGAATCCTATAAGGACTAATTGAGCAGCTCCTCTCTTNTCAACCATCAGAGAGGATCCTTTACCCTTTTTTGATGTCTTTTTTCTCTCTATTTCNTCTTTAAGCTCGGATATCCTCCTCTTAACGAACTTCTCCATCTTTTCTGTTCCCTTGTGCTTCGGTATCAGTGAGTAGAACTCCTTAAGTTTCTGGAGCTTCTCCTCCGGNGTTTTCGCTTTAGAATATTCCTCCCACTTAGCTTGGGCCTCTGGTGGGAGGTTGGTCGGCATATCACCTCTTCCTCCTCTTCCTCTTCACCTCTACAGCTTCCCCGAGCGTGACTGAGCTATAAACTTGTTGAGGGGTTGAGCCAGTGACCTGTGCTCTTTCNGGATTTCTCTGTATTATGGAGACCTCTAGGAGCTTCTCTATATTCCTAGCGACTTCGAAGCTAGGAACGACCCTCTCGGACTCTATATTCCTGAGAAGAGATGCCTTTATGTTTAATGCTGCAGCGACTTGCTCTATTGATAGACCGAGGGATTCCCTAGCCTCTCTGATCTTCCTCCCATAATCCTCAACGAGCTCCACCTCCCCCTTATCCCTCTTAGGGATCCTGACTTCCTTGGGTTTACTAGGAGAGGGTTTCTTCAGAGGCACCTCNAACTTTTTCTGAGTTAAAGTGACTTCTTCATCCTTCTTCTTAACTTTCTTGACTTTTCTCGCGCAATTATTGCATAGGGATGCCTTATAACCATCAAGATCGACTATGACGGGTTTCCCGTAGAAGGTCCCCCCGCATAACTCGCAGACGTAGACCTCCCCTGACAAATCCACCAGCTCCCAATGATNATGCAAAAGCTTTAGATTAACCTTTGGGTGTACACCCGATGAAGAGGATAAAACCCAAGGATCTAGATAGGATGATGAAGAGCATGGGGATTCAAGTTCAAGGCATAGATGCCACTGAGGTAGTGATAAAGCTGAGTAGCGGAGAATCTATAGTCGTGAGAGATCCTCAAGTCTCCCTAATGAGAGTCGGTGGTGAGGAAATTTACCAAATAATCGGGAGATCTGAGAGGTTGAGTGGGGAGGGGGAAAGTTACTCGCCATCCGAGGAGGATGTGATGCTCGTAGCAGCTCAGGCGGGGGTAGACCCGGATAGGGCCAGGAGAGCCCTCATAGAGACGCGTGGAGATCTTGCTGAGGCTATAATTAGGTTGAAGGAGGGTTCGATTTGAGTTTAAGGAGGCTTTGGGCAATCTGGAGGATGCCTTACATAAAACTTTTGGCTAGNGAGGGGGGAAAGGAGTGTATTTTTTGCAAACTACCGAGGGAGAATAGGGATAGGGAGAACCTGATACTCTACAGATCCAGCAGCTCCTTCATAATCATGAACAAATATCCCTACAATCCGGGCCATCTGATGGTCGCACCCTACAGGCATGTAGCCAACCTCGATGAGCTGAGCGATGATGAAATCATCGATGTCATGAACCTCGTTAGGATCTCCGTAAGGATTTTGAAAGAGGCCATGAGCCCCGATGGGTTCAACATAGGGATGAATGTGGGTAAGGCTGCTGGTGCCGGTTTCGAGGGTCATATACACATACACATAGTGCCCAGGTGGATCGGGGATGCTAATTTCATGCCGATACTGGGNAATACGAAGGTGATAAGTGAGGCCCTGACTAACACATACGATGAGCTCAAGAAGGTCCTCGATAATCTGGTAGCCAGATCGAAGTCATAGTCAAATTTTTCAGATAACTCCGGACTTTAAGTTCNTGATTGAATACTATAATCCTTAAATCATAATATTTANTTGAGAACTTTCGCACAAAACTGAGGNGTTTAAATGAGTGCTGATGGCGAGACTGAGGCTCGAGTAATCTTTATTATTGGTCATGGCTAAACCAAGGGGCCGTGGTCTAGCTAGGTAGGATGCCGGCCTTGGGAGCCGGAGGTCCCGGGTTCAAATCCCGGCGGCCCCATTCTGGCTGNTAGTGAGTTTCCGAAAGCTTCGATATCTGATGAATCCTGTTATTTAATTCATTTTATTAAGAAATTTATTTACCCTTCATCCCATTGAAGGTATGTTCATGGAATTTGNGATGCGGGACATTCATTCATGCTTATGTAGAAAAGCTTATTTGAGTTTACGCAATAATATATCGTGAAGCCCCGGGCGGGATTCGAACCCGCGACCTGCCGCTTACGAGGCGGCCGCTCTGACCGAGCTGAGCTACCGGGGCTTCGGTAGAGGGTAATGCTCACCTATAAACTTTACTGGATGATGGGGTATGAGGGACGAGGACCTGATAATACTTGCCCTTGCTGTGATCAGCAGGGATCTTGAGCTAGTTAGGAGAATCGTTGAACTCGCCAATAACGGTGTTATAGAGGAAGGGGAGTTACAGGAGACTCTCAAGCTATCCGTCACGAACCTGAGGGTCATGCTCTACCAGATGCAGGACTTCAACTTGGTGATTCAACTGGGGGCCAAGGAAGATGGGAATGGGGGTTACCTATCCTACTGGAGGATAAATAAGGATGTAGCGAAATCATTCCTCCTGAGGAGGCTGAAGTATACGAAGAGCGAGCTGATGAAGAGGAAGGAGGAGGACCTATCGGGGGAGTACTATGTGTGCGCTGCCGATCCATCTCATGCGAGGTTGAGCTTCGATGAGATGATAAGGAGCATGGGTGAGGGCTCACCCACTTGCCCCGTATGCGGAGCGATGATGGAACCCGTGAATAAGGAGGAAGTTGTAAAGCTTATAGACTCCATGATAGAGCTCATAGATAGGGCGATCGAGACGCTGGAAGGATGATTGACTTGACGAGAGAGTTCTTCATACAAGAGAGGATCCCCGAAGACCTGAATGTCGATTCGATGCTCGAGGAACTCGGCTGGGAGATGATGCAGTTGATGAGGGGTATCGAGGTNGAAGCATTAGATCTCGATACCGAGGGTGGCTGGGTTAAGGTCAGNGTCAGCGGAGCCGATGAGGGGGCNGCTGAGAACTTGATCTACAGGACTTATGGGAAACTCAAGAGNGCTGAGGAAGCGAANGTGGGTGAGAGCCTCAAGGGCTTCATAACGGACTTGGGTGAAGTNGGCTACGGTATCTATTTCAAGGCCTTTCTGGGGGAAAAGGATTGTCTCTACCCGCTCTACGAGATGAGGAAGCAGCTAGTTGATAATATGAAGCTCTCAACTAGGGCTATAGCGAATATCTACGGATTCATGAACGACGTATCGATGGAGATAAATGTAACGAAGATAGATGAGAAGGGAATCTATGTTTCACTATCCCCCAGGCAGGTCCGCATGATAAGGGATATGATCAAGATGGGAAGGGAGATACTACTCGTAGTCAGGGCCACCCCGAAGCAGGTGAAGAGAGCTTTAAATAGGACNGGCCATTATAGGGATGTTTCNATGGTTAGAAAATCATTTCTCTCCCATATGCTCATATGCAAGCGTAAGACTCAAGCGAAGGGATTAATACCGAGGCTTGGTCCTTATCTTCCCGGCGCAAAGTTCTCAACGATCTCCCAAGATAAGTTCCGCAAGCTAACGGAAGTCAACTTTTTAAATCACTCCACTCAATAGTAAGGGATTGCCGGGGTGCCCTAGCTCGGTAGGGGGCTGGCCTGCTAAGCCAGTGGCCCACTGGGCCGCGAGGGTTCAAATCCCTCCCCCGGCGCCAGGGCCGGTGGTCTAGAGGCTATGACGCCGCCCTTACGAGGCGGAGGTCGGGGGTTCGATTCCCCCCCGGCCCATTCGGGAGGAAAACATGCCCATCGAAGAGGGGGGATTTTACGATAGGGACCCTAGGGATTTCGAGCTCAAAGTCGCGATCATCTACCCGGGTCCATACAGAGTGGCCGTGAGCTCCTTAGGGCACCAGATCCTCTACTTCCTGGTCAATTCCATGGATGGCGTGATGGCTGAGAGGTTCGTGAGCGACCTCAATGGCTCCGTGGAAAGCGGTAGGTCTTTAGATGAATTCGATATAGCCCTGGCAACTCTNCACTTTGAAGGGCAGTATCCGGAATTATTGAGGATGATTGAAGGGCTGAAGAAACCTGTATTTGTTGGAGGGCCTGCTGTTAGCTTCAACCCCCTCCCCATAAGCCCTCTAGTCTCCGCAGTAGGCCTAGGAGATTTCGAGGCTCTCATCGGGGAGATCCTCAAGTTCAGGGATGAGGGAGTCTCGGCCCTAATCCCGAAGTTCTTCGTATATGAGCTCAAGAACAGGGCTAAGTTCAATAGGATACTTCATCTNAGCCCTCTGCGCGACCAGATAAGGGTCCTAGAGGATGGAGTCACACTCAACAAATTCCTCTTGGAGATATCGAGGGGATGCGGGTGGGGGTGTAGGTTCTGCGGCATGGGGTGGCATTGGAGACCGCGTTTAGATGCCCCGATGAACGAGGTTAGGGAGGCTATAGAATATGCTTCTGACCTGGGCTTCAGGGAAATTTTCATAATAGGATCTGATGCGGCTTCCTCAAAGGCGATAAAGGATACNCTCTGGGAGATAGCTGAGATAGGTCTTANGGCGAGCACTCCATCCATAAGGGCTGATCAAGTGGATGTTGAGCTCCTCGATCTAATAAGGAGCACTGGGGGAAGGATGATAACTGTAGCCCCCGAAACGGGGAGCGATAGATTGAAGGGGATAATTAACAAGAGGATAGATAATGATGAGATCATTAGAACCGCTGAAGAAGCTAGGGATATGGGGATGAAGCATATAAAGCTCTATTTCATGATAGGGCTTCCCTTTGAGCGAGAATCCGATGTAGTCGAATCCGCTAAGCTCGCTAGCAAGGTAAACTCCATATTGAGAGCGAAGGTCACCCTCAGCGTGTTCGTCCCGAAGGCCGGGACGCCCTTTGAGCTTTCTCCCCTGATTAGAGAGCCTGATTTCAGAAGAAGACTCTCCATATTCCGTAGGGAATACANGGGGGAAATGAACGTTTCTCATTATGGTAGGGCTTATGTGCAAGCCCTCCTCTCCCTAGGGGGCTTCGAGGTCAGTGAGATCCTAAAGAGGGGGTACAAGAAGCCGTTCAACAGGTGGACCTATGGGTCGATAGCGAGGGACCTCGGCGTGGATCCAGATCGGATAGTCCACGGGGAGAGGGNGACACCTTGGTGGGATTACATCGATAACATATCTAAGGATTTCNTCAGGAGAGAGTATGAGAGAGCGAAGAGTGGGTGGCCCTNACTGCCCTGCGATGAATTTTGCTCCAAATGCATGATTGAATGCCCTATGAGGTAGCGTATATTCGATGAGTTCTCACCTTAGAGGGTACCTTCTCCCCTTTTTCAGGATCTCAACATTATATACTTTCCAGTAGCGATACTTTNGGGTGCTCGCATGCCGACCTACATATACTTCGTNTTATACAAGCTGAAGGAACTCANTCCTGAGGAAGAGGAGAGAGCTAGGAACGAGTGGGAGAAGATAACTGAGGAATGGCCCCCCGAGGTCAGACTCATCGGGGTATATGATCATGCGTGGGGAACTGAGTACAACGGGATAATGGTTCTAGAGTCTGAGAGCATGGACTCCTTCACCAGATTCTGGAAGTGGTTCAGGGATAAGGTGAGATGGTACGTTCCGGAGACTAGAACTATAATAGCGACGAAGAGATAGATTTTATGATCCCAAGAATTATTCTAGAGGACTCGAGCCTCCACAACTCTCTTTCAATCATTTTTCCAATTAGATGGAGCTTCCTCCTGTGGAACTCTTCCCACTTCATATCTGTCACTGTCTCAGTGAGGACGAGCCCTTCGGGAGGGGCCAACCCTATACTCCTACCGAGGTGGAGTTCTAAGGCTCTCCCTACGATCCTCCTTATCTCGTTCTTCTTAAATGACTTCCCATAAATCTCTATATATGTAAAATTTTCTCCAGATTTCACGTCAATTCTCTCAATATTTTTCCCTAATCCAGCCTGCGTTAGTTCATCTAACGCCCTCCTCACGCATTCTGTCTCGCTGAGTCTGAATGGGATCGCATAGCAATAAGCTCTAGCCTTGGGCTTAGGTATGCCTCCGGTAGCGATGGCCCACACAGCTATATCCTTCGGAAGTTCCGAGTTCAGGAGAGATACATTAGGGGCCGGACCCCTGTAGAAAGCTATGTTATCCAATGCCGATACTCCTCTATCAGTCCTAGATGTGAACCTGAGTTTCGCTCTTATGCCCTGAGATTCCATTGCCTCCCTCAGGGCTGAGCCCACTGTAGGGAGGCTCGGTTGTTCGACGACCCCATGATAATTCCATCCCAGATAAGCGATCCTCAGTGAGACTACACTCCAAGCCAAATCATCATCACCAGTAGGAGGAGTCCAGCGCCCAGTGTGAAGAGAGCGTAACTGAGCCTCTTCCCTCCGGAGAGGGATCCTAAGTAGAAGCCCATGATGAAGAGGAGAAGTAGGGCCTGAAGGATCGATAAGGTATAAGAGAGCTTGATCTCTATTAAACCGAGCTCGCATATCTTGAAGGATATAGAGAGGGTCATCACGAGTATCGATGGAATTCCTCCGCTCGCTAGAGCTATTAATATGGCTTTCCTTCTCTCCATCTCGCTGATAAATGTTTCATCTAGCGTCATCAGGACCGCCCTCTCCAGCTCCCTGACCTTCAGCTCCCTCTCCGCTCTCTCCGATATGTAAGTCCCCAGAGATCCGGAGAAAAATATCGATAGAGTTCCAGCCAGTATCAGTTTGAGGATCACGGAAGGCTCCTCTATCCCCCCGAAGTATCCTCCTAGTATTATTCCGAGCAGCATTAAGATGCTATCGAAACTATTGGTGACAGCATACCTCCTCGCTATTTCCCAAAAATCAGATCTATTAAGTCCTCCAGATGATCGCTCAACCTCGCCAAGGTATCCCTAACTTCTCCAAGCGCTTTCCTTAAGCTAACCTTAGTTACCACATGCATCTCCATTAGATAGGTAAGTAAAGGTTATTTTGTTATCTGGCGACGTTGAGCCGGGTGATGGGCACGCCCGTGGTTGAGAAGATCGGTAAGCTGATAGAGGTCGTTAAGGAAAATCTATCTACAGTTGATGATGAATCCGCTAATATGTTCATAAAAGCGCTCTTCAGGACTATGGGGGAGGGCAAGATATTCGTAGTCGGGGCCGGTAGATCCGGGCTAGTGGCTAAGGCCTTCGCGATGAGGCTCCTCCACGTCGGCTTCCAAGTTTACGTAGTGGGTGAGACGGTCACTCCATCTATGAGGAGCGGTGACCTTCTTATAGCCGTGAGTGGATCCGGAGAGACTAAATTCCCCGTTACAGCAGCTCAAGTAGCTAAGAGTGTTGGNGCNCATGTANTAGCTATCACGAGCTATCCGAATTCTACCCTNGGGAAGATAGCCGATTTCGTCGTTAGAATAGGAGGAAGAGTTCTTCCAGAGGATGAGAGNAGNGATTACTTCACGAGGCAGATACTGGGTATACACGAGCCCCTAACACCGCTAGGAACGTTATTCGAGCTGAGCGCTATGATATANCTCGATGCACTGATATCCGAAATAGTGGAGCTGATGGGGAAGAGTGAGGAGGATCTTGCCAGGAGGCATGCGAACATCGAGTGATTTAGAGCTCATCCTGAGGGAAGCNGAGAGGATAGTCTCGCCATCCGAGGANGAGAGGAGGAGGCTGGAGAGGGTACTCGAGGAAGCTCTGAGGAGAGTNGAGGAGAGCATCAAGAGGCTAAATTTGAACGCTGAGGTAATTGCTGTCGGATCCTCTGTTAGAGATACCTGGCTTCCGAATAACAATGAGCTCGATATCTTCGTCCTCTTCCCCAAGGGAGTAGGAGATAAGGAAGTTTTGGGGAGCCTAATAGTCGATATAGCTAAGGATGCCTTCGGGGATTATGAGCAGAATTACGCTGAGCACCCTTACGTCAGGGTCAGATATTCGGATTTTGAGATAGACCTCGTCCCGGCCTTCAAGATACTTCCCGGGGAGAGGATAATAAGTTCCGTAGATAGGACCCCCCTTCCACAATTCTTACGTTAGGGAGAAGCTCAAGAGGCCGAACGATGTGAGGTTACTTAAGGCTTTCCTCAAATCGATCGATGCTTACGGTGCTGAGGAGAAGGTAGGGGGCTTCAGCGGCTACGTATGCGAACTCCTGATAATAAATTACGGGAGCTTCCTAAAGACGATAGAGGAGGCATCGAAGTGGGGATCGAGGGTCTACATAGATATAGAGCACCACCTAACGGAGGAGTACGCATTATCAGCTTTCAACGGACCTCTGGTACTGATAGATCCCACCGACCCTAGGAGGAACGCCGCCGCAGCACTCACTGAGACGCAGTTCAACAGATTCAAGGTAGCGGCTAGGGCATTCCTCAAGAACCCGGATATCGAGTTCTTCTCCAGGGGATTGAAGGGAGTGAAGGGGAGAGTATCCGCTAAACAGATAGAGGAGCAGCTCTCGGAGAGGAAGACGAGGATTATCGTCATAGAGATGGGCGATCTTGATCTCTCTAGAGAGTTATTATGGTCTCAAGCGAAGAGGATGGCCAGACTTCTCAATGAGGAGCTTGAAGCTAATGGTTTCGATCCGCTCTGGGTCTCGGGCTGGACTGATGAGAGGGATGAGATCTTCGTTGCCATGGAACTCCCATCACTGAACCTCCCGGTCATAGAGAGGAGGCAGGGACCTCCAGTTGGATCTAAGGAGGAGATGAACTTCCTCAAGAGTTACCTAGGCTCCGGATTCGGGGGACCTTTCATAGAGGGGGATAGGTGGTACGTTTATAGGAAGAGGAGGCATAGCGATGCAATTAGCCTCATAAATGAGCTGATCTCCTCTAAAGCTCCAACTATATTGAGGGGAGCGAAACCCAAGATATTAACTGACAGGGAGCTCCTCCTCTTGGATAGGGATGTTCTGGGATGGATATACAGGGAGATGAGGAAGGAGGAGTTCTTCATAAGGTATCTAGTTGACTGAAGGAAGCTACTGATCCCAATTCCTCCTCTATCTCCAGCAGCCTGTTGTACTTCGCTACCCTNTCCCCTCTGGCTGGGGCTCCCGCCTTTATGTAGCCACAGTTCAANGCGACGGAGAAGTCGCTTATGAAGGGATCATTAGTCTCCCCCGATCTGTGGCTCACGATAACCCTATACCCATATCTGAAGGCGAGTGATGCAGTCCTCACAGCCTCAGTCAGCGTCCCTATCTGATTCACCTTGAGTAAGACGGCATTTCCAGCCTTCGCTTCGATCCCCTTCCTGAGGTATCTCTCATTTGAGACGAAGTAATCATCCCCTACTAGCAAAATCCTATGACCGAGTTTTTTAGTGAGCTCAGAGAGGGAATCTAAGTCCTCCTCATGGAAGGGATCTTCTATCGCTACTATCGGGTACTCATCCACAATTCTCTCGTAGAACGAAATCAGCTCCTCCTTCGTAAGGGATGCTCCATCTATGTTATACTTCCCATCTGCATAGAAGTTGCTCGCGGCACAATCAATAGCTAGTTTAACTTCCCCCTCAAGCCCGACTCTCTCTATCGAGCTGACCAATGCTTCTAAGGCTTCCTCGGTCCTCTTCATTGGAGGAGCGAAGCCTCCCTCATCTCCGAGGTTAACAGCATGCCTACCGTATCTCTCCTCGAGGAGAGCTTTTAGCTCCATATAAACGCTTACTCCGGCAAAGAGAGCGTCTTTAAATGTAAATTTAACTGGCACTATCATAAATTCTTGAATAGCTAGCTCATTGCCCGCATGTTTCCCACCATTTATTATATTCATGAGGGGTATTGGTAGAACCCTCGAGAAAGCTCCTCCCAGGTACTTGTAGAGAGGGACACCCATTTGATCGGAAGATGCTTTTGCTGAAGCTACTGAGGCACCCAGAATCGAGTTAGCTCCTAATCTCGATTTATTAGGTGTTCCATCCAGCTGAATCAATATATCGTCTACTAGAGGTTGAATTGATGCATCCACCCCTATCAGGGAGGGTCTTATTATCTCATTGACGTTCCTCACGGCCTTAATGACTCCCATTCCCCTCAGCCATTTCCCGCCATCCCTTAGCTCTAAGGCCTCCCTCTTCCCCTTTGAGGCACCTGATGGAACTGAGAACCTTCCTGAGCCTCCTCCCTCCAATTTAACTGTCACTTCCACCGTAGGGTTCCCTCTGGAGTCCAGTACCTCCCTAGCCCTTACATCCTCTATCCTGAAGGACATCCAGAGTGGGACCAACCTTATTATTTATTCTTTGAGTATATCCAGGTGATCGTTTGAGCTCATCGCTCGATGATGTCAGAGGGATATTGAATAAGTTGACATCCATCCCTAGGGTCACGGGAAGCGAAAGGATCTTCGCCCCTTCTATAGCTGAGATCCTCGAGCCCCACTGCGATGCGATCAGGATAGACCCTTGGGGAAATGTTGAAGGCATCCTGAACCCAGGCGGGAAGCCCTCAATAATGATAGCGGCTCACGTCGATCAGATCGGGATAATAGTTAAGGAGGTGACGAATGAAGGATACATAAAGTTCGATGGGGTTGGATGGGATCCCAGGGTCCTCTATGGATCCCGTGTTAAACTGATAACGGGCAAGGGAATTGTTAGGGGAGTCATAGGGGTAGTACCGGCGCATTTCCTGAGGGTTTACAAGGAACTTGAGGAGAAGAAGATAGAGATAAAGGATCTAGTGATAGACATAGGAGCCCGCAGTAAGGAGGAAGCTGAGAGCATGGGGATAAAACCTGGAACCTATGGAGTCCCTGATTACGATCCAATTTCGCTTGGATCCGAATTCTTCTCCTCTCCGGGTCTCGATAATGCTGCGGGTGTCGCGACGATGATATATGGGGCGATGCTCAGCCGTGAGGGAGGGGGAATAGATGCGGAGGTGCATTTCACAGCCACTATACAGGAGGAAATAGGACTCAGAGGCGCTGAAATGATGGCATATAGGCTGAAGCCCGAGGTAGCTATAGCTATCGATGTCACATTCGCCGAGCAGCCGATGCTACCGGAGGCCCCGAGGATCTCGCTGGGGAAGGGACCTGTAATAAGCAGGGGCCCCATATACCACCCTGAGGTGGTGGAGTTAATAGAGAGAGCTGCGGAGGAAAATGAGATCCCTCGCCAGTACGAAGCCGATTTCAGAGGAGCGGGAACTGATACTTGGGTGATACAGGTCGCTAGAGGCGGTGTGAAGACGGCCCTCATCTCGATACCCTTGAGGTACATGCACAGCCCTTGCGAAGTCATAAGCCTCAAGGANGTGGCTTGGGGAGGGGCCCTCCTGGAGAAGACCCTAGAGCTGTTCTAATGATCATCGCCCCTTAATGTGGAGTAGCAGAAACTAGTGGATGGTCATCNGGGCAGCTCATGAGCTAGCGTACAGGCTGAGGACAATAAAAAGGAGTTCTTATACAGATTTAGGTCTCAAGTTAGTGGCTCTTTCCCCGGTACCTTCAGAGCTACTTCGAATATGGCGACGGGAACAGTTATCCCCAGATTGAGGAGGACTTCGGGATCTATCTCGCCTATCACTCCCACCTCCTCCCCCTCCCTCAGCACGCTCGCGCACCTCCCCTCTATGAAGGGCCTCTCCTTCCTGGGCTCCAGCTCTATCCTATACGAGAGATTCTCAAATAGGACCTTCAGGTGGGAATATATGTCCTCAAAACCTACGGAATCGTCTGCATATGCGGCAGCCACCCTCCTCTCATCCCTAGTCTTGTTCTCAAGCCTCTCATCTATTAGCACCACATCCCCTATCTCGAAGACCTTCTGAGGGTACCTTACGTGAGTATTATTCGCTAGGAATGCTAGTAATCCCGGGAACAAGGCATCCCTTAAAACGCTGTAGCTCTCAGAGACCGGATTTGATATCTCAACAACTTCCCTCTCTTCCCTGCCGACTGCGTGGAAGAGGGATGCCCTGCTCGTCATTATGTAGTTGAGGACCTCCTGATAGCCTAGCCCTATCATCACCGTCCTCACTTTCCTGGATACCTTCTCCACAGGATGGGGCCTACCGACAGTCATTACGTTCTTTGGAAGCTCATATCCAATTTTGTTCAGTCCCAAGGTTATTGAGACTTCCTCAGCTACATCGATCGGATGTAAGAAATCTGATCTATAACCCGGAATGAGCACTCTGACTTTACCATCTGAGAACTCCGCATCCAGTCTGGCTCTCAGGAGCTGCATTACCACGTCATCCTCCGAGAGGTTTAGGCCCACTATGCTCCTTATGAAATCTAGATCCACTTCCATTTCCTCGGGCTCATGCCTCGGGGTCTCTATGTTCCTACCGTCTGGGTATAAGATGTCCAGCGTGCTTATTTCTCCCCCTCTCTCAGCTAAAGCTGAGGATATTATCTCGAGGGCATACCATATCGCCTTCAGATCCGTCCCAGTCACATCTATGAAGATATCCCTGACGCCCGGGGTGAGTCTCGTGAGCTCCGAGTTTATTATTGGGGGCATGCTGAGGACCTCCTCCCTAGAGTCCATTATTAATGGGACTAAATTTTCTGGATTTGNGATTAAATGAGAATATATTTTACCTTTTTCCGTCTGTTCTAATATCTCTTTNGCACTCATTTCCGCATACTCGCCCAGAGGCACGAAGTGGACCTCCTCAGCCCTCCTAGCGTCGTAAATTATAGGGGGCTTGACCTTCGAGAAGTCATGGAGCCCGATAGCGACCCTCCTCCTCTTCCTCCCTAAAGTATCATGTATCTTCTCTTGTGCCTCTATGAGGGCCACTAAAGATTCCTCANTCCTCAGATCGACATCCCTGACGAGGGCAGCGACTACATATGGCCTGACCTTGGCTACTCCCTCACCCACTCTGACCTCGAAGGCCTTCCTCCTCACCCTATACTTAGGTAGGCCCAGTTCCTCGTTCGAGATACCCTTGAGACATCTCACTATGCCCTCTAACGTCACTAGATCCATCCTATCGGAGGTTACCTCGAATCCCACCTCCTCCCCGAAGGATTCCAAGTTCATCTTCGTGAAGTCTAAGAGATCAGTGAGCTCCTCCTCGCTGAGGCTCCTCCAGAGCCTCTCCATCTCCCTCCTACTGAAACTCACGACTGGCAAGCTCTCACCACACCAGAGGCGCCTTCCTAAGGTAATCCAGGTTCTGGGAGTGAAGCTCCCTTATATCCTCCAATCCGAGCTTTATCATGGCTAATCTCCCTATCCCTATCCCCCAGGCCAGTGCCTGAACCCTGGGGTAATCGTAACCCAGGGGTATCAGCATCTCCGGCCTGAAGAGCCCCGAGCCAGCTATCTCTATCCATCCCAGTTTCTCATGCTTAACATAAGCCTCTACACTCGGCTCCGTGAATGGGAAATAAGCTGGCTTGAACTTCACCTCTTTGAAGCCCAAGTTCTTGGAGAACTCCGCTAGGAATCCCATCAGATTTCTCACATTCATCCCCTCGGCCAAGACAACCCCCTCACACTGGTGGAACTCGAAAGCATGCGTTTTATCCGGAGCTTCCGGTCTGAAAACTTTATCTATGGCGAATATCTTACTCGGGACCTCCAGTCCATTAGCTAAGGATCTAGCTGAAGCAGCAGTCGTCTGGGATCTCAGTATGAGCCTCCTAGCTATCTCAAAGCTCCACTTATACCCCCACCCCTTCGACCCAGTTATCCAGCCATCCTCATGTGTCCTAGCTATCCTGTTGACAAGCTCATCGTACCTAGAGAGATCGGCCGCCTCAGGATAAGCTAGTTTGTAGGAATCATGGACTTCCCTGGCTGGATGATCTTGTGCTTGAAAAAGGACATCGAAGTTCCAGAATTCGCTCTCAACTATCGGGCTCTTCACCTCCGTGAACCCCATTCCGATCAATATCTCCCTCACCTCCTCCAGGAAATAGACGTAAGGGTGTGGCTTTCCAGGATATACTACAGGAGGGCTCGCTTTAACATCATAAGCCTTGAGTTTTTTCTTTTTCCATTCTCCGCTCACTATCAGATCTCTGCTCAGCTTACCCACTTCCTCGATCAGGGGGATCCTCCCCTCGGCGGCATCAAGACCTAGGGGAGTGAGTATTATCTCAGCCTCAGNGATCTCCTCTGTCTCAACGAGCCCCCTCCTCCTCAAACTCTTTAGAATTCCCTGATCGACATCTTCCTCCTCTAGCTCCCCCTTCATGATCTTATCTATTATCTCCCTCTCCGGTACCTCCCAGGATAGAGGAATTACCGTTACCTCCCCATCCCTGCTCTCTATCCTCAGGAGGCCCTTCCTCCTCCCCTCACCCAGCGCAACGTTGAGCTCATCCTCTTCCATCAAACTCGATAGTTCGGAGAGGCTAGCCTTACCTCTCTCCCTCAGGATCCTCAGTATTTTCTCTTCAGGTAATCCTTCCTTAGCATGCCNNATTCCCCTCTCCGTAAGCCTTAGAACTTTCTTTTTCCTCTCAACNANTTNCAGAAGCCCTTTTTCCTTGAGAAGTGTTGATAGGGCCGCTACCCTGCTCTTATCACCTATATCACCTAACTCCGCCCTTCCCCCTCTGGATCTCAGAAGCTGGAGGAGCTCCATTTCTCCCTTAGATAGCGCTATTTCCATGCCTCCACCTCCCCGCCACCCTATTGGCTAAACATAAGTGCGACTGGTCAGCGCTCCTCACACACCTCCGGTGAACCTAGCGTAATATATATTATCCCTATCCCTGATCACCCTCACTTTTATCAATGAGCCCGGAGGAACGGGAGGGGAGTCTAGGACCGTCACAACTCTATTTCTCGCGACAGCTAAGACTTCACCAACTTTCCATCCCTCTCCTAAGACCTTGACGTTCAGTATCTCACCCTTCCTGAGGCGGGGCTCTACCGGTTTGACTTTCCTTATCCCGAAATCATCCGGGCTCAATATGAGCTTCACACCGAACTCCCTCTCAAGTTCAGCGAGCTTCCGGTAGAATTCNCCCCAGCTTATCGGCTTAACTCCCTTGGGCTTTCTCCCACCCCTGTAGGCCTCATACTTCTGGATACCGAGCGCCGGCCATATCTTCCCGGCTCCTATACTGAGGGCGAACTCTATTATCTTAGGGATATCTTCATCGTTGAGTCCGGGGACCCAGATAGGTGCTATTAGTAGATCTATAGAGCTCTGTGCTACCCTCTTAGCCGCCTCAATTACTTTATCTATCCTGAACCAATCCGACCCAGCTAAGTACTTGGCCTTTCCCTCCTCTAGCGAATCTATGCTTAAGTTTATCCTATCGATCCTCCCCTCCAGCTCCCCTATGAGTTTCTGAGTCAGAAGAGGNCCATGCGTCTGANCGGATATCACTTTCACCTCGGGGATATCCCTCAGCCTCTTGACGAGATCCACGATCTTGGGGTAGAGGAAGGGATCACCAACTGTATCTATATGGGCCTCAATATCACTAATCCCTTTACTCTCAACTAATCTCTCGAACCAGGAGATGATGTAGTTTAGATCCACTAAGAACTCTGTCCTCCTCGTCCTAGACTTAGGTCCGGCATCTGTGGAGCAGAATATACATGATAGAGGGCAAGATGAGGAGGGTCTCACCTGTATCAGATTCGTCCCCCTATCTATTAANCCGAAAGCCACAGATCCCATCAGGGGGATATCTCCATTTATCCTGAGGATCCTCCTCATGATTTCAACCTAAAATTCTTAAATCGGGATTGGGCAGATAGGGGTATGAAATTGCTCGCGATCTCCGATGTGCATTCATCATCCTCGAAGCTGAAGCTTTTATTAGAGAGGGAAAGCTTTGATGCTGTATTCTTAGCTGGAGATATTTCTAATGGTGATATGGAGGATGTTAGAAAGATTCTTGGATACATTAAGGATTTCAATGAGAATGTATTCTTCGTCCCCGGAAACATGGATCCTGCTCCCCTTCTCGAGATTCGAGAGCTCGAGGGTTGCCTCAACTTACACCGTAATAAAGCTTACCTCCGGGGCTACTCGATCGGCGGTGTGGGAGGAGGCCTGATATCACCTTTCATGACCAGGATCGAGTTCACCGAGGAGGAACTCTCACTGATGCTGGAGGAGCTCGGGAAGGTGGATCTCCTGCTCAGTCATACTCCTCCCTTCGATAGCGGACTGGATAGAATAAGATCGGGACTGAGCGTCGGATCCAAATCCTTGAAGTACTACATAGAGAGGGAAGCCCCCCTGCTCTGCGTATGCGGTCACATACATGAGTCAAGGGGTATAGAGAGGATAAAGAATACTTTGGCGATAAATCCGGGACCTCTCTCGCGAGGAAATTATGCTGTAGTCGATTTAGAGGGTGAGGAGGTGAACTCCAGGCTCCTCAATCTCTAGTCAAATTTTAATTCTGATGGATCGAGCATCGGAGATGAACCTGAGGGACATCGCCATATCAGCGGTAGGGGGAGCTTTGTACGCTCTCGTCGGTTACGTGAGCTGGTTAGGGCTCACCTTCTATGGGGTAAGGTTCTGGCCCTCTGTAGTGATACCGGCGACGATATCATGCCTCTATGGAGCGAGCGTAGGCGGGCTATCCGCTGCGATAGGGATATTCATATCGGACATCGCTACTCATGGTAATGCGATCTTAAGCCTGACGGTCGGTGTCACATCTAACTTCACATGCTTCTACATAATAGGGAAGCTCGCTGGGGGGAGTAAGTATAGCGTGAGGAGGTATTTAGTGGCTTCCACCCTGGGGCTCACCGTGGGACACTTGATAATAGGGATAGGCCTCCTCCTCTGGAGCCAGTACTTTCCTCTACCATTTCAGGAGAGCTTAACCCCCTTATCTATAGCGGCTGCGCTCACAATATCATTCGTCACATTCGCTTGGGAGCTCCCATTCGCCCTCATACTCGTTCCCCCTATAGTACATGCCGTCAAGAGGGCGGGGAGATGATGTACATCATAGGGCTGGACATGGGGGGTACTACNACAAAGGGAGTTCTACTATCGGAGAGAGGNGTTGGCCTGAAGACCTTAGTTATCTCCTCAGACCCTCTAGCAGCTGCAGCCGGCACAATAGGTAAGATATTGACTCAAGGAGGGCTGAATGTTAATGATGTAGGAGCTATTGCCGTGAGCGGGGGGAAAGTGAGATCTCTCCCCAAACGCATCCTCGGCCTCCCCCTCTTCGAGGTGGATGAGATAGAGGCTATAGGAAGGGGAGGAGCCTTCTTAGCTAAACTAGGGGAGTGCGTGGTCACCAGCGCTGGTACGGGGACCGCGATCGTCGAAGTCAGGGAGAGGAACTCCGGCTACGATGTCAGGCACTTGGGAGGGACGGGCATCGGAGGTGGGACCCTCCTGGGATTAGGAAAGCTCTTACTTGGTAGATCGTCCATAGAGTCACTTCTTGAACTAGCNTCTAGGGGNAGCNCNGATAATCTGGACCTCAAAGTCGGCGATATAGTTGGGGGGCCAGTGGGGAAGTTAGATGTCAATGCCACTGCCTCAAACTTCGGGAAGCTGGTGGATGACGC
>JGI24721J26819_10001626_pt1 | contig 25221 bp, 15 predicted proteins | sample YelNatPaOPGAMG01_FD_26819 | JGI IMG/M metagenome (IMG submission 26819) | reverse complement strand
ATTAAAATCAATGTACTTCAGTTTTACTTCAGTCTCATTTTAGAACAATATCGTGATAGTCTATAACTTATTGATTTACAATCAGTTACAAGGATGAATACCATAAAGACAACGATTTCCTTAGCTGACTTGTAATCAGCAGGTCGGGGGTTCTCCCATAGGGATGCCTTTGGCAAAATCCCTTCGCCAGCTCAAAAAAACCTCATTTTTGAGCAAAAAATGAGGTTTTTTATTTTCTCTAAATTTAATTTGTCCCGCTGATTGGCTGTATTTAGACATATTTTTTTACGAACTTTTTTACGAACTTTTCGATATCCTGTCCGTTTTATCCCGCCACTCATTAAATGCTTAGTGAGATAAAATTTTGTGGAGGTGTTTATGATTAAAAATTTTTATCTCACTAAAACTAAAAACTCTCCTTACTGGCAAATTATCTACTACCAAAATGGAAAACGAACTTCTAAAAGCACTGGTACCAAAATTAAATCTGAGGCCCTCCGCTTCTTAACTCATTTCAAAGAATTAATCAATCAAAAAAAATTTTTCCCTAAAACTTTATTTGATTTCGAAGAAGAGTATATTAATTACATTTCCAAAACTCACTCCAAAAGTTATGTCGAAAAATCTGTTAAGCTTTCCTTTAAAATGTTTCGTCAATTTTTAGGTAAAGATATTTTACTTACTGATATTCCAAATGTTTGAACCACATATGAATTTCTTTTCCAGAAAGGATGTATTTCAAATTGACTTTAGATATTTTTATAAAACTACTGAAAATTTAATTCATAATTCTATAATTAGATTACTAAATCACTTCTGTAAAATTANTTTTTTTACTTCAGTATATTCATTGGTTTGTAATTTATAAAAGTAAATTCCGCTTGGTAAATTAAATGCATTCCACACTTTTTTATAAATTCCTGCATTTAAATCAGAATCAATTAAGGTAGCAACTTCTTTACCGAGTAAATCAAAAATCTTAAGTCCAACATGAGTTTGTATTGGTATTGAAAATTCAATTGTTGTCTCAGAATTAAAAGGATTAGGATAGTTCTGTTTTAGTTCAAAATTTTTTGGCAAGAGTGTTTTGTCATTCTCAACAGAAATAATTACACCATTTTCTCTATATACTGCTAAACCTCCACCATAAGTGCCAATCCATTTATTATCATATTTGTCAATAAATATTGTCATTACAATGTTATTTGGTAATTGTGAATTCGATGTATTGTAAATTATCCATTTACTGCCATCAAATTTTATTAAACCGCCGCTCCATGTTCCAAACCATAAATTGCCTGACTTATCTTCNGCAGCACATGTTACAAAATTAGTTGGTAAACCAGATTTCNCATCATATACAAACCATTTAGAGCCATCATATTTTACAAGTCCTCCCTTACTTCCAATAATTAAAGCATAACCAGTCCCAATCCATTTATTATTTTTACTGTCTATGTATATGAAAAAAATAAAATCAGAAGGTAAACTTGAATTCGAACTGTTATAAATTTCCCACTTAGANTCATCATAAATTGCAAGNCCATTATTGGTGCCTATCCATTTTTTATTTTCATTATCAATAGCTATTGAGAAAATAAAATCTGAAGGTATGCTTGAATTAGATTTATTGAATATAATTGGTGTAATCCCATTATATTTTATAATACCTGCTCCAATCTGAAAAATTGGATGTCCAGTTCCAATCCATATATTATTTAATTTATCAATAGCACCACAAAGAAAATCTACCAGCAAATTGAAATTGGTATGTTCTATAGCTGATTCATTTAATTTTACTAAACCATTCCCTGTTGTAATCCATAGATTATTAAGATTATCAATTAAAATAGAATAAACTGTATTTGAAGGGAAATTGTATCTTTGAATATTGTATATCGTCCAGTTCTTACCATCAAATCTTACTAAGCCTGAATCTAAAGTTCCTATCCATTTATTGCCTTTTGAATCAATCGAAAATGCAAATATTGAATTAGATGGTAGAGGAGAATTATTACGATTATAAATTATCCATTCTTGATTTTGAGCATTAATAATTTGAAATATAGACAATAATAAAGATAATATTAAAAAAATTTTTCCCCGCATATCCCCCTCCTTTTAAATATTTTTTAATATTGTGTGACTAACATAACAATAAGATTAATAATCATAAGTTATCCTGCATATAAATATAATAATCTCTATGTGTTATAAAAATACTATTTGATAACCCCGATATAAAAAATCATCTATATATTTATTGTATGAAAATTTATGACATTATTAAGAAAGTTAATTTTTGTTTAGTATCAAAAAGTTTAAAAAATTCTTTTATTGCGGGGACTTTTATGCAGAAATTTAATTTTAGATTGTGATTGCTCTTATAGTTAATTTGCCCCAGCTTAAATTATGGTTCCCAAATTCCATTTTAAGATGGTCATTAAACAAATTATTATAAAATAATTTTTAAAAAATTTTATTGTTATACACTATCGAGTTTTTGAAGATACGACTTTTGTTTTATACAGATATGAATATCAATAGGATTTAGTTTGTACTTATCTAATATTANGTAACAAACTATTTTATTATGCGGCAGTAAAGGCGGGACTCCGTAAGGATAGTTTTGNTACGAGTAATAACAATTACTACTTTATTTATAAAATTTATTTTTCTGTTTTTTACTTATGTATATTTNTGCTTAAAATCTCTTGATAAAAATTTTTTAATATATAAAAAGCTTTTTTCTTAATGCCCGAACTTGAAATAAGTCCTTTTCTATTCCANAAGTTTTGATAAACAGGATGTTGTCTTCTTGGTGAACGAAAATCTACAAGTATCCATGGTGTAAATCCTTTTACTTGATTTAACTTTTTAATCATATTAATCTGCATTTTGAAAAAATATTCCTGATATTCTTCTGACCATACAGTTAAACTATCTGCATAAAATCCCTGTAATGCACCAGCTCCTGTTTCACTTATTAAAATTGGTTTATCATATTTAAATTGCCATTTGATATTTGTGAGTTTTTCCGGTTTGCCTTCATACCAACCAATGTATTCATTAAATGAAACAACATCAAGGAATTCTCCTAATGGGTCATCCATTATATATACATCAGGATTGTCTTTGAGATTATAAACTTGCAGAGCGGCAGAAATTAATCTTGTATTATCTAATTGCCTTGCTTTATCAGCAAGCGCCTTCATAAATTTTAATCTTTCTTGAGTCACCNGTGTTTCATTCCCAATTGACCAGATTATAACATTTGCTCTGTTTTTATCTCTCATTATCATTTCAGTTAATTGATTGAGAGCATTATTTAATGTTCCNTCATTATTCCATTGAATTGTCCAGTAAACAGGTATTTCTTCCCACACAAGTAATCCTAATTTTTCTGCAGTCCTTATCATATATTCATTATGTGGATAATGTGCCAATCGAACATAATTACAATTTAATTCCTTAGCCCAATTTAAAAGCATAAAAGCTTCCCCTTCGCTGTATGCTCTTCCTTGCTTTAATGGATTTTCTTCATGTATGCAAATCCCTCTTAAAAAAATTGGTTTACCATTAAGCAAAATGTCATTCCCTTTAACTGCTATTGTTCGAAATCCTATCTGGTCATCGACTGAGTCGGTCTTCATAACAATTTTAATATCATAAAGAAATGGATTTTCAGGTGACCAAAGAGATAAATCTTTAACTGGAATTTTAAATTCTGCATAACCATTTTCATCAGTAGAAATTTTATGTTTGATATTTGTTTTAGAAATTATGACAAAACCACTCTGCTTCTTTTCTTCACCATTTAATTTTACAAAACCTTCTATCAATTGATTATTATCTTTACTTAATTGAATTTTATAATCCTGAATAAATGTGTAATTAGTTTCTATCAGAAAAACATCGCGTGTAATTCCACCATAGTTCCACCAGTCTGTATTTATTGTAGGCACACCATCAATTCTTCGTACATTATTGACTTTTACAATAACAAAATTCTCTCCATTTTTAAGCAGATTAGTGACTTCAAAATTAAAAGGAGTAAATCCGCCTATATGCATTCCGAGTTTCTTTCCATTAAGGTAAACATGCGCTTCATAATTAACAGCACCAAAATAAAGGAAATATCTTTTGTTCTCTTTTTTATTAACTTCAAAAGTTCTTTTGAACCAGATTGTTCCTTCATAAAATTTTAATTCGTTAGCCTGTGAATTCCAGTCGCCCGGAATTGTCATAGACGGTGATAAATCGAAGTCATATTCAATTCGTTCTGTTTTATCTTTTTGCTTTTGATTAAGAAAAAATCCACCCGAAGGAAATTCTGATTCATCATAAGGTTCCCTTCGATAATTATAATATCCATTTTCATAGGGGTCAACAATATAATTCCATCGTCCATTTAACGAAATTTTATTTCTATTCAAAACATTTGTTATGAGATTTAAATTATTATCCTGTGTAAAACTGTTAACATAAAATGTTAATAACAGAATAATTACAAAACTAATTTTTTTCATTGCTTCTCCTTTGATGTTAAGAGAACAAGAAGATTAATATTATTTAAAAGNTACATCCCAAACTTTTGTAAGTGAATCTTTGCCATCAGGACCTTCAACATACAGTGTTACATTATAATCTCCACCNTTTTTATATTGATAAACAGGATTCTGCTCATACGAAAAATTTCCATCTCCAAAATTCCATTTCCATTTTTTAATATTACCTATTGATAAATCTTTAAAAGCTACAATTCTTTTTTCGAAGTCAATAATTTGAAAATTCCAGTTTGCTTTTAATTTAGGAAGAAATTGTGGAAGAAGCGGCATCAGTTTAAAAAGACACAGATACGAAGCATTTCCATACATTGTATGATGACGCGAAAGATTCCAGAAACCATTATTTTGAGATGAAGAATCATCATAATCAATAATTGCCCACGATAAACCTATCAATTTATTTTCCTCTAATTTTGATTCAACTGCTCTTGAAGGTCCATCAGCAGGTGCATAGTCAAAAAGAGTAATATAAAATTCGAGAGTTAATTTACCGGATTCACCACTTTTTTTGAAATCATAATTATAAGCTGCTAATGAATATGGAAATTCTTTAATCCAAGGTTGAACTCCCCAAACCATACACCAATCCTTATTTCCTGGAGGTGTAAAGATATGATAATTTTGAGCATGAACTCCATGCATTAACCAGTGTTCGTCTTGAGGAGATATTCGAGAATCAAGTTTTACTCTATCCTGACCTACAGCTTCTGGAGTCCATACTTTATAATGGACATGGTCTACAAGAGGACCACCTGATAAATCTCCATCAACCACTACTTCAAAAATATCATTATGGTGGTCTGCTCTGCTAAAACTCCAGTAATCATCATATGCTTCATATAAAAAATATAATCGATTCAAACCTTTAACCCATCCAACTTTAANTTTCACATCGAGATTTTTTTTATTTATTGATTGCTGTTTACCCGAATCCTCCCACAATTGTTCAATGCCAATTGTAAAGGAATCCGGCACAACTTCCCAATCATCAGCTTTGCCATCTATAACAGGAATTTTGTTGAGAGGAAATTGAAATACTGGGAATATTTTATCTTCTCTATCATGAAATGTAAATGATATTGAAATNAACCATGCAAAAAAGATTAANAATTTTTTCATAATTATTCCTTTAGAAAAATTATATCCTCATATTTATCTGGATGTGCAGCTTTGCCGTTAAAATCTTTTATCTTAATATTACTGGACTTTTCTACTTTAATTGCATTACTAAAATATTCTGGCAAGTTATCAATCCATTTAACAGAAGAATTCATAATTTTAACATCATTAGCATATTTAATGCTTATAGCCGGGTTATCACAATACTCAATTGGTTCATAAACATTTGTTGGACGATTATCAAAAAGGCCGCCTTTATAATTAGTCCATCTTCCAATTTCTAAAGATACATTTTCAAGTAATACATTTTCAATAATACTTTCTTTTGTTCCATTAATTCTTATACTATTTTCTGATTTACCTTTCACATCTTTCACAATTACATTTGATATTTTTCCAATATTAGTATCGTTATTTCTTGGAATCGCAGTAAAAGAAATTGCTTCGCCTCGTCCCCACCACGGATTTGAATGATATCTTGAAACAAATTCAATATTCCTAAAGACAATATTACTTACGATTCCATTATCNCGAAGTTGAATATTTAATCCTCTGCAGCTTGATTTAATTTTACAATTCTCAAAAATAATATCATTAATATCGGAAGTTGTTTCAGTACCTATTTTTAATCCTGAATCCTGTGTTTCAAGAATACAATCATGAACATGTATTTTTGATGATGGTCCATAATCTTTTTCTTGTTTTGTAGCTTTAATTACAATTGCATCATCTCCGCATACAATATCACAATTTTTTATTTCAACATTTCTGCAATGGTCAGGGTCAATTCCATCACAATTAGGAACATTAAGATAATTTCTAATTTTTATTCCATCTACAACTACATCTTCACAACCAAGCATGTGCAATCCCCATTCTGGAGCATTGCTGAAAGAAAAATTTTTGAGATAGAGGTTTTTGCAATTTTTTAAGATAAACATTTTGGGACGCCAATTTTTGGGAATCCACCATTCATTTTCTTCTTCATAATGCGACATAAATTTTAGTGCTTGTCCTTCTATATTACCATAACCTGATATTGTAATTTCTTCGTTTCCATCTGCATAAATTACAGCAGAATTTTTATAATGTATTTGTTCTGTGCTTATCAATAACTCTGCTCCCTGGTCTATAAAAAACTCAATTCCACTTTTTAGTTCGAGCGTCCCAATAAGAAATTTGTATCCTTCAGGAATAATTACTTTTGAATGTTTACCATAAGTTGCTGCTTTATTTATTGCTTCTTGAATTGCATGAGTATCTAATGTTTTTCCATCTCCTCGTGCACCAAATTTCAAAACATTAAATTCTTTTTTAGGACCAAATTTCGAAATAAAAATATTGGGAATTAGAGCTGGTGCTAATGCAGTTAAAGCAATAGCACCAGCAGTTTTTTTAATTGCATCCCTTCTGTTCATATTATCTTCCCTGCATATTAAAAATCAAAAATAAATTTGATTAAAAAAGATGATTTAATAAAGATTTTTTTGATTGGAATTATCTAAAATGAAAGATATCTCAGAATATAACTCACTTATTACTCATTATTAATTGAAATGCATCCCAAAATATTTTTCATGCTAGGCAGGTTGCTAAAATGAAAATTACTTTTTGATAAATACCATTAACATTATGTTCTTTTACTCAATACTTCAGCTTCATACTTCTGAATTTCTTTAATATAATCTTCGCCGATAGGCACATTATTTATCATGCAGTAGTAATCATAAATTGCTCCAAATGGTTTTGTCTTCATAATTTCGAGATAAGCCAGACGTTCAAAGAATTTTCCATTTTCTTCTAATTCTCTTAACATCTTTGTTGGTTCTAACATTGCATATAAAAATGCCAATTGAGTTGCTCTTGTTCCAATTACATAAGCACCGATACGATTAATTGAACCATCAAAAAAGTCGAGTCCAATATTTACACGGTTCAAAGCATTTGCTCTTACAATTTCCTGTGCAATTAGTTGAATTTCATCATTAAATATTACTACATGGTCGCTATCCCATCGAACACCACGACTTATATGTAATAACAATTCATCAACAAAAAGAAGCAATGATGAAATTTTATCTCCTATCTGTTCAGTAGGATGAAAATGACCGCAATCAATACAAATCATTTTATTATTTTTTACAGCATAACCCATGTAGAATTCATGAGAGCCAACAACCATTGACTCAGAGCCNATACCGAACAATTTACTTTCGAGAGAATCTTTCAAATAATTTTTTGGATAATCAATTTTAAAAATTTCATCAAGNGAATCTTTCAACAAAGCTCGATGAGTATAACGGTCAACAGGAATATCTTTTGAACCATCTGGAATCCAGATATTATTAATACATGGGGTTCCTAATTGTTTACCAATTTCTGCGGCAATTTCTCTTGTTCTTTTTACATGTTCTATCCAGAATTTACGATGTTGTTCATTTTTGCTTGAAAGAGTAAAGCCGTCATCAGCATAAGGGTGAGAAAAACAAGTTGGATTAAAATCAATACCAATATTTAATTTCTTTGCCCAATCAATCCAGCTTTGAAAGTGTTTAACTTCAATCTGGTCGCGGTCAACTTTTTTACCTTGAAAATCTCCATAAATAGCATGAAGATTAAGGCGTTGTTTGCCAGGAAGAAGACTCATAACTTTTTCCAAATCTGCACGAAGCTGCTCTAATGTTCTTGCTTTCCCCGGATAATTTCCAGTTACTTGAATTCCACCACCATTCAATTCAGAATCAGGTGTTTCAAATCCTCCGACATCATCAGCCTGCCAGCAATGCAAACTAATTTTTATATCATTTAGCTTTTTCAAAACTTCATCTGTATCAATGCCAAGTTCAGCATAAAGTTCTTTTGCTTTTTGATATAATTGTTCAATTGATTTTTCGTTTTTCATCAGAACCTCCAAAAGTTTAGTAGAATTATAATTTAATTACGAAAGTTGACAGAATAAGAAGAACAAGACCAAGTATTAAAGTAGAAATTGTTTTTGTGCCTGCACCTTTCCATTCCTTTAAAAGAATTCCCCAGACATTACTGAAAAGAATATTCAGAGCCATCAATATACTCCAGCCGAATACAAACATTTCGGCAGAAAGTTTACTTTGTCCCATTCCAAAGAAAAAGAATTGCAAATACCAGAGTGTTCCACCTAATAAACAGAACAATAAATTATTAACTAGAACTTCTTTATCAACTGAATAATAGTCTCTAAAAGTTTTATTCTTAAAATTCAGATACATGCAATAGATAAAGTTTGTTAAAAATCCACCAAACATTACAAAGATGTATGCAGGATTAACAACAAACAAAGGGTCAGTATTATATTCTGCAGCTACTTTTTGAATTGCATAACCGGCATCAATAACACCTGGAATTCCATTAATTCCATAATTAAAACAAGCACTCATTAATCCTGAAAGAACAGCAATTAACAAACCTTTTTTGAGTGCAAAATCTTTTATTGCTTTTTTTCTATCTTCTTCGGGCATATTACGAGACCTTAACACGCCTGCATATCCAACTATAGCAATACCAACAACGCAAATTGAAACTCCAATAAGAATTAATCTTCCTTCATGAGTAGCAAATAAATTTCTGCCGGAAACAAAAGGTGGAATAAGAGTGCCAAGTGCAGCTGTGAAGCCAAGAGCAACAGATTGTCCAAGTCCAACACCAAGATATCGCATACTCAAACCAAAAGTAAGACCACCCACACCCCATAGTGCACCAAAAATAATTGCTCCCCAAACTGCAGAAGCTGGAGAATTCGATAGAACTTCTCCTAAATTTGGAACTGTGAAGTATGCAAATATCCAGGGTGCTATAATCCATGAAATAACTCCCTGAACAATCCAGTAAGATTCCCAAGCCCATTCTTTTATTTTTTTAATGGGCACATAAAAACTGGCAGCACACATACTGCCAATTGCAATTAGTATAATACTCATTAATGAATCCATAATAATTTCCTTATTTTATTAATCCATATGAAAGACCATTTCTAAGGGAACAGAAATTGGAGAAAAATCNGGATTAGTCTCCATAATATCTGCCATATACTTCCACCATTTTTGAACAATTGGATTAAGTCCCAAATCCTGTGAAGATGAGTCACCAACTAATTTTTGGACTGCAAATAGAGTATTTGTCTCTTCATCTAAAAATATTGAATAATCTCTTACTCCACTTTGAGTTAGCAATTCTTTTAATTCTGGCCAAATCTGGTCGTGTCTGCGTTTGTATTCTTCTTTGCAATTTGGTTTTAATTTCATTTTAAATGCGAATATTTTCATATGCAGCTCCATAAAATTTTTTATTAGTAATAATTTTATTTACAACACTAAATCTTCATATTAAAGATTAGGCTCAATGAAGCTATTTTTGATTTAATGTTTTCTTTAATTTAATTATTTCAATACCTGCATCTATTACTGCACCAAGTCCATGTTTTTCATTTAATCTTGCTGGACGTTCATAGTAGAAAACCAAATTATCTTCAATGCCAGTTCCTACACAAATATCTTTTACTTGTCCATCAAGCTGAATTTTATATTCTTTCAAACCTTCCCAGCCTTTAAGTGCAATCGAAGCATAACGTTTATCAATCCAGCCTTGATTTACTGCACGAGCAATACAGTAAACAAACATAGCAGAACATGAAGATTCGAGATAAGAATCATTTTTATCGAGCAATTGATGCCATAGGCCTTCTTTGCTTTGATACTTGGCAATTCCAAGAATTTGTCTTTCGAGGTCTTTGATTATATCTTCTCTGCCTGGATAATTTTCAGGCAAAAAATTCAGCAGATGAACTTTTGCCATCATTACCCAACCATTACATCTGCCCCAGTGTGCTACTCCATTCCTTTTAAGGTCAGTATAATAGCAATGCCAGTATAATTCTTTATCACTATCCCAGAGATACTTAGAAAAATTTTTGACCTGTGTTATCGCATCGTCCCAATATTTTTTATCTCCTGAAAATTTACCCATTCTTGCAAGGAATGGAACACTCATATACAAATCATCTGCCCACAAAGTCATTTTGTAAGGGAAACTACGAACTAATGTTCCGTCTTCAATTCGTTCTTGTTCTTTGGTTATATGATTTGCAGTGTTTTCAATATATTTTTTATAATCATCNCGTTTNACAAACTCATAAACATCAATCATGCTTGCACCCATAGCGCCACAATCATCCAGTTCTCTCATTGTCCAGAGTTGACCAAATGGGAAAGAGTAATGTGGTCCATCTTTTTCTTTATTATATCTTGCCTGAAAATATTTATAATTATCCATACCAAATGCTACATGTTGTGCAGCATAATCAGCATATTTTTTATCGCCCGTAAATTTTGATAAATTGATTAAAGCCATATTCAAAACACCGTTAGTATAATGCCATTCACCAAATGAATTTAAGAATCTTAATTTTGCTCCTTCAGGAACATTCTTTGTTGATTTAAAAACTTCTCCAGTGTTTATATCTTTAAATCCTAATTCACCATGTTCGAGGATATAATCTGCTACTCTTCTTACAATTAATTCATCTACATCATTTTGAGCAAAAGAAATCTTACTTAAAAAGAAGATTAATAAAAAGATTACTAATCGTTTCACTGCTATTCCTCCTTATTTTATTTTGATTTGTTATAATTTCTTTTTAACCATTCATCTGGCACTGGAATTAAACAAAGGTTCATTGATTTTCCATCTTCAGAAATCATTGCTGACTGAATTAGAATTTTTGTACCATCAGGACTAAATGAAGGATGAGGATGGTCCTGTGCAGTAGTTTTATGATTAGTTGAAAGAAGAATCATTTCATGTGTACGGCGGTCAATCAAATAAATTTCACGTGCAAAATCATCACCTGCTAAAAATCTTCCATCTGATGAACCAGCAACATGCCAGAAGCCACTGCCATAAGGTATTTGTCCTGCAATGGTCATCTCTCTTGTTTTAATATTTACAATTCCAAGTCCTGTAGGTTTTTCTCTTGTGCCGCAATTTCCCCATTCAATTTCCTGTCCTAAATTTTCTCCACTCTGCTTAATATCTGTTGATATTTTTTCAGAAGTGCCAGGAATTTTGCGATGACCCATTAAAGCAAAAGCGACTTCATCGGGAGTTATTACAACTTCATGAGTTACCCATTCGTATGGAGCTTCTGGATAAAGCGGTCTTAAACCTGAACCATCTGAATTTACAATCCATGTTCTTTGAGGAGATTTGCCACCAGTTTCCCAACAAAAAATAATTTGACCTGGAACCCAGGGATTACTTTGAATATGTCCAACTTGAAAAGGTACTGAAATCACATATTTAAGTTCACCAGTTTTAATATTCATTCCAGCAATTCCACCCGGTCCAGCACCCATATTACGAGGACCATAATTTCCTTCTATTTTAGTTCCTTCTGGCAAATGTTTCATTGCCTTATTACGACCCACACGAAACCAAACCCATTCTTCATTAGCATCTAATGCTAAATCGCCACTTGCTTCATACTCTTCAGGAATTACTCCACAAACTCTTTGATAATATGATTTATCTTTCAATTGACCTGATTTACTGTCATTAAATAATTCATCCAGNTTTACTTCTATAATTTCNTGNNAGCCGCTAATATCATGTGAATTTCTCATACAATATAATCTCATCGATTTTCTTGCAACAAGCGGCGAGCCTAAATATCCACCTTCTGTAACTTGAATTATTTCACCAGTTTTCTCATTTACTGCCATTACTTCTCCTCTTACTCGTCGTGACCTGAAAATAATCCACTGACCATCAGATGTCCATTGATTATGTGTTGGATATATTTTTGAATCGCCGAAAGATTTGCTTGTTAAAAAAATTAGTTCAACACCTGTGACTGGATCAGTTACAATTTTTTTCTCTGANGGAAAGCGAGTTCCAATTTGTGCATTTAACTCTAAGCACATGACTAAAAAAATTACCACTACAATTAACGATTTAATNCTTCTCATTTTAATTCTCTTTTTGTTTATGATAAATTGGGAGACAAGAAAAAGTTTTTGCTCATAATNCAATTGTATTTCAATTAAACTATTGTTCTTAAAACATTGCTGAATAATTGATAACTATTAGAACAATTGCAAAAGTTTGAAAAGCAGAAAGAAGTGAATCTTCTTCTATTATTCTTCAATAATTTATTCATAGTTATTCTAAAGAAAATTTTTGGAACTATTTTACTTTTAGATAAATAATTATCTCGGCACATTATAACGACAATATAATTTTTATTTCAGTCGGTATACTTTAAAATTATCAATTTCTTGATGTGATTTAACTGTTCGAAAGCCAAAATAGCCTTCTGTTAATGGTTCTTTATCTGTAAAGGAGAAATATTCTTCACCATCAACATAAAGTTTTGTTGTGCCGTTATAAACTACTATTTGAATCAGATAATCTTTGTTTGGCTTTAGCAAATGTTTTTCATCCTGAAAATCAAATAAAAGTGTACGTTCTCCGTTCCCCTGATACTTTCGAAAACGAGTAGTAGTATTATAATTCCCACCAATTCCAGCATAATAAAGTCGAAGTGAATCATAATCGGCTAATGTTCCATCTCTAGTAAATAAGTTTTCTCTGCGCGGGTCTGTAGCCATCCAGAATTGATTGAGGTCAGATAATCTATCATTGTAACCATTATTTACAATAACTTTTCGATTGTATTCAATCAAAATATTATTAGATAATTTTTTGTTGAACCAGACAGTCGCACCATATTCTACATCAATAATCAATTTTCCATCTTTAACTTCAACTTTAGTATGAGGAGAACTTTTAGTTTCTACAATCCAATTACTTAAATCATTGTTAAAATTATCTTCATAAAGCAATTCACCTTTTTCAAATTGATTGATTGAATTTATTTCTAANNCTTTATCATTAGATAAAGGGATATTTTCTGGAATGTCGTCCCCAATCAAATCAAGTAACTCTATAGCATTAAGACACCATTGAGCAGTATTGTTAGTTGATACCCATTTAACTTCATAAATTGNCTGTAAACTTTGAATAGAATCAAATTTTTCCATTTCAAAATTTGTCTGGAATCTTCTTGAGCCGTAATTAAAAAATTCTTTCCAGGCTCTTTCAGCATAGGATTTGTCGCCGGTAATTTTAGCATAATATGCTGGCAAACGAGCATACCATGGACCTGGAGTTCCTAATTCTACAGCTTTACCAAATTCTTTTTGAATTTCTTCTTTTGGAGCTGCATATAATTTGCAGAATTGCANCCAGAGTTTATCCCATTTCTCATCTTTCAAAAGATTGGATAATTCGAAAGCTACTTCTGGTCCTCCCATTAGAACTGATAAATGAGCAGAACCAATGTCATTTTCATTCAAGCGGTATAACTTGTAAGTTTTTGGGTCGTATCCAAAAGCAGCATCTTTACCGGAGAAAAATCCATAAGGCATTTCATACAAAGAATTAACACCAATCATAATACGGTCACGATATTTTTTATCACCTGTACGTTCCCATTCAGTCATCCAGTTTCCAACCAATGCAAGCCAATCAGGTCCAACACGAGCATGAGTGGGATACTTGCTTTTTTCCAATATTAAACGAAGCGGGTCATACTTGCCAATAGCTTCATTTGCAGCATCAACAACTTCACGCATTAAATCGCCAGTGCGTTCATCTGTTGTTAAATAATAATAGAACCGTTTAAGAGCTGCCTGTGAGATACGAACTTCCTTAGCACCACAGCCCCAGTGAATCACATTATGACGCGAGCCCAATCCTTTGAAAGGTCCAAGATGATATACATCAACTTCACCTGTGTGACGTGTCATTGCTTCAGCCATGCGGAAAATATCTTCGCGCCCAGAACGCAAATAGCTGTACCATAGCCACATATTCGGCATCAATTCAGTATTGTCCCATGCAAAGCCACCAATGTCGTATTTCCATGTATGTCTTCTAAAATCATAACTATGTTGAATATCACCAAAATTCCAGAATCCATACCAATGCCTCTGTTCCACTTCTAATTTATAATATTCAAAAGCTTTATCGAGTTGTTCTTCCAGCCATCGTTTAGTATTTGTGCTTTTATCTGGTAAACTCCAGATTCCAAAAACTTTAACACTGTGAATGTATTCCGGAGATGCAGTAAGTAAAGGTGGATTATTACTAATCTTCACAATTTTATTTAGAGTTTCATAAGATGGGACGTTTGAAGAAGCATATAACATTAATTCGGAAGTTCGTCCAATTCCGGTTGCAATGCTAAATCCTGGTTGAACATCTTCATAACTTGCTGTTAAGTCATGACCATAAGCAAGAGTATCGTAATGCCTCATATCCATAGCTTCTGCATCGGGAGACCACAACCATATTTTTAGTTGCGATGTATCTTTTTTAACATTATTAATTTCTAATGCAGATGGGAACGACTGCCAGAAATTTCTTAAACAAACTGTTAATCCACCGGATACATCTCCAACAAAAGCCAGACCTGTCGAACGATGACCATATCCTGCATCAATCCATGTACTTTTATCATTTGTTCTTTTTAATATGCGAAAACCATCGGCACTTAATTGCACTAATTTAAAATCATTCCATGAAGCCCAATTTTTTATTAGCTGCTGCTGTCTTTCAGAAAATGTTTCAAATTCAGGTATACGTTCACCAATTAGTTGTTTTGAATAAAGCATTTCATCTCTATCAAGTGGAAATCTTCCTGTTAATGGTTGACATGGTTCATCCCATAATCTTCCATCATCACCCGAAAAACGAATATGCCGATTATACAATTGTTCATTTAGTGGAACATCAAAAACTAATCCTAATCCACGAATAAAATCTACTTGTTGATTTCCATCATAAATAATTGTGTGCACAATACGAATTGTTTGTAATCCCGCATAAAAATAAAATCNAATTATAAACGGCAGCCAGCTTCTCTTATTTGATTCTGATATATGTTTACCTTCTACTTTAACNACTGCTCTTACCGGACCATTTTGTTCAATTGTTACTTTTTCAATATGACCAATAAACAATTCTTTGACTGGTTGTAAACCAATTTCAGTGTCTGGACCATTCTGTAAAATGCAGACTAATTTCCCACCTGTTGAAATTTGGTTCTCATTTAATTTGATATATCGAATAACTTGATTCCCTTGTTTTGGAATATCACACTGCAATACTCCAGTATTAACAAAAATATCTTCACTATTTTCTATTACTTCAATTTTATTATTGTAATCAGCAATTTCTTTTTTGATAATATTTAGCTGGAAAATTGAATCTTTATCAGAATCAACTACTGTGCTTAGTCCAATCCATTTCAAAGTACCATCAGGCCAATATGCTAAAGGCCAAGATTGAACAGGTAATATTCGACCTTGAGAATTCTTTAATTGAAATTTTGTTGATGGAGTAAATTTGCCTTCTGGCAAAGGCACACCCCAGCTAACTCCTGAAGGCAATGAAGGCGGACTTCCACCAAGCCATGATAATTTAATACTCTGAATATTTTGAGCATTAACAGAGATTTTTAAAATATTAGATACGATTAAAAAAGTTGATATAAAAATGAACTTAGTAATGTTTGAGTTTAGACAGGCAATCATATTTTACCTATTTTTTTAGAATAATTTACCTTGCCCTCTTTACCGATAAAAATTCAGTAATATTTTTNATATTTGTTTTATTTGAATAATAAATGAATTTAATGTTATGCAGGAATTTTAATTTCTCTATAATTATTTCCATTAAAAATTTTCTAATCTAACTGGCAAAACGCAATGACACAAAGAACGCAAATTAAAAGCCAAAGAAAAGTCTGGGAAGTGTTGAGGATACAGAAATAATCTGCGCAAATCTGCGAGAGATAAATTTCACGCAGAGTTATTTCTTCATTTCATGAAAATATTTTTCCAAATCCCTCATTGCAATAACAATAAAATTGTGGTTATACATGTATTCAATATACTCTTTAAATAATTCAGGCGAAGTAGTAACCCAAGGATGAGCATAATCAGGAACACCGTGAATTGTAAACACTATTATTTCACCTGCTTTAGCATTTGTTAAAATATTCATCACTCTATTTTTTGCTTCATCAGTAGTGCCAGTTGTACTATAACTTGGAATTAATAATGGATTATCATTTAATGGATTGTATTTTTTATTGCCGCCTGTTCGAGCATATTTATAACCCATTTCCTGTAAAACAACCAATGCTAAATAGCTTGTATCATAACCGGGATATGCAAATGAAACTGGTTTCGGAATTCCATATTCTTTGCATCTATTTTCAATATAACTTAATTGTTCATACATTTCCTGTTTGCTCATTTTATTAACATGTTTATGACTGCGTGTATGATTTCCTATTTCAAAACCCATTTTATTTAGTTCTGCTATTTGCTTCCACGACATATATTTTGAAGAATCTTCAGGGACATCTAATGGAAACTCGCAGATAAAGAAAGTACCTCCAAAACCATATTTTTTCAAAAGTGGTGCTGCATAAGTATAATGAGTAATTGAAGCATCATCAAATGTTAAAACAACAATGGGGCTGTCTATTGTTTTATGTCCTTTCTTTTTAATTGCTTGATTATCATTGTAATGAAACAATAACAATATCGTAATTATTATGAATACAAATTTTTTCATTCTTCTATCACTAAGAAAATATTTTTTGATTCAACTTTATCACTTAGTTTTTGGTCTTAAATCATCTGTGCTTTGTTTTGTATAAAAATTAATTGCAGGAGGTCTATCCTTCTTTTCAAAAAGTTCTTCGACAATCGAATAATCAACTTTATATTTAGGATTGAATTTGTCTGATAACATATATTTTGTCAAACTATATAATAATTGTCTTGCAGCGGGTCTTTCTTCCAAATTGTTTTGAAGGTCAGCACTGCAAACCATAAGTTTACCATTTTCAACCTGAGCTTCGAACAATACTGCCAAACGACGATTTAAAAACCATGTATCAATAGGTTGTATTAGTGGTTTAAATTCTGGCGGAAAAAGTTCGAGATTCATTACCTGCTGACGATTAAGAATTTCCCACCATTGTAAATTACTGTGATATTCAGTTGGAAAATCTTCAAAAGCCGGATGATTTGGATTACACAAAATCCCTAATGTATGAGGCGGCCTCATTTTAAACCATGATGTATTCCAGAATACTGGTCTTAAATATTGAACTACATCTTTACCATTCTCTACAATACCCGCTGCAAGTAAAAAAACTTTCCCACCATTTTTTAGTATCGATTTTGCCTTCTCATCAAGTTTATTGCAGAAATAAATTTCATTATCATTCAATTGAGGAAGTTTTTCAGGATAAACCCAGAAGTCCCAATTATTTGTATGATTATCAATATTAATTTCGAGATTTAATTTTTCTGCTTTTGAAATTTGTGAAAGAGATAAAGTTATCTTTCCAATTTGAATACAATTACCAATTGGTATAGTTTGTTTTGCTAAAGAACCTTTTGCAATAACCACTCCTTCTGAGTTTGTAATTTTCCATTGTGGTATTACATTTTCGAGTGGATTTTTGCCAAAATGAAAAACTTCGAATTCAGCTTCAAATGTTTCGTTGTTTAGAAAAACAAATTTTGGAATACGTGCTAATGGTACAGTTTCACTAAAAAATTTTTTAAACTCTTCTGCGGTTATATATCCTTTCTCATCCCAGAATGCATCTAAAACTCCAACTAATGCNGTTCCCTGACCAGGATAATCATTAAGACTAAGTAATTGAATACCGGCTAAACCCGGAGTTCGTAATGCAGCTTCGATCTCAGATTTATAAGATAATACCTGCAATTTGCCTGAAGCCATTAAAAAGTCTTCTGCTTGTTCACCCATATGATTTTTTTCTAATTCTTCTTTAAATAATTCAAAATTTTTTGCCTTATAAACACCTGTATATTTTTCTATCTCTTTAAAATTTGGATAGACACAATGCTGTCCCATTTCATGAACAACATAAGGGACGTTATAATTTTTAATTCTATCTGCATAATCAAATTTAGTATCTGGGCGACTGTCGTCCCATGGAAGTCCACGAGGTTCAGAGCGAACAATAAATTCACTTTCAGGCACAAGTGGCCAGCTTCTTCCAATTGAAGCACTTGTATAGACTCTTCGCGGGTCTTTTTCTTTCCAATATTTAACATATTCACTAAGATATTTCACCTGATTTTTTCCAGCAGGTTCATTTCCATAAGCCATCATACAAAAAGATGGATGATTACCATAAGCATTAATTATGCGTTCAGTTTCTTCGTAAAGATATTTATCAATAGGAAGACTATCTCCCAGAGTAACTCCATGATTTGCCCAGCTTGGTCCTTCAACCTGTAAATAAAATCCTAATTTATCAGCCGCCTCGAATGCAGCTTTAGGAGGGCACCATGAATGAAAACGCATATGATTTAATCCATAATTTTTACAGATTCTAAATATACGTTCCCATGAAGCTGCATCCGTAGGCGGGTAACCAGTTAATGGAAATACACAATTTTCTACTGTCCCTCTTAAAAATATTGGTCGATTATTTATTTGAAATCTTGTCCCTTTGATTGAGAATGAACGCATCCCAAATTGAATTGCCATCGAATCTAAATTTTCAGATTGATTTGATAAAACAGCAGTTAATTTATAAAGTGCTGGATTATATTCATCCCACAATAAAACATTTGAACCCATTGGATAATTAATTTCAAGATTTGTTGTTCCTTTCTTCGCAGTAATTTTTCTATAAATTGGTTTAACATTATGAACTGATTCTGAATTAAATGATTGTGCATTAAGCATTACTTTTGTTGATTTATCTTTGTTTGTAATATTATTAATTCTAATCTTAACTCGAACAGATTTATTTTCAACATCAGGATAAATTTTAATATCATCAAGATATACCGGCGAAGTAGATTTAAGATAAATATCGCCTACAATTCCATTCCAATTCCCTTGTGTTTGGTCAGTAATACTATGTGAATCAGGACCAACATTTATCTCTTTAATTCGATTATCAATTCTTATTGTAATGAGATGATGACCGGGAGTTAATACCTTTGTTAAATCAAATTGATGAGGTGTTGAAAGACTATTTTGCATTCCAATTTTTACAGTATCAATCCAGACTGTAGTTTCCCAGTGCGGGCGTTCCAGAAATAACACAATTCTTCTGCCTTCCCAATTTTCAGGAACATCAACTTCTTTCTGATACCAGGCAACTCCAATGTAATGCTTTTTTGGTGTCAGCCAGAATGGAAATTTTAAATTGTCTTTCTTTCGATATTTCGCCATCTCAGGCCTAAAGTACCACGAACTATCATAAATACTTCCAGTCCATTTTGTGTTTGTATCAGGTTCATAACCTTTATCATTATCTATCATAGAGCCGGGTAAATTTACAATATCATTCAGTTTTGACCGATACCAACTTTGTTTTATTCCAACATCTTCAGGGTCAATNTGAAAATTCCATNTACCTTTTAATGAAATTATTTGTTTACTTGTGGTTTGTGAATAATTCAAAGAAGAAAAAATAAAGACTAACAAGAAAGTAAATATTGTGAGTTTGATTTTATTATTCATATATACTCCAGAAAATAATTTCACAAGTAAAACAAAAAACAATAATTTCACTNATTAGCATTAATTTGTGCTGCTCCAATTAATTTGACAGGACCGATTAAACCTGATTCAAGTGGTTCCCAGTTCTTTGCAGTGAACAATCCATTTTCATCTAAATTTTTTCTTTCGCGTGCTGCAAAATTGATGTTGTAAAATTTTTTATAATTAATTCCATTTTTATCCATATAGATAATTCTATTTGCCATTAAGTTNGTTACATGAATTTCAAGTTCATTTATTGCTTGCAGTTTATCTGCTTCAATTGTTAATTGAAATTCTGGACCAACTAATGTTGCTAACTTTTCACCATTAAGATAAACTACTGCTGATTCACATACTTTGCCAAGTTCAAGTAAATAAGCTTCAGTTTTAAAATCTGGCTTACTAAATTTTATTTTATAACTTGCGGTTCCAGAAAACCATTTTAGCTCGTCGGAATGGAGTGTCCATGATTCTAATTTTTTAGTTGTATATGATTCAGGCAATGTTGGACCACCTTTGATAAAATTAATTTCCCATTCACCATCAAGAATAATTTCGTTGCCTGTTTTATCATAAAATTTATAATTGTCAATATTAATTTTTTCTGGATACCACTGGAGAATTAGTGTTTCTCCCTTTTTCAATTTTATATAAACTTCGGAATAATTTTCTGTTAAATTTCTTATAGAAGCTTTACCAATTTGTTTATTCATTGGATTAAACCATACAGCATCTTTCCCATCTTTACAAACTTTTACCCATTGAGCAATTTCATTTTCGGTCCAATTACTGATAAAATAACAGATGCCTTCTTTTCGTTTTATTCTATTAAACCAAAGTCCAATCTTTGCCAATTGTTCTGGAAATATTTTAATATCATTTAGGATTGTTTCAATATCATCACCTTTAATTATTCTGCCTTTGCCNACATTACTAATAAAATAATTTCCATTAGATATAAATTTTATCTTCTCTNTTATTTCATTGTAAACTTTTCGTCGTGATTCTAAATTATATAAGCCCGGCACATCTGAAGGAAAATCTTTATGAAAAATTATTGTAGCACCTTTTTCAGCTAAGTGAATTAATTTTTGAATTGTATTAAGCGGTATAAAATTGCAATTAGGAACAATTATAGTTTTATATTCAGAGTAGTTATTAGAAATAATTTTTTTATTTAATGATGTTAATTGTTGAATTTGTTTGTCAGAAATGTAGTCATATGTAAATCCATTATTTAAAAATATTTCACTAAGATATTTAAAGTCGTCAGGTAATTCATCTCTTCCAGTNCCAAAATGTTTTAGCATACTTTTGCCTCTGTCTGACCATATATCATAAATTGGGAAATACAATAAAATATCATTAGCTGGTTTTGAAGTTTGTAAAAATGATTGACAATTTGTNACATANGAATTAATTGTCNTTAANTCTTCCCACCATGTATTTGTTGGTGCAAAATGAACTGAAGCATAGAAAAGCCAGCCAGGCCAATTTTCATTGATGGGAGAATAAGGAGTTCCATGATATACAAGATGATTAACACCATTTGCAAAATATAAATCAAAACTCCTTTTTACTTCTGAAAGAGTTGAAAGAAAATGTTCATTAAGCCAAGTGGCTGCTTCGGCTGATATTAATTGTTTTTTAGAAACATGCCCTGCCGAAGTTGCCATTTTAATTCGTAAAGGTGAAGAACCTTCAGTTTCAGGAATGTCACTAACAGCATACAAATCAAGTATATTTGCAGGTGAGCCATGAGCCTGATTGCGAATAATTGCATTATATTTTCGAGACCATTTTTTCCACTGCAAAGTAAATTTATTGAGCAACAAATCAGATATCGTTTCTCTATAGTCACAAATAACTCGATTATTCACATCATCTGAATCATTCCCAAATAATGCAGGTAAATAATCTTTTAAATCATAACCTCTGTATTTTTTAAATTCCTCAAAGAATAATGGAGTCCAGTCTGCTTCTCCTTCGGCATCATCTACTTCATAAGAATCATTAAAAAAAGCACGAATGCCATTTAACTTCATACCTGCGGAATTTTTATCAAAAAATTTCAGATAATTTTTTATTGCTTTTTCTGAAAAATGGTCAATTACATTTCCTTCACCACCTTTTGAAGCACGCTCAACCATTTTTCCATGCCAGCCTTGAAATAGTGCATACAATTTCCATTTGCCTTCGGGTGCAATCCATTCTAATGTTCCATCACTTTTTACTTTATCAGTAAGAATAATTTTATTTCCATTTTCATCGAAAGCAACAAGTGCTATTAAAGGTAATTCTCTCTGAAATCGAACCTGGTCTAATGCAAGCTCCTGCAAATTTTTATTACTGCTGATTGGATATTTAATTTCTGAAATGTCAACTTTATGGCCAACAGCTCTAACTAATGGTTCTTGAACATATTTTATTTTCTCATTTAATTTTTCACCTGATGATAAAGTATAAATTTTATACTTAACATTTTTACATGCATCATCATCAGAAACCCAAGGACCGCCAAAAGGCCAGCCTGAAGCATTGGCAACATCAACTCTTAATCCTAACTTTTCTGCTTGTTCTAAGGTAAATTTCAAAAACCGCATCCATTCTGGAGATAAAAAATCTACAAATTGATTTTCATAACCTTTAACTCCATAAATTGCTGTGATTTCGACACCACCAAAATTAGCTTTGCTAAGTTCTTCTAAATTTAATTTCAAATCTTGTTTATTAACTGCACTGCCATGCCACCACCATCTTGTCCATGGTTTTGTGATATTAGTTGCTGGTGCCCACTCAGGTTTATAATTATTTTTTTGACTTAATGTGTGAGATGAGATTAAAAAGAAAATTAAAACAAAAAACCAGTTTGAAAATTCTTTCAGGTATTCAATATTTCTTTTCATATCAATTTATAATTTGATTTGTCATAATTCACTTTAGTAGAACAAATTGTTTTATCATGGTTATTCCATTTGCATCTAATTTGCAAAAATAAATTCCGCTCGGCAGATTCTTACCATCAAAACGAATTCTATGAATTCCCTTATCTTTAATTTCATCTACAAGTGTAGTGATTTTTTGTCCTAAAGAATTGTAGATAATAATTTTTACATGTGTTGAATAAGGAATCTTAAAAACAAAATTTGTAAATGTATTAAAAGGATTGGGATAATTTTGATGCAATTCAATTTCATCAGGAATATTGTTTTTAATGTAATTTATGCTTGTCAAATTTTGACTTTCTAAAGCACCAATTTCCGGAGCCTTCCCAGTAAAATTAAAACCAATATCTAAACCTGCATCAATAAGACTGCTATTTTTCGATGGACGCATAAAATTAATATCAGGTAAACTGCCATCAGGTTTTCTTGGAGCTGTTAGTTGAGAAACATCAAGACTAATAAAATCATTGTCAGAAATATTTAATGCTGAATCAAACGAATTATGAGAAAGAGTATTTTTTGTATTATCAATATAAGCTGTGTGCAAGTTGACAGGTTTATAACTTAAGTTATTTATCAAAATGTGGTCATAACCATTAAACCATATATTATCTACTTGAGGACTTTCACGATTGACCATATTAAAATTTATGTCATTTTGATATGCTGTATTGTTGTACCATTCATTGCCATTTAAATGATGATTTGAATGAAAACCATTAGCTTTATTACCCACAGCTATACAAAATTTAATTACATGTTTTGGCACTGGATTGGGAATTTTATCAGCAGTATCATACGCATAACCACCAGCCTTAAATCCATTTCCATCACCTAATTTTTCAAATGATGTAGAATAACCATTATAGAATGACCAGCAGCTATCGAACACAACAGATTCATCTGCTCTAATAATATCAAAACCATCGTCGCTGTTAAACCAAGCACGACAACCCTTAAAAACATTTCCTTTACCGCCTGCATCTGGATGACAACCAAAACCATCCGTATTGCTTCCAAGTTTGTCCTCTGAAACATTATCCCAATTTTTATATGCATCGCAATTTAGAAATAAATTATAACCACCTTTATAATGCCTGAGTCCTGTTCCAACATTATCGTGCATACTAATATTTTCAAAAATATTATGATTACCTCTGCTGTAAATACAATATGATTCTGTATGCCCTGTAATTGTAACCTGAACACCAGTCATTTCTAAACCTTTCAAATGAATATAATTTCCAATGACATAAATACCTACCACTCTTTGATTTGCAGGCTTCACATCAGAGAAATCAAAAATTGGTGTTTCACCTGGATAAGCCCAATATTTAATTGTATTTCCTTCTGTTCCGCTTTTATCTAAATATGTAATGCAAGCAAAAAGATTTGAAACTACTTTTGAAATCTGGTTAGAACGAATTTTATACAATCCTCCTCTAATAAATACTGTGTCGCCTGGATTTACAAGTTCTTGTGCTTTTTGAAGAGATTCTAATGGTTTATCTATTGTTCCTGGATTTGAATCATTCCCATATGGTGCAACATAGATTTGTGAAATGATATTTACATTCAATATTGCTATTAGAAAAAATGTTTTGATTGTTATTTTATTCATGCTTGATTTTATTTTATTGAAGGATTAATTCTTTTATGAGAATTGTAAACGATATTTTTCTTTGGAGATTATAATCTTGTAATTACAGTGTTATAAAAGTGTTATAAAAAAACAAAAATTATTTAGAGACTCATGAAAAATAAATTTCGAACTGACAACAATCCTGCTACCTCAAAAATTTAAATGGAAGAAAGCAGGTGGCTACTTAGTAACTAATGAATTCCTTTTTACACAGGAATGTCTATTAAGAAAAAAGTCAATAGACATATTAATCCGTTTGCAAAAATTTATTTTTTGCTCTATTGCTTTTGGGCTC
>JGI24721J26819_10001624_pt1 | contig 25265 bp, 18 predicted proteins | sample YelNatPaOPGAMG01_FD_26819 | JGI IMG/M metagenome (IMG submission 26819) | reverse complement strand
AGAGACTGTGTCGTAACCTTAAGGCCCTTCACCTTAGTCCTCTTCCCGCCACAAAGATTGGCGTGGAGAGGAAAGGGTAAGGGAAAATGCTACAAATTTTTTAGGGATTTTAAGAATATTTTTACTACATCCTTCTACCAGCAGGTGCAGGAGTCTTTATCGCAGGGACAGGGTAATTCACTATCAGGATTTAATCTATGCTCCAGATACCTATGCCTTTTTTCACACATATTTAATGCCTGATTTAAGAGACCTGTATCACAGGCACAGGCATTATTNTTTATATNACTCAGCATATCTTTTTGGAACTGGTTCGTTTGCGCAAGTCTTTTTAGAAGATTTGCCACCCTATCCTCTTTTAATAATTCTATNCAATGGAATGCCTGCTCGGTCTCATTGAGCATTGNTTGTAACAAGTTCTTATCGATAGTCTTCTNTTTGTTGAAAATATATGACAACTCATCAGTTCTGCGATGAGCAAATCTGATGTGGAGTTCAGCNTTGGCATCGTTGCTTGGGGTAAATCTATCCTGAATCTTNTCACTAAAAATCTTCACTGGATACAAGGCATCATCAGGCATACTTCTGGAACTGAATAAGAGACCCCCGGTGCCAATGATTATTACCAAAACTATCACCGCCAATGCCCTGACCAGTGCGGGCTTGAATAGATATCTAAATGGTAAATATTTAGGCTCTTCTTTCAAAACTTCTTTTGCCTTTATAATCGTCTTTTTTATTACATCCTCGTCCGGCAAAGGTCTGCCAAGACTGTTGAATTCCCTGACCATACTCAATAAAGGCTTCAATTCTTGAGCAAAATCAGGATACTCTCTTAATATTTTATCAATATCCTTGCCTTTGCCAATTTCAGAAATCATCTGGTCAAAAATATCTTCAATCTTTAATTTCATATCCCTTTCTCTTAAAATAGTCCCTTAATGATTTTAAGGCACGGAACTGTAAGACCTTTATAGCACCGACTGATTTTTTCATTATCTGCGCCACCTCTTTTATCCCATACTCCTGAATAAATCTTAAAGTTATAACATCTGCCTGCTCTTTTGTCAGGTTTGCCATTGCCTCTTTTAACCTATCAACCCGCAGGATTTCTTTATGATTATCGTCTGCGGGCAATTCCTGGGGCAGTTCTTCGTAACTCATTTCCAACCCTGATTTTTTTCGGCGATGATAGTCAATGATTGCATTGCTGGCAATCTTATATATCCAGGCATAGAAATTACCCCCTTGATTCTTTAAATTTTTGATAATCTTCAAGACCACCTCACCGGTTAAATCCTCAGCATCTTCTCTATGCTTGACCCGATAGAAAACATAGCCGTATATCTTATTGTAAAGATATCTGCACAACTCTTCAATGGCTTTATCATCTCCATTCTTCGCATTATTAATAATCTCTTTTAAGTTTTGTTCTTCTATATTAACAGACGCCGATTCATTCATAAGGTTACGGTTAAAGTAAAAGACAGAAACCTGGAGAACATACATCAGGGGCTAAAGCCCCTGAAACCCCGCCCCTCACCCTTCCCTCTCCCCGTTAAAACGGGGAGAGGATTAAGGTGATGGGTCCTTTTGTATAGGAATTTTTCAAATTCCTATACTTTAAAATAAGATGTCTAATCAGAATTATGACTCCAGTTTCTTATAATCTTGAAGGGCATCATAGAATGCCTTCCAGAATGGGTCAACCTTTGGATGTTCAAATCTCTTCTCTTTTTTATCTTCAATTAGAATCATTCCGTATTTTGGGTCAATCAATTCACCAACAATTGAGGATTTTATTCCTCTTTCTTTTAAGACCTCCACTACTTTTTCTGCCTTATGCTCACGGCAGGTGATAATCAAAGTCCCTTCACTGATTGATTTATATGGGTCAATCTTGAAGAGATTACAGATTTCAGTTATACAGTCTTCAATAACGATTTTTTCTTTCTCAATCCTCACTCCCAATCCCGCGGCTTGTGCAATTTCAAATAGACCACCCCAGATACCACATTCAGTAGCATCATGCATTGCAGAAACTCCGTTATCTCTAACTCCAACCTTTACTGCAGTCATTGCATCCTCAACCACAGACATCTTGTAGAACAGATTCTCCGCCTTTTTTACAAATTCTTCACCAAATTTCCGGGTTAAAAATTTTGGAAACATCGTCGCAAATATGCCACTTGCCTCAACCGCCGGTCCTTTGGTAATAATAATCTTATCACCAACCTTTGCAAATTTTGGTGAGACATATTTGTCTAAATCACCAACTGCCAATACAGTTGCACCGCCAACCATTGGGTAATAACAATTGTCATATCTTGCAGTATGTCCACAGACTATCGCCATGCCCATCTTTTTACATTCCCGGTCTATGGTCTTCCAGACCGTGTTGAGTTGTTCTTCAGTCATAGAAAGTGGTAGATTTAAATCAATGGTCAAATAGGTTGGCGGCAGACCAGATGTCACGACATCTGAGGCAAGGATGTGTATCGCAAACCAGGCTGCCCTTTCAAAACCATATTCTGGAACGATAAAGACCGGGTCCGAGGTCATTGCCACTGCCTTTGTGCCAATCTCTACAATCCCCACATCAACACCGTGCTGGGGACCAACCAGTATATGTTTATTCTCTGCCCCAAGATGGGGAAAGATCAACTCATTAAAGACCTCAGCAGATATCTTGCCGATTTCTGGTAGTTTTGCCATTTTTATCCTCCTTTCTATCTTTTCATATCTTCCCAAAATTCACACCGATCTTCCACTCCCGACCTGGGATGGGCACGCCCTGAAAGTCTTCGTATTTATTATCCAGAAGATTGGTGATATTAAAAGAAAGATTTGATTCTATCTTTCTTCCAANANCAATCTTCTTGTTAATGCCGGTATTGATTATAATTCGGTGGGATTTATCATTGTAGTAATANTAGACCGGATTAAATTCTAATAGAGAGAAGACCTCAAGTGTGGCAAAAGATTTGAGCACAGGAACCNGTAATGCATATTTTGAAATATAGCCTTCAGGAAGTTCGTGCTTTATTTGTGTATAAGAAAAGCCGGTTTTTATATTCATCAGAGAACCAAATAGTAAATTCATTGATGATTCAAGACCGAATACGCGGGTCTTGCCAATATTTTTTACCTGCCAGACGGTCTCATCACTGTTCTTTACCCAATCAATATTATCAACTGTATTACGCACATAAACAGCAGACTGGTATGAAAAATTCTTCAGGATGACTGTAACACCAAGCTCATTCTCCCAGGCACGTTCTGGTTTGAGTAGAGAATCACCAAGATTTGCCGGGTCCTGATAATACAATTCAGTAAATGATGGTGCACGGAATGAACTACCCGAACTGGTATGTAACTTCAACCCTGGTAAAACGCGCAATGCCAGGCTAATATGGGGATTGATTGTGCTTCCCCATTGGGAATAATAGTCGTCCCTTATACCAGCAAGCAGGATGATACGCTCGGCAAAGAATTTCTTTTCAATTTGAGAAAAGAATCCCAGGCGTTGGTTGTGCCTCATACCCAACCGTGTGCTATTTATAGAATCTCTAAAAACTTCAATGCCATTGATAAGATAACCCAACTTTTTAAGGGTAAAATGGGACAATATCTGTAAACCGTATGTAAAACTCTGGTGTCTATTTGCATAAAATTCTGGTCTTGCACGATCAAGGACAAATGTATCAATATGGGTGCGGAACAGCATTGAGGATTCAAACACAACCATTGGTAGGGCGAACCACTGATTATTAAAATGGAGGACCAATGCCTCATTCTTCTCCCAGGATGGAAACGGTGCATAGAAATTCTTTGCCCCAAATGGTTTATGCAGGTAGCCGATGGATAGTTGGTTATTGAGGCGTGACCCAAGATCAAATCTCAATTTTCCAAAGAGATTATTGATTTTATACTCATAACCAGATTCATATCCATCTGATTCTTCCATATTATATCCGAGGTAAGATTGTGCATAACCAACTGTCGCATCAAATCTACGATACCCATAATTTCCCATTCCTATTCCAGCCTTGATTCTATTTGATTTCTTTGTAAATATATTTATCACTCCACCGCAGGCATCTGAGCCATAGAGTGAAGAGGCATTCCCTGAGAGAATCTCTATCCGTTCAATATCTTCTAAGGGCACAGGGAGATTCAAGTTATGGTGTCCGGTCTGTGGGTCATTCACCCTCATACCATCTATCATTATTAAGACCTGCTGGAATGTTGCGCCTCTGATACTCGGGTCCGCCTGAATTCCATCACCCCTTATCTTTGTATCCAGACTTGTTATGTTTTTAAGAACCTCAACCAGAGAAGGATGCTTAACGATATCTGTGGAATCTATTATATTAACCGTTCTGGTGATTTCTGAGATATCTTTAGGATAGCGATTTGCGGTAACGACTACAGGTGGAACTTCATAGATTTCTTGAGCAAAACCAAACACGAAAATTATAAAGATTGAAGTTATCTGTATATTTAGATAACTTTTCATTTTTTTACCTCCATTTTGATAACCATTAATCTTAATCTTTTGACTCTCGCCAGCCTTCTAACCCTTCTCTAAATAAAAATAAGACAATTATTATACCCACGATTGAATCAGCCTGCCAGAATCCCCATAAAAAGTTAGCACCCAATCCTAAAAGTAAGGCTAAAGAAAGGAATGAACAGGCTAATGTCTCTTTGGAGTCGGCAACCAATGCCTGACTATTTATTCTCTTTCCAACTTTATATTTCTGAAAGAAAAGAACGGGCATCACAATAAGTGAAACAGAAGCAATTATTATGCCTGGTAGAGAAGGGTCAGGGATTTCCCTGAGTATCAATTTCTTTAAGGATTGAAATAGGACATAAAATCCGAGTATAAAGAAAGTGATTGCCACAAACCTCATCGCCTTTTTCTCTATCTTCTCTTCTTCCTCTTCAGATATTTTTTTATGTTGACTCAGTCTCCAGATCAAGACTGCACCTGACAATGATTCTACGATACTATCAAGACCGAATCCAACCAGGGCAATTGAATTTGCAATCCCACCAAAGACAATTGATACAATTGCCTCCATAATGTTATACCCAACTGTGAAATATTCAAGATGAAGCCCTTTCTTATATAATTTATCCATTGAGTTTTCCTTTTTCCCCATCTGTCTTTCTGGTTGTTTTTCCTTTGCAAACTTTCTGCCCACCCTGTCTTAGTTGTAACTGAATCTTTATTACTGTCATACCATTACTTTTTTTAATTTTGAAACTATAATAGGTTGAACCAAAACCTCTCTATCCTCGCCAATCCTTACACTAACTTTCTCATTGCCTTCATAATCACTATATGCAAGGCAGATTCGGGCTCCAAGTTCAATATCCCCTTTGCCGTTGTGTTTATACATAAGCGCTATCGGTCCTTTAACATTCTTTACTTCTAACAAGATACGGTTCTCTGATGCAAAACTTGAAAGAATCTTATTCTCCTCTTCATTCCGTCCAACAATGACCTTGGCGCCTGAGGCAAGGCGGAAATGTCGGCCGTATCTTAAAAGGGTTATATCAACCAATGAATCTTCGTTATGTTCAAATGCATCCCTTAATCTTCTTGCAAAGTTCGGGTCAGTGAGCCGACAGCCACCTGCTGGGCAGGGATAGTCATCTATTCCCAAACTTTGGGCTAAAGAAATCTGAGGTTTCCTTGAGCGACCGGTGATGGATAACAGTCTATCACGGTCAACAATACCCTTTTTTTCCACGATTGTTGGTGGCAGATGTTTTGCACACAATGGCCTTAATAATCTGCCTTCAAGCCCTGATTCCTTTTCAATGATTTTCATCGCCTTAAGATTCTGGGACATTGGCCTTTCACCAAGCACCTCACCAGTAAAGACAAAATCCGCACCGGTTTGTTTCATAATCTCCCGTGCCTTTGAGTACATAAATATTCTACAATCTATACACGGATTCATATTCTTACCATAACCATATTTCGGACTCTTGACCAGGGCAATATACTCTTCTTTAAAACCGATAATCTTCAGTTCAATGCCAAACTTTTCTGAAACCTTTTTTGCCTCATTCTGACATCCCTTTTTCGTGCAGGTGCAGAAAGGCGTAACAAAGTTGACTGCCTTTACCTCAATCCCCTGTTCTAAGATCAATCTCACCGCAAGCGTAGAATCAAGCCCACCGGATAATAGACCAATCGCCTTAGCCATATTTCTCCATCACATACATTCTGAATATCCGCAATTCATACAGGTGGCACAGCCTGATTCATAGACAAAATAACCGCTCCGACAACTCGGACAGGCCCCTAATCCATTAAGCGGACTATTATTAGCTGAATTATGCTCTGACTTCTGATGGTCATTCTTACGAAGTGCCTTGGCGATGGCATCAGCACAGGATAGTATCTTTTCTCTACCCAGACCAACCGGTCGGTGGCACATCACGCCGGATAACTGATCAATGACCTTTTCAACTGGGATACCAGAACGTAATGCGAGACTCGTTAACCTGCCAATTGCTTCAGCCATACTCATTGCACAGCCACCGCTCTTCCCCATAATACAGAAGACCTCAAATGGTTTACCGTTGTGGTCATTGTTAACGGTCACAAATAAACTACCGCACCCTGTCTTCTGCCTGATTGTCACACCAGGGATAACATCGGGTCGGTCTTTGGGCAATGCCAATCTTTCTCCTGCCCCAACATTAAGAACCTGTTCTTCCCGACACCGGTCTCTGTATACAGTAACCCCCTTACACCCTAATTCATAAGCGAGCAAGAAAACTTTTCTGACATCTTCTTGTGTAGCATTATGAGGTAGATTCACAGTCTTAGATACCGCATTATCCACATATTTCTGAAAGACCGCCTGCGTCTTTATGTGCCATTCCGGGTCAATATCATGGGCAACAACAAAGAGTTTTTTTATTTCATCAGGGATTCCAGCAATCTCCTGTATTGATGCACATCCTGAAATACTTTTGATCAACTCCTCGCTATAAAAACCGAGTTCTTTTGCGTAATCCAAGAAAAGGGGGTGGATTTCCGGCAATTCGTCCCGGTCTAAAACCTTTCGGTAATAGGATACAGCAAAAAGTGGTTCAATGCCACTTGAACAACCAGCAATTATGGATAGTGTCCCGGTCGGTGCTATCGTTGTCAATGTAGCATTGCGCATCTTCTTTCCTGCCCATTTACTGTTTTCTATGTTGGGAAAAGAACCCCTTAATTCTGCCAGTATTTCCGATACCTTCCTTGCCTCTTCACTGATGAACCTTCCAACCTTTTCTGCCAGCTCAAGTGCCTGTTCTGAATTATAAGGGATTCCCATCTTTATGAGAGCATCGGCCCAACCCATAACCCCCAACCCAATCTTTCTGTTTGCCCTGGCGATGTTTTCTACTTCTTTCAGGGGATAATTATTTACATCAATCACATTATCCAGAAATCTCACTGCTATAGTTATCGTTTTTGATAATCCATCCCAATCAAATTCCTTGTTATCCTTAACAAACTTGCTCAAGTTTATTGAACCGAGATTACAGGATTCATATGGAAGGAGCGGTTGTTCACCGCAGGGGTTTGTGCTCTCTATCTCGGTATTTAATATTGGATGTGCCATATTTATCTTATCAATGAAGATGATACCAGGTTCACCACTGAGCCAGGCATTTTTTACAATTTCATTGAATACATCCGGAGCAGATAATTTTCCTGTAATTCTCTTTGTGGATGGGTCTATCAGGTTATATTCTTCTCCTCTCTTAACTGCCTCCATAAATCCATCGGTCACCGCAACTGAGATATTGAAGTTTGTCAATTCCTTCTCATTCGCCTTGCACGAAATAAACTCAAGAATATCAGGGTGGTCAATCTTTAAAATACCCATATTTGCACCCCGCCTTGTCCCACCTTGTTTAATCGCTTCAGTAGCAGCATTAAAGACCTTCATAAATGATACAGGTCCACTGGCAACACCACCGGTTGTCCTTACCACACTATTTTTGGGTCTCAGTTTTGAGAAAGAAAAACCTGTTCCACCACCACTCTTATGGATTAGTGCTGCATTCTTTACTGCATCAAATATACTTGATACTGAATCCTCCACCGGGATGACAAAACAGGCTGATAACTGTTGGAGTTCTCTACCGGCATTCATTAGTGTTGGAGAATTTGGCAAAAATTTCAATTCACACATAATGTCATAAAAGGATTGAACAATACGAAAGAATTCTTCATTAGAAATTTCAGGGTTATATAACCTCTCTGCCGAGGCAATATTCAGGGCTACCCGGGCAAACATTTCTTCAGGCTTTTCATCTTTTTTCAGGTATCTCTTTTCGAGCACCTTCAATGCGTTATCGGTCAGTTCACACCTTTTTATAGTGAGTTTATCAACCATCTTAATTCTCCTTTAATAAAAAATATCAGAAATCATTTCTCCCTTTAATTTCGCCTTTTATCCCGACTACAATCGTCTTAAGAGGTATCTTTTTACCACTGTCTTGTAATGCGGATTGAACAATATGGACCAAACCAAAACAACAGGGAACCTCCATATGAATAACGGTTATACTTTTCGGTTCAGAGTTTGTAATTATCTGCTGGACCTTTTCAATATAAGCATCAACATCATCCAATTTTGGGCAACCGATTGCGATTGCACTGCCTTTTAAAAAATCCTGATGGAAATTTGCATAGGAAAATGGAACACAATCAGCAACTATTATCAGGTCGGCATTTGAGAAATATGGTGCAGAGGGAGATACTAAATGTAATTGGATTGGCCACTGTCGTAACTCTGAATGAATTTTCCCTACCTTCTTTGGTGTCTTCTTCCTCTCTTTCCAATGGAGCATCTTGGACGAAGGACACGAACTCATACCTTTGGGCATTTTATGGCTATGGTGCTCTGGTAATTCTTGTGAATGTTCAGCAAGATGTCTTAGATGAACATCCAGCATTTCTGGCGCAACCTCATTTATTCTTGCAATCGTTGCCTCTTCATTATAGGCATCTGCAATCCTTTCTTCAATGGTCAATGCACCAGTTGGACAGGCACCAAGGCAGGCGCCCAGACCATCGCAATAAAATTCTTTCACCAATCTTGCTTTTGGACCATCAGGCGTGGTGACAATCTGTATTGCCTGCTCTGGACAGGCTGGAATACAATTGCCACAGCCGTTACAAAGTTCTTCATCTATTTTTATGATCTTTCTTTTTATTTTTTGTAGAGTAGACATTAATCCCCCTTTCACCCCCTCCTTTTTCCTCCCCCTTCAAAGGGGGAGGGCAAGGGTGGGGTGGTTCATTTTTTCTCTTGTTTTTACTGATATCCGCAAGGGTATGGGTATTAAAGAACTCTTCTATCATTCGCTTTAACTTGAACCAGTATGGTCGGGTTGGACAATTTTTCATCCTTGGACAGGATTTTGTTCTCCTATCTGCGACGCAAAAGACCGGTGCATAGGATTCACCGACTGCGGACATTATATCTTTCAGTTTTATCTTCTCTGGTTTTCTGCTGAGTTGATAACCACCACCTGGTCCTTTAACTGTCTTCAATAGTCCTGCCTTTGTCAGTTTCAAAAATATCTGCTCAAGATACTTTTCCGTCACATCTTCTGCACTGGCAATCTCTTTTAGGGTAAGGGTCTTTCTCGGTAACTGTCTGGTTAAATAGACCATTGCCCTTATAGCATACCTGGTCCGGGTTGTAAGTTTCATGGAAATAGTATACCAAAAAAGTAGGGTATTGTCAAGACATTTATGATCTATCCGAAGCGATAGCCCTTCCCCTTTATGGAATTTACCCTCGAGTGTAACGAAGGGTTCAGGGTAAACTCCATGAAGAGAAAGGGGGAAGTCTCAAGAGATGTTTCACTTCGTTCAACATAACACTGTGTATCATTTGTTTAATCCACCAGGCATCATAGGGGATGGCGGATTGTAATGGATTCTCAAAATCCATTACTTAGGTATAAGGACTNATGTCCTTCTTCCTGATTTTCTGATAACCCGATACCAGCCTCTATGTCTATTAGCCATTTAATCTTATAGAAATGTAACAAACCCTACTTTTTGGAAGAACTTAGCTCTCACTTTAATTTTGTCCCCCAATCCAGTTATCGCTGGATTCGGGATTTAAATTTCTTTAATTTCATTATTAGATAGATGCTCATTCATAATATTTCACTTCCTCCTCACGCGACCAATTGCATATAACTTGTTTGTATCCACAGCTATTGCGTATATCCCTCCAATTTGGGAGTATAGACGCAATGCGGATATTTTTACTCTGGGCGAGAATCCAGATTTTCCTTCTTTATTGATAAATATTGTCATCTTTTAATCTCTTTCTTCAAGTTTAAAGTGTCTAATGGACTCTTTATCTTCCCCAATGACTTCTGGCTTACATGAGTGTAAATTGCCGTCGTTTTTGAGCTTGTATGGCCTAAAATCTCCTGAATATAGCGCAAATCCGTACCGCCTTCCAAAAGATGAGTTGTAAAACTGCGCCTCTAAATTACCTGATCTGTCTTTCAGGATTTTAATTTTCAAATCCATAATTTTATTATATACATCCTTAATTAAAAATCAAGGGATTTTAATCCACGCCAGTATATCCGAATTTGAGTTCGTATATCATTCCCAAGAGGCGTTATATGCGAGGTTAATTTCGGCTACACAACCCTCTAAGTGACCATAGATTTTTTCTTTGCACGACATTGTTTTTTTGAATGTTTGAGATTTTGAAATAACCCGTGAAACGAGCCTGGCGCCAGGCCAGGGTTCAGGGCATGATTCAGGGTGACAGGGCTGGTAGAAAATTAGGAAAAAATTTGACTGTTACACATTTAGATAAGGAAAGTTGGCTGAGAAATTGGTTTGGAAGTTTGAATTAGGAAATACTAAACTGTTACTTTCGGTATTTCGCCAATTGGCGAAATACCGAAATAGGTCTTAAAGATAATACCACTTTTAGAAAAAAACAGAAATTCGTTGGCGAGAAATTTTTTCGGACAGGGACAAGCCCTAAAATAAAACTATCCTGACAGCCTGCCCTGAATTTATTTCAGGGATAGGTCAGGATTCAGGGCAGGCTCTTAATCCAAGGGGATTAAAACTTCCATCAAAGGAGAATTTTTAGGAAAGACTTACTTTTTCCCAAAAAATTATTTGATTTGGGTAAGATTTTATTTTGATTTAAAACGGGTGAAGCCTCAAAAGTAGCAGTTTCCTGGTTTGTGAAAATTCGCCCATATTCAATTTTACAAAATATACTCCAGATGACAAAAGTTGGCCATTGTCATCCTTTCCGTCCCAGGTCATCCGATGGTATCCGGATTCTTTTATTCCACTAACCAAGGTCTTCACCAGTTGACCATAGATACTATAAATTCTCAGATCTACCCTGCCCTTTGCTGGCAAGGAGTAATGAATGGCGGTTTGCACCGAGAATATGGTCGGTGAGATTTTAAGAAGCATCGGGCTGTTGCGGCTCATTTCTTCACTAATCCCGGAGATTGAGATTGCACTCAGGGTCACAACTCCGGCGCTTCCCAAACCACCATAGTAAACCCTGAACCGTCCATCAGATAGAATAATTCCACTCGGATCAACACAGCCCAAAGAGTCATAAGGACCGATTGGGTCAATAATTGTATCAATAATTACATAAGTCAATCCATCCTGGGATTCTGCATAACCAATATGCTGAGGCTGACCAACCCGAGTTGCAAAAAACATCCGGTAAGAACTGTCCGGCAAATAGAGCACATTGGGGTCCACACAGTCCGTCAACCTAACTCCTTCTTCGGGTGTAAAATCAAGTCCATTAAAAGAGATTATACTTCTAATTCCACCAGTTGCAGAGGTATAATAGACCCTTATCCTTCCATCAGGTAACTTTATTGCATCCGGCACTGATGTCCAACCATAATCAGGGTAACCTAAATTCTCATATCGCAATCCCTCTTTAACCCAATTCAAACCATCTGTGGAGAAGGCACTAAAGATGCGATGCCTTGCCTGACCCGGTCCGCCGGGTCCGGTGGCACCTTTATAATACATCCGATAGCCGTTCTCAATTTTCACCAATGTGGGGTCAGCGACGGTTCTTTCCATTGAATCCCCAGGTGGGATTCTCACGCCGGAGTCAGGTATGAAATTCAAACCATCAATTGAAAACGCACTTACAATACCGTTTTGGTTACAATAGTAGAGACGAAAGGCCGTGTCGCCTACAGAAATAACATAGGGCACACTGCCAGGTCCTATTCTAATACCTGGTTCTTTAATCCATTGGCTCAAAATGAAGACCAATATAAGCATTTTACTTTATCAGGATAATCTTCTTTGTGTCTGTGGAATTCCCAACATTTAGCTGACAGAAGTAGATACCGGCATCTACCTCCTTGCCGCTTGAATCCTTGCCATCCCAGTCTAATGTATAATAACCACGACCTTCTACTCTGTCCACAAGGGTTTTAACGAGTTCACCCGCAATGTTATAGACCTTGAGCGAAACTCTGCTCCGGGTGGCTAATTGATAAACGATTGTAGTTTTGGAATTAAATGGAGTAGGAAAGGACTGAAGCAATTCTACTTTTATATGACTTGCCTTTTCTTCTTCAATCCCGGTCAGCTCATACTTAAAGACATCACCATTAGGCGTTGTGCCTGCATAGATTGTGCCATCGGATGTCCGCAATAATGTCAAACATTCATAAGCACCTTCAAGCGTGCCAACGCTGTGCCAGGTCAGACCTCCATCAGTTGAGCGAAAGACAACAGAATCCGGTCCGGGATGAAATCCAATAAAATATGCACCACCAGTATCTTCAACCATATCAAAAACCCTTGCAACAATCATCCCACCATTTGGAATCACACCGCAGGTATCCCAGGTAATCCCGTTATTTGTTGAATAAAGCAATATCCCTTGGGGTCCATGTGCCCAGCCACCGGTCCAGAGATAGCCATCTGAGGTGCGATAAAAGAAATAGAGATGGCTAAGCGTGACCAAGGTATCCGGGTATGGCAGATTACCGATATTCCAGGTGTTGCCATTATTGGTAGAAACATAAAATTTATCGCCTTTGGTCCTGGCACCAGCCAGTACAACACCACCAGAGGCTTCATAAAATGCAAAAATGCCACCAGCGACCTGTGGTAAATTTGCCGTCCTTTGCCATGATACACCATTATCAGTTGACCTCCAGACCCGCCCCATTCCATTTGAATCAGGGGAGGTGCCAACGAATAAAGTGCCATCAGACTTCTGGAAAATCTTTCTTACCGCCCGAGCATAAGGGAAACGCCAAACCTCATTCCAGGTTGCACCATTATTAGTGGTGCGGAAGAGTTTGCCATTTGGATATGTGCCAGCAAGTATTGAACCATCCTGGGCAACCAAGAGTGAATAGATGTGTGTTTCACCCAAAATTTCCCCTGTATTTTGCCAGGTCTGCCCGGCATTGGTTGTCTTAAACACATCCCCATTGGGCGCGGTAGCCGCATAAATTGTGCCCTCTTTCTCCACAAGGTCATAAACATAAGTAGCACCTGCAAGTTCACCAGTATTCTGCCATCCGCGGTGTGAAAGTGGCAAAAAATTATTGAACTCAATTTTTTCTATTTTTGTGGGCGAACAGACCCAAATATCTTCTTCTCCATAGGTCCCTTCTGAAACCTCGCTTCCTAAAAACAATCGGCCATCGGTTGTCTCAAATGCAGAACAGCATGGTAAATCAGTATTCACAGGTGCTTCAAGTATCTGTGCCGGACCCCATGAGCTTCCAGTCCAGTGTGATACATAAATATCACAATCACCATATTTCCAGGTTGGCCTGGCACCACCAAAATCACTGAAATATAACCTTTGCCCATCAGGAGAGATTGCCGGGTGGGTCTCCATATCTGAGGTATTTACATTTGGACCAAGATTGGTGAGGGAATCAAAACCAGCAGGAGTTATTCGAACAACCCAGATATCACCACTTCCATAACCACCGAGTCTATCAGATCTGAAGTATAATTGTTTACCATCAAAAGAAATTGCACAAGGACCGTCTTTAACCTGTGGATTTGAGTCATTTACTGGATAGGGGAGTTTGACTGCAACTGACCAGCCAGTATCTTGCCAGATTGACATCCAGAGTTTTGAGCCCTTAACAAAAAATATAGTATCACCACCAGGAGAAATCGTCGGATAGGATGCTCCAAGTGGTGCATTTATGTTTGCCCCGGCATTACGGACCGAGTCCCAGGTAGTGCCATTCCACCTTGCAGTATAGACATTAAAAGAAAAACCAAAATGTATTGTATCATAAGGCGGGCCATTCTGACAATGGGCACAGAATGCCATTAGATGACCATCAGCAGTTATAGAAGGATGGCAGTCAGAATTGTATCTACTGATTCCAGCAACACTACGGGGTAAACTCCAGGTATCCTGAAGCGCGGGTTCAGTGATTCGCACAGGACAAGAAAAATTACCATCCGTGCTCTGTTCCATCCAATCACATGGCCAGGAGAATCTAAGTATAAGAGAAAGATAGATAATAAATATCCGTTTCATCCTACCCCCTTTTATTTTTTAGACGCTATATCAAAATTATAAGGTTTAATAATTAGTCATCATAAAGTAACAGTTAAGTTTTCCTAATTTTCCACCTACCCTGTCGTTTTATGAGATGCTGAAATCAGAGACCCTGAACTTGATTCAGGGCAAGGTTCAGCATTACAGAAAAGAACTTTCTTCGCTCCATAAGAAAAAAATGCACACTTTTTGGAAAAAACTTACCTCTTGCACCAGAAGAACCCTGCAATTGTCTGTTAAAAATTCACTAAATTATGCCATAAATTTAACGAAACTCAAGTCTTACTTTCCTCTCCTCAAACCAGGAATAGATTGCGGGCACAATGAACCAGGTTATCATATGGACAATCATCCCACCAAAACTTGGTATTGCCATTGGTAGCATTATCTCCTTACCCGTGCCACCAAAGATAAAGATTGGCAAGAGTGCCAAAAATGTTGTGGTAACCGTCATAAATGCGGGTCTGAATCTTGCTTTGCCCGCCTCCACAGTCGCCTCAATCACCTCAGATTTTGTCTTTGGTCTTTTTCGGGCAAAGACCTGGTCAAGATAGGTTGTAATCAATATGGCATCATCATCCGCAATGCCAAAGACCGCAATAAAGCCGACCCAGACCGCAGTGGAGAAGTTGAAGCCATAAATTGCCAATAAGATAATCCCTCCTGCAAAGGTAACCGGCACGGTAGAAAATATGGTGAGTGAACGACGATGGGATTTGAAGTTCAGAAAATTTATGATATATATAATTAAGAGACTCAGGGGAATTAAGACAAAGAGTTTTCGTTGTGCCCGGACCAGATTTTCAAATTGTCCTGACCACTGTATGGAATAACCCGGTGGTATCTTATCTGACATCTTTTGGGCAACAAGTCTGCTTGCCTCTTTTACAAAGCCAACAAGGTCACGATTGCGCACATTTACAAGGACATAGGCGCGCAACATCCCGTTTTCTGAATTGATCATTGCCGGTCCTTCAGTGAACCGAATCTGGGCAATCTGGGCAAGGGGCACATAACCACCTTCCATCGTGGGAGCAAGAATCCGTCCAATCTTCTCCTTTGTATCCCTCAATTCCCGGGCAATACGCACCCGAATCGGATAACGTTCCCGGCCTTCAATGCTCATCGTCAGATTTTCGCCACCAATCGCCATCTCCACAACTTCCATCACATCCTCAATATTTAAACCATACCGTGCAATCTGAATCCGGTCAGGAATTATCTCAAGATATGGTTTGCCAGTAATCTTTTCTGCATACAAATCTTCTGCCCCTTTTACATTCTGGATTATCTCTTTTATCTCCTGGGCAAGGATTTGAAGGGTATCAAGACTTGTGCCAAAAATCTTCACACCAACCGGTGTCCTTATTCCTGTGGAGAGCATATCAATCCGATTGACAATCGGCTGGGTCCAGATATTGCTCACCCCGGGGAATCTTAATACAGCATCAAGTTCATGTATTAGTCTCTTCTTATCCATACCTTTGCGCCAGAACTTTTTATTTTTTAAATTTATTACGGTCTCAAACATCTCAATCGGTGCTGGGTCAGTAGCAGTCTCGGCCCGGCCCAGTTTACCGACCACATCTTCTACCTCAGGAAAGGATTTTATAATACTATCCTGAATCTGCATTATCCTCAATGCCTCTGTTAATGAGACTGATGGTGCTACAACCGGCATATAGAGTATCGTCCCTTCGTCAAAGGGGGGCATAAATTCACTACCAATCCTTGTGCTTACAATAAGGGCAAGAATGATAAGGAATATTGGAATCATCAAAAATTTTATTCGGTTTTTGAGAACCCAGCGCAGAATGCCTTCGTATCTTCGTAATAAGAAACCAACGAGCGGATTTTCCTCAACTGGCCTGAGCCTGCCCCGGAGCAGATAAAAACTTAAGACCACGGTCAGGCTGAGTCCGACAATGATTGAAGCAGCAAGGGCAAAGGTCTTGGTATAGGCAAGGGGTTTAAATAATTTCCCTTCCTGGGACTGAAGGGCAAAGACCGGAATAAAAGAGATGATTGTGCTTGCAATCCCGGTAACAATCGCTGGACCTACTTCTTTTGCCACATCAAGGATTATATCCATTCTATTCTTCTCATTCTGATAAATTACCGAATGGCGATGGATGTTTTCGGTCATCACGATGCCGGCATCAACTAAGGTGCCAATGGCAATGGCAATTCCACTTAAGGACATTATGTTGGAATCAACCTTTAAGAAATACATTATTATAAAGGAGATTATCACTGCAACCGGCAATCCAAGTGATATGACGATTGCCGAACGAAGATGCCCGAGCAGAAACAGAACCACAATGATACAGAAAATTATCTCCTGAATAAGGGTATCGCGCAGGGTATCTATAACCCGATGAACAAGTTCGGTGCGGTCATAGAATGGAATAATCTTTACCCCTGGTGGCAAACCCGGACTTATCTCCTTTATCTTTTGTTTCACTCCATTTATCACCTTCAAGGGGTTTTCTTTATATCTGACAATTACAACTCCACCAGTGACCTCTCTTCCTCCCTTATCAAGTGCACCCCTTCGGAATTCAGGTCCAATCTGAATCTTCGCAATGTCTTTTAAGTAAACAGGAGCACCATTAAATTCTCCAACCCCAATATTCTTCAAATCATCAATGGAATGGATAAAGCCAATCCCCCGGATGATATACTCCATCCCACCTCGCTCAAGCACCTTTGCTCCAACATCAAGGTTTGATCTGCGCACCGCATTGAATATATCAGAAAATTTTATACCATAGACCGCAAGGAGATTTGGATCAATATCAATCTGATACTGTTTTACATAACCACCGACCGAGGCAACCTCAGACACGCCTTCTACTGATTGTAATTGATACTTGATATAAAAATCCTGTATTGAACGGAGTTCAGCAAGTGTATAATTTTCACCCTCTACTGTATACCAGAAGACCTGACCAAGTCCGGTTGCATCCGGTCCTAATTCCGGCACCACACCGGGCGGCAGAATCTTTCCTGCCTCTGATAACTTCTCAAGAAGCCTTGTCCGTGCCCAGTAAAAGTCTATGTTATCCTGGAATACCACATAAATCATTGAAAAACCAAACTCGCTTGAAGCACGGATTGTCTTTACTCCGGGAATACCCTGGAGTCTGGTTGAAAGTGGATAGGTAATCTGGTCTTCTATAGTCTTTGCATCCCGACCAGGCCAGTCAACAAAGACAATCTGCTGATTTTCACCAATATCCGGAATTGCATCAACAGGAATATTCTTTATTGCCTGAAGACCAAAGATAATGACCAGCACATAAAAAAGCAGAATTAGAAAACGATTCTGCAGACACCAGGTAATTAGTCTTCCAATCATAATCAGTGTTGATGAATCCGAGGTTCAGAACCCTTCTTAATCTCTTCAGCAGAGCCGTAGAGTAATGCCTGACCACCGGTTAAAGAGGTTTGCGAATCTAACAAGAAATTCCCCTGGATGACCACCATCTCACCTTCTTTTAATCCATCAAGCACCTGTGCATAATCATCGGTCTCAATTCCGGTCTTGATATTTCTCAATTCATAAACCCCGGGTCTTATTTCTACATATACAAGTCTTCGCTCGCCTGTATCAATTATTGAAGAATAAGGAATCACCAGTGAGTGACCAAAAGGAATCTCCACACCTGCCATTCCATACATATCAGGAAATAGGTTTACCATTGGATGTTTTAGTAAGATGCGTGCCTTTGCCCGACGGGTCTCAGGGTCTATTCTGTGTTCAATCGCAACAATGGCACCGACAAAATCCTTTTCTGGATAGGCAGGAAATTTTACAATAACCTTTTGACCGTGTTTGACCAGAGAGATGTCTCTTTCATATATATCAGCGATAAGCCAGGCACGATGAGGGCCAGGAAAAATCAATGACTCATCAATATACGACTGTGCTTTCATAATTTTAATTTCATCATCAGAGAATCCCATCAATTTCAATTTCAGGATTGTAGCATTCAGAATATCGGCACTTGATGATGCTGAAATGAGTTCCTGCTGGGCAAGATAGAGTTCCTCATCCCTTGCAACCCTCACGGGAATCTCTATTTTTTTGACCAGGTATTCCATTCTTGCCGGGACACTTCTGATCTTTAGCATTGCGACCTTTTCTTCTTCAATATTTATCTGATTTTCGGTTCCTTTATAGACCGGTATGAGTTCCATTCCACAAATCGGACATTTGCCTGGCTTTTCAGAGTGAACCGATGGGTGCATTGAACAGGTCCAGTAAGAAACCTCGTTCTCGCTTCCTTTGTCATTCTGAACCTGTCCCGGAACCTCATTTGTGCGATGAATCGCACCGCTATCAGCATTATAGATGTTTAGATACTTTTCTGGATTCTCTAAAAATCTTTTATCACACCCTGGACAGCAGAAATAGTATCTCTTTCCCTGATAATCAACAAATTTTGTGTGTTTGGTAATCTTGAACTTTTCACCGGTAACCGGACAGATTACCTCTTTACCGATGTCCGAAACCGGAACAACTTTATTCTCACCAGTGCAGTTTATAATAATTGTGCCACCAAGCACAAGTGAGAATATTAGGATATAAAAAAGTTTTCTCATTTTGCCTCCTTTATCTCCCTATAATTCTTTCCAATTCAGCGAGGGTGGTAGAATAATCCGCCCTAAGGCGATAGTATTCAAGCTCATTTTCAATCAGCATATTCTGGGTTTCTAAGACGGTCATTATATCCACCCTGTTCAATTCATAAGAACGGATTGCCGATTTTAAAGTCGCCTCAATCCTCGGAATAATGGAATTCTTGTATAATTGAATCTCACGCCTCTGCTTATCAATCATTAACACAAGCTCCCTCAACATTTTTAGAACCTCATTTTCCATTGCCTGGTATTCAGACTGTGCCATCTTAACCTCCGCATTCATTCGGGCGACCATATTCTTCTGTTTGCTCCAGAACCACAAAGGCACAGTGAACCCCAGCATTATCTTTGGATTTTGAAATTTCAAATCCATCTCCTCCTGCTCAAACTTCACCATAAAATCAGGAAAATACTCCTGATGTGCCAGGGATAGATTGTTTTCTGCAATGGCTATTCGGGTTTTAAATCCTTTCAAAATCGGACTATTCTTCTGAGCAAGTTGATAAATACTATCAGGGTCAATAATTAAATTCTCTGATGGAATGTCAGCGGATAGTTCTAATCTTTCATCCGGTGCCCGACCAAGGAGTTGATTCAATTCTGCAAATTGTGTAAGTTCTTCGTTTTCTAAATTCAAGAGTTCATTCTCCAATTTTATCTGAGCCACTTCAATGTGCAAGACATCGGTCTGAGACACGCGATTGAGGATATAATTCTTCTTAGCGAGGGCACTTATCTCTGTAAAATTATTTTTTACCTTTAGCATAATCTCTTTTTCTCTTTGAATCGTGTATAAACGGAAATAGGCATCTTTAACCCTTTTAATAATTTCATTCTTTTTTGCCTCGTAATCATAAAGATATTCTTGAGCAGTAAGCACACCTGATTTGTTGCGGCTATGCAATTTTGTAGGAAAGGGGACTTCTTGTGATACAGAATACATCCTCATATCAGATGAAAATTCAATACCTAACATCGGATCTTGTAAACTGTTCAAAGGGCTATTATAACTTTCTGCCTCGTATCTTAATCTTGCTGATTTGAGTTCAGGATTATTGACCAGAGCCGAGTCAATGAGGTCATTTAAGGAAAGCGGCTGTCCTGAAAGGAAAGAAAAGCCAGAGACAAAGATTGTAATCATTAAGATTCTCTTAGCCATCAATTATACAGACGAAAGGCCATCCCAAAGGTTACGCAGAATTTCATTTCTTTGAATAAATACCCTAATCACCCTTGATTACCCCTTATATCCCTTCCCTAATCTAACAGCAACTGGATTCTAAGGTAGCGAGTAGAGAGTATCAGCGTCCAGTTTTAACTAGACGGTTCTTCTTCTACAGATTGGTTAAATGGTTAAAATGCGGGTTGTCCGTTTTTTTCATCCGCGTAATCCTTTATTTTATCCGTTTGAATCCGAGGTATTGGATTGAAAATCCAATACCTTAAAATAATAAAAATGTAGTTGCCCAATTTATTGGGCTTTTTGTAAAAATTATGCCTTTTATTGAATTACTCCAGAGACTGTGTCGTAACCTTAAGGCCCCTCACCTTAGTCCTCTCTCCGCCACAAAGATTGGCGTGGAGAGGAAAGGACGAGGGGAAAATGCTACAGATTTTTTAGGGATTTCAAGAATATCTTTACTACATCTTCATCAAATTGAATCCCGGAAAGTCTTTTTAACTCCATAATTGCCTGGTCTTTAGTAAAGGTCTTGCGATAGGGTCGTTTTGAGGTCATCGCATCATAGGTATCAGCAACCGCAAGAATCCTACCAATCAAGGGAATCTGTCCATCATCAAGCCCTTCTGGATAACCCGAACCATCATAGAATTCATGATGAGTCTTAACACCATTTAATATCTCAGGTATATCTGTAAAACCTGATAAGATATGATAACCCCTTAAAACATGCTTATCTATCTCCTCTTTCTCTTCTTTTGTCAAAGGCAAGGGCTTATATAAGATTGCCTCATCAATTCCAATCTTACCCAAATCGTGTAATAAAGCACCTGCCTCAACCATCACCAACTGGTCTCTGCTAAAACCCATTTCTTGAGCAATCATTAGAGCATATTTTGCCACCCGCTGGCTATGCCCGTCTCTATAAGGCACAATGCTATCAAGGGTCTTGCCAATTTCCCTTAATTCAACCAATGCCTTCTCTGGCTTTTTTTTCAATGCCTGCACAATCTCTTTCAAACAGACAATCAAGGTATCAAGATAAAGATGTTCCAAAAGTTTTCCCTTTCAAAAAAAGCGGATTGTTTTTCTCCGCCTTTTCTATGTCAACCACCAATCCTAACTTTGTCCAAACCTAACGTTTATTTTTCCAAACGATTAGTTAAATTCTTTCACTCAAGATAATTTAGTTCTTCGCGTTATCCATTACTTGTGCAACTTTATCAATTTTTTAATACAAATGTTCCCATGCCTGGCATTTATTACGAGAAAATAGACTCCATCAGGCAACCGCATTATCTTTTCTCCTGTTATCAATAGACGGAATGGTGTAAATTGGCAAGAGTTTGCATATACCGGTCTTCCAATTATGTCGTAAAGTACCAAACTTATTGGGAGAGAAGTAGTTTTAGAAAAACTGAGTTCTATTTGTCGGTCAAAGAAAAGCGTTGTAGTCATGACTTCAAAATTATCATCTATTGTTTCCTTTGAGACTTCCTGTATTGCAGTAAAATATTCACACACTATTGAATCTGATAGGGTGCCTATGACGACAGAAGGACTGACATCTTCAATTGTTGGATTAATATAGTTGACTGTTGGAGAAAGTTGGCCAGCAGTAAGAACGATAGCGCTATCTATTACAGTTAGTGTGAAGGTATCATCTTTACAAGTATTACCAGAACTATCAAACTTGAGAGACGTCGGGAATACATCTCCTAAAGCATCTTCGGTGTTTCCCCAGAACAGATAGTCATCGTTATTAACAAGGAAAAGCCGACTACCCCCCATCACCTCGGGATGTCCAGCGGTATTTAACCATATCAAATTACCCTGTAAGCCAAATTTATAGATACACGGAGCGCTATAGGTAAAAATAGTATCATCATAGAAGAGATCAGCAATTCCTACATATGTGTCAGCATCTTTTTGGATCAAATCTGTAGGTAATATCTGAATATTGCAATTATTCACTCTGAGGGAAATCTGGCGTGCCCATTCCAAGTTTCCTTGATTATTCAGTTTCATATTTACTATATCATTCAGTAAGCCAGACGGAGAATCACAGAGAGCAGCGGTAGTCATAATTCCACCATCAACCACTTGAATAAGACCCTGAGCCTGAAGCATTTGTGATGATGGAGGATAAATGATCTTTGCCCATAATGGATTGCATAATGAGTCCAAATGTGCAACAAGAGTGTATACGTTGGTAACAGTGCCCGTAACTGCATAACCTGAGTCATTTGTTGTAATAAGTTTTTTAAAAAAATCTCCAGTGCCTGAAAAATCTATAGTTCTGGCCCACTGGTAATTACCTGTACTGTCAATCTTTATAATAAGCATATCATACCCTGCAGCACCAAATCCATTTGTATGCCCAGCCATTAGAAATCCCGCGTCAAGAGTTCTGATTACAGAAAACCCAACATCATTGCCTGTCCCACCAAAGGTTTTGGCAAATTGAAGATTACCCGCATTGTCGAATTTTAAGAGTAAATAATCTACCGGGCCCATAATTGGTCCGGTATAACCTCCTATTGCGTATCCGTGATCACCAGTTTGAATTATGCTCCAACATATATCCCAGGGATTTATGTCTATCCTCCTTGCCCAGAGGCAATTACTGGCACTGTCAAATTTAGCAATGAACGTATCCCAATTACTATTGTTGTCCGCGGTGATACCAACTATCACATATCCTCCATCTGATGGAATCGCATCATGGAAAACCGTTTTAACACCTAATCCAGATACTGGAATATAGTTTCTTATTATTTGGTCCTGCGCCACCAACAGACTATAAATAATAAGGCACAAAACTAATACTTTAATGCTAATGTTTTTTGAATGCACTATACCCCCTTTCACTAGAGATTATAATCAGATATGTGTTTCTTCCCTGAGCCATGTATCACAAGTTTATCTTTATTTTTCAATACTTCTGGAAGCATTTCACCAGCTATTGACAAACTGTTCCATTGTTATATAATGTTTCCGTAAATGGACAACAAAAATTGTGATTTTCGTATTGATGTAGTTCAATATTATCTTAACCATAGAACATCACTCAGAAAGACAGCAAAGTATTTCAATGTGAATTACAGGAGTGTCTTTAAATGGGTAAAGAAATATCGCACAAAAGGAGAAATAGGTCTAATAAATAGTTATCACCGAGCCTGGAACAGAAAGGATGAAGAAATTGAAAAGAAAATAGCACTCCTCAAAGAGGTAGATCCGAAGTTGACGGTTCGGGAGGCAAGGTTTTTATTAGAGCAGGAAGGAATTAAAATTTCACTCAAAGGTATCTGGGCAATATGGCGAAGATATGGGTATGCAGGGTTTAATAAAGATAATATCACCAACAACTTCACTACTTACTGCCCTTGGACAGAAGAGGCAAAAGCAAAATTTGAAGTAGCAAAAAGGCTCTTCGCCCAAGGCAAAACATTAGAGGCGGCTCAAATATTGAATTCTATTCCCGCCCTTCCCTCTAACGAACTGGTCACCAAAATTCCTGATAAATTTTTAAATTTAGAAAGAAGAATAGAAAAGGCAGGAATTCTTTTTAATAAAATTCCAATTAAAAAATATTTAAATTGGGTCAAAGTGCTTTATAGGAAGTGTGAAACGCAAGGGCTAAATTACAGCGCATTAAGGACGGGCATAATGGAGACAATTACATTATCTTGGTTCCCCAGACCGATAGAACAATTCACTAAACTCAAAGTCCTTGAAAAATTCATTGATAGAAATTATTCGGGAGATTATCGCTCATACCTTCTTTTTGAGTCATATTTCACCCTCAACATCTGTAAAGGCATCACCTATTCTTATCTCTCAAAGATAAAAGATGCTTATAGATGTGCTTCAATTTGTAAGAGATTATTGAAAAATCGCAAGCACCGGTCTGCTTACCTTTCATCTCACCTGGGTTATTTATATTCAAATCTTCAGGATTATGCTGAAGCAGAACATTGGTTTTTGGAAAGTCTTGGGAGTGTAGAGAAAATCGCTCAAAAACGCCTATTAGGAACACTTGCCCATATTTATCTGTATAAGGGTGAATATAATAAAGCAATTAAATTATCAAAGTATGTAAATTATACAAATTGGGGGTCTGCCCGTTGGGATATTTTATTCCATTCTTCTTTGTCTTTGGTAAGAGGAAGTCTGAATGAAGCAATTTCTCAAGCAGAATCTGCCATCTCCTTATTTAAGAGGGACAACATTATTATTAATTTATTTAAAGCCTATTTTGTTATAGCAAGTGCATTGATCGGATTGGGTAAAAGAAAGCAAGCGGTAGAAATAATCAAAAACCTTATACCGATTCTTAAGAAAAATAAAATGGAAGTGGAATTAGCGATTGCCAAAAATTTAATTACTTTAAATGACAATTCAAAATCTGCCATTTCTAAAAATCTAATACCTTCGGTAAAACTGCTTTTACTTCTAAAGAGCGGTAAATATAATAATGCATTAAATTATGCAAGACGAAAAGGAATAACTGATTATTTCTATAAATATTGTATCTGGTTTAATGAAAAAATTAATCTGTTCATTAAACAAAATAAACCGACAGAATTACCAAGAACACTTCTGGAATTGCCGGTTTTCAAAAAAGAAACTCCTGTATATCACATTAAATTTCTTGGTAACTTAGTTGTCTTCAAAAATCAAAAATATCTAATATTATCAATAAAACCCAAGGATTTGGCATTTTTAATCTACCTCTGCCAGAAGGCGATGGAGCCAAAAAGGTCTATAGATTTAAATGAAGTATATCGCAATTTCTGGCCTAATAGTGAAAA
>JGI24721J26819_10001621_pt1 | contig 25324 bp, 28 predicted proteins | sample YelNatPaOPGAMG01_FD_26819 | JGI IMG/M metagenome (IMG submission 26819) | reverse complement strand
ACACACATACCACAGGAACCCTCTTCTGCAATACCTTCAAGATAGCATAGTGTTGGAATCTCTATGCCAATAGATTTGCATGCCTTTAAAATCGTGGTTCCTTTTTCAAATTGATAAGGTCTGCCATCGATTTTTACATTTACTAAATCACTCATTTGTAACCTCCTCCATTATTTCTTCGAATTCGCAAACATTCGCACTGCATTTTCTCTCATTTATATGTTCAAGCCACTCTTCTCTAAACTTTCTTAAAGATTGCTGAATAATATTGGGGGCAGTTTGACCCAATCCGCAAAAAGAAGTTAATTTCATAGATGTTGAAAGTTTATCCAATCTTTCAAGGTCTTTAACTTCTCCAAATCCTTTTGAAATACTGTCGATAATCTTGTACATTTCTTCAGTTCCAACACGGCAAGGTGTGCATTTGCCACAGGACTCATGTCTGAAGAAGTAGGCAATGTTTTTTGCAATATCAACAATGCACCTATCCTCACTTAAGACAACAATAGAACCTGATCCAGGACCTGCTTCAATTAGAGCAAGCGAGTTGAAGTCAACAGGAGTATCAATTTCGTTTGGAGTAATAAGGCTTCCTGAAACACCTCCAAGTATAACTCCTTTAAGTTTTTTCCCACCTTTAATTCCAAATCCTACATCATTAATAATTGATGAAAGTTTCACTCCAAATGGTATTTCAATAACGCCTTTGTAATTTACATCGCCCATAAGGCTAAAAAGTTTTGTTCCGTAAGAGCCCGCACACCGAATTTCTTAAACCACTCTGCCCCGTTAACAACTATCGGTGGAACATTTGCAAGAGTCTCAACATTATTAATTACAGTTGGTTTTCCCCAGAGTCCACAGGTTGGCGGATATGGAGGCTTTTTCCGTGGCTCACCACGTTTACCTTCTATTGATTCAATAAGTGCGGTTTCCTCTCCACAAATATAAGCGCCTGCTCCCTTTTTAATTTCTATGTCAAAACTAAACCCAGAGCCTAAAATATTTTCACCAAGGAAGCCGTATGAACGAGCCTGGTCAATAGCTTTCTGGAGCCTCCTGATTGAAAGGTCGTATTCGCCTCTAATATAGATATACCCATAATTTGCACCTGTTGCAAAACCAGCCAAAATCATTCCCTCGATAAGAAGGTGAGGGTCTCCTTCCATTATTACCCTATCTTTAAAAGTCCCTGGTTCACCTTCATCAGCATTGCAGATAACATATTTAACATCACTTTTTGCTTTTGCCGTAAATTCCCACTTTTTACCAGTAGGAAATCCAGCCCCACCACGCCCTCTTAATTCAGATGCCTTAACTTCTTCCAAAACCCATTGAGGCCCTTTTTCTATCGCCTTCTCTAAGGCAAGATAACCGTCCTCTGCAATGTATTCCTCTATGGACTCTGGATTGATAACACCTACTCTCTTTAATAAAACTCTTTCCTGAATAGAAAGGACTCTTTCTGCACGGCTTTCAGTTACTGTAACATCTTTCTTGCCAATTTCATGGGCAAGTTCCTTTACTATTCTTCCTTTTAAAAGGTGTTCTTTAATAATTCGAGGAACATCATTTTGAGTAACAGGTGCATATATAACGCCATCGGGATAAACCGCTATTGCAACACCGATATCTTCAAAACCAAGACTACCGGTTGGCGCAACGAGAACTTCTTCATCAAGCCCGAGGGCTCTCAATTCTTTAGAAATAAGTTCTTCAATCTCCTTTGCACCTTTTGAAAGGCTCTTTGAATCCTCTGCAACAAGAATGTGACTTCTGTACATTTTCATAGGACACCCTCCCGCACCTTCTTAAGTATGACCGGGATATCTTCCTCCTTGAGATTTCCAAAAGGTACATCATCAATCATCATAGAAGGTGCAATAGAACACATTCCAAGGCAACTTGATTCTTCAAGCGTGAATTCTTTATCTTCAGTTGTTTCGCCAAATCTACCCCTAATTCCTCCTTGAGTTTTTTAACAATTTTTTCACCATCTGCAAGATGACATGATAAACTTCTACAAACCCTTATAATGTGCTTCCCTCTTGGCTTTACAGAAAACATGGTATAGAAGGTAACAACACCATAAACTTTTGCAGGGCTTGTTTTAAAAGTATCTGCTACTTTTTTTGCCAGATTTTCTGGAACATAATTTTCAGGATTTGATTCCTGAATTTCATGCAGGACGTCTATTAACGACTTTCCCTTCATTTTTTGCCCCCCTCATTGAACAAACATTTGCAGGACACTTTTTGTCCTTTATATGTGCAATGTATTCATCCCTAAAGTATCTAAGCGTTGACAAAACAGGATTAGGTGCAGTTTGCCCTAAACCGCAAAGAGATGTTAGCTTAATAATGTTCCCAAGTTTTTCAAGCCTGTCAATATCTTCCATTGTGCCATTTCCTGAGGTAATTTTTTCAAGGATATTTAACATCTGCCTTGTTCCTTCTCTACAAGGAGTGCATTTTCCACAGGACTCATCAACTGTAAATTTCAGGAAGAACTTTGCAACATCAACCATACAACTTGTCTCATCCATAACAATTAGACCACCTGAACCCATAATTGTGCCAAGTTGTGGAAGGTTTTCGTAGTCCATAGGAACATCAAGATATTCTGCAGGAATAACTCCACCAGAAGGTCCGCCTGTTTGAGCTGCCTTAAACGTATGACCCTCGGGAATACCTCCTCCAATATCAAAGACTATTGTTCTAAGAGGTGTTCCAAGTGGCACTTCGACTAAACCCGTAATATTAACTTTTCCTGCAAGAGCAAAAACTTTTGTCCCCGGGCTTTTCTCCGTTCCAAATTTTCTAAAGAATTGGGCTCCCTTTTCTATAATTACAGGGACATTTGCAAGAGTCTCAACATTATTTATTACAGTCGGCTTACCAAATACACCTTTTTGTGCGGGGAACGGTGGCTTCTTTCTTGGCTCTCCACGCTTACCCTCAATAGAGTTTATAAGAGCCGTTTCTTCGCCGCATACAAACGCACCAGCACCCATTCTCAATTCAATATCAAAAGAAAAATTCGTTCCAAAAATATTTTTTCCTAATAAGCCTGCTGCTCTTGCTTGCTTTATTGCTATTTCAAGTCTCTTAACTGCAAGTGGGTACTCTGCTCTTATGTAAATGTAACCTTTCTGTGCACCAATAGCGTATCCTGCAATAGCCATTCCTTCAAGGACTGAATGCGGGTCTCCTTCAAGGACAGACCTATCCATATATGCCCCAGGGTCTCCTTCGTCTGCATTACATATTATGTATTTGGTGTCGGACTGTTGTTTATACGCAAATTCCCACTTCTGACCAGTCGGGAAGCCTGCCCCTCCACGACCTCTTAATCCTGAATCCTTTATAACCTTAATCACATCTTCAGGAGTCATTTCTGTAAGTGCCTTAGCTAAGGCTTCATAACCACCCTGTGCAATGTATTCGTTTATATCTTCTGGATTAATCAATCCGCAGTTTCTAAGAACTATTTTAGTCTGCTTTGCAAAGAATGGCACCTCGTTCAATGTAGGGAATTGTTTTTCTTCTTGTTTCCAAAGCAATCTTTTAACAGGTCTGCCTTTAAGGAAGTGCTCTTCAACAATTTCCTTTGCATCCTCTGGTTTAACTTTTGTGTAAATAACCCCCTCAGGATATACAACCATAAGAGGACCTAACTGACAAGAACCCATACAACCAGTTTCAACAATATTTACTTCCTCTGTTAAATCGTGTTTTTTAAGTTCTTCTTTCAGTGCATCTTCAAATCCGTTACCACCCGCGGCAAGACATTGTGCTCCTGCACAAATAAGTGCATGAATTCTATAAATTTTCATGAATTACTCCTTTGCAATAACCCAATCGCTTACTATTTGTCCGTTAATTACATGAGATGCAACAATTTCTCTTGCCATATCGGGGGTAACATGCCCATAAAAAACCTTTACACCATCCCTTTCGACTACAACAACTGGCTCTTCAACATCAAGCCCCATTGAGCCCCTCTCTATGATCTGAACATCTGTAAAGTTCCTTTTCTGGAGTTCGTCAAGGATTGCAAGAAGCACATCCCTTGCTCCTGCTGCAATTCCAACAGTGCCCATGCTAATGTAGATTTTTACTTTTGCTTCTCCCTGTCTTGCTTTCAAAAATGACTGAGCCTGCTCTCTTAGTTTTCTCAATTCTTCAATTGATTTAATCTTGTCCATTTAAGCACCTCCATGCAATTCTTTTATTTTTTCGCTTATGAATTCTTTAATTCCGTTCAAAACTAAAGGAGTACAAATAGTTTCATTGCAAATATTCCTCAACTCTTCTGTTGAGATTTCAAAAACATTCCCATTAACTTCATGCCTGTACTTCAGATTTACCTCGGGATGGGTTGCTAAAACCGTAACAATTGTACTTGGCAAATCACCAAGAGGAGGTGTATCGATATGAGATTTTCTGAAACAAATTTTGACTCTTGTTCCCTTCCCTTTCTCGCTTTCAATATATACACCACCATCGCAGGACTCTGCTTCAAGTTTTAAAAGAGGAAGTCCCAGCCCGACCTTCTTATTTGTTGATGTTGTTGTAAAAGGATCAAAAACTTGTTTAATCAAGTTTTCGTCCATCCCACACCCATCATCCTTAATTTCTATAGAAATTAAATCCTTGTAATCATCTTCTATAATATTTAATTCAATATTTTTCGCGTTTGCCTTTAGAGAATTCTCTATTATATCAAGGATGTTGAGCGAAAGTTCTTTCACTCCATATACCTCTCAAGAATTTCTATTGCTTTTTCGGGGGTTAACTTTCCATAGATATCTTTTCCATCAACTGCCATAGCAGGCGCAAGACCACAGCAACCAAGACAACGCACAATTCTTACAGCAAATTTTCCGTCCTTTGTGATTTGATTTGGCTTAATGCCTAATTTTTCGCAAAGCGCATTTAAAACAGACTCTCCACCTTTAACATAGCAGGCTGTCCCCATACACATCATAATGACATGATCTGCATCTTTTGTTAATTTGAAGAAATTGTAAAATGTAACAACACCATAAACCTTTGATAGTGGAACTTTTAGTTTTTCTGCGATGTAGACAAGGACATCTTTTGGAAGGTAACCAAGAGCTTCCTGGGTGCCATGCAAGACCTGAATTAGCGACTCTGGCTTTGCCCCCCATTTTCTTATTTCCATGTCTACCGCAGGGAAGTTTTTTGTATCCATCTTTCCTCCTTTCGAAAATTATACTTTTACTTTCTTTTCCTTACCCAAATAAAGTTCACTTACTTGCTCTATTATATCTCTGAACTTTTCGTTTTTTAATCTATAATACACATTACGTTTCACTTTTCTTCTCGAAACCCAGCCTGCTCTGTAAAGCCTATAGAGATTTAAAGATACCGTTGGTTCTTTCATTTTTAATTTTTCGACAATTTCTTTCACTGTATGCTCACCAGTTGTTAAATAACACACGATTGCAACCCGTATTGGATTGCCAATAGCAGATAGGAATTCCGACGCTTGAACACATTTACTAAAACTATCGCAGAGCAATTTCCTTTTTTCTTCCATCAATAATTATTTTATACAAAAATGAAAATTTTGCAATATATTCAATAACTTTTTCACAAAAAAATTTTAGAATATAATAATGTTTATAAAGTTTTTTGATTTGTTATTTCGATTACTTTATGTGAAAATTTTATCTCTTTTAATATATGAAATTTTTTCATTTTTGATAAAATATTAATGTGAGAGTAGAAGAAATTATTAAAACAGTTAACGCCGAAGTGCTTCAGGAAGTTGGTAATTGGGATGCAAACATTAAATACGGATTTGCTGCAGACCTCCTCTCAGATACACTTTTTGTTATAAGCAGGGAAGAAGAATCTATTCTATTAATAACTGGCGTAACGAATCCATCAGTTGTTAAAACAGCAAAGATACTTGATATTCCCGTAGTATTAATTGCAAGAGGAAAACCCGTCGAGAAAGAAACAATTGAACTTGCAAGAAAAGAAAAAATAATCATCTTAAGGACGCCCCATATAGTGTTTGTTACATGTGGTCTTTTGTATAAGGCAGGACTGGAAGGAGCACCTTGGAAGATACAATACTAATTTCTGAATTTTTTGTTTTTGGAGACGATTTTGATCATCTCGGTGACGGGACATTAAAAACAAGAGAAAGTCTTAATTCAATGCTCGATGAGTTCGACATTTATAGAAATAATCCTGCACATAAGAAAGAGAATCTTAGAAGAGTGGGCGTGTGCTCATACGAAGCAGAGTCAAATATTGTAATACATGCAAAGTTCGGAATAATAAAAACTTTTGCAAATAAAGAGAAGATAAAGACCATTGCAAAAGACATAGGACCAGGAATATCAAAACTCCTTCTTGCGTTAACTCCAGGCTACTCTACTGCTTCTGAAAAAGCAAGAAAGTTGGGATTTGGGGCAGGGATGGGATTAAAAAATATCCAGAAAATTTCAGATTTTTTTATCATAACTTCAAAATTCGGAAAAGGGACATATCTTGCATTCGAGGTTTGGAATAGAGAAGTTTCCAAAGGGGAGGTAAAAATGAAGATTAGAGACCTCATAGATGAACTTAAATTAGAGGTACTTACAAGTTTTAATGAAGAACAACTCGATAAAATTATTGATAGCGCTTATGCAGGCGATCTTTTAAGTAGAGTCCTTGCTAAAGCAAATGAAGATAGTGCATGGATAACAATTCAAACTAATGTAAATGTGGTAGGCGTAGCGGTAATAAAGAGGGTACCAATCATAATCGTAACAGAGGGAGAACCTATACCAGAAGAAACAATTAAAAAAGCGGAGGAAAACTCTGTTATAATAGCACGGACAATGCTTCCAACATTTGAATTATCTGGAAAACTCTATACTCTTCTTGAAAGAGAAAAGTCTAAATAACTTCTTCAACTGAATAGATTGTTATACCCTGGTAATTCTTTAATTTTGGATTATCATCAACAACTACATCTGTAAGTCTTAATTTCTTTGCAATTAGTATTGCTTCACCTGTGGAAAATTTGCCTGATACTCTTTTTGCAATGTCTTCAGCAAGCCTCTCCTCGATAGTAGTAAGCCCTATAACTGTAACCCTATATCTACCTTCGACGATATCTGTAACTTCACTCTTTTGAGAAGCCGAAATACATGCTTTAGATAATAAGTCGCTCTTAAGAGATGTTGGAATATCCTCTTTTCCATAAATTTTTCGTAGAGCGCCTGCATCTGCAACAAATTTAGATTTTAGTTCAACCTTTATAAATGTTTTCTCTTCTCCCGTAGAAACTTCACCTAAACTTTCTTCTTTTTTAACCTCCGCAGTCTCTTCGGGCTTTATTTCTTCTTTCTTTAATTCTTTTTTCTTTTTATTCTCCTCTTCGAGTTTCTTTATGAGTTCTTCAAAAGTTGATTTAAACTCTTCTTTTTTGCCCTTCTCTTCTTTAACTTCTTCCTTCTCTTCAGCTTTAGGTTCTGCTATTTTACTTATCTCTTCAGGGATTTCTTCAAGATTAGGTTGTGCAAAATCAGCAAAGGACGGTTCGTGCTCTTCTAAAATCTCTTCCCTGGGCGCCTCCACTTTAGCCTCTGTCGGTTTTTCCTCCTTAGGTTGCTCAATAACCTGAGGTGTTGCTTCTTCCTTTTCAGCCGGTGCGATTGTTTCTTCGGGCGTTATTAGTTCCTGGGTAGTTTTCTCTTGCGGAAGGACCTGCTCTTCCTGAATTGTTTTTTCTGGAACCTTCTCTTCAATCCTCACCTCTTCTTCTTTCTCTACGGGCTTTTCGACTTCCTCTACCTTCGATTCCAGAACTTCCGGTTTTTCTTTAATTAATTTAACAGGCTCTTTTACTTCTTCTTTTATCTCCTTAAGTTGTTCTTCCTCTTTTTCTTTGGGTTGTTCTTTCTCAATGGTTAGTTTTTCGGTTCTTCTTGGAGGGACTGGTCTAAAGACTCTTCTTGTTTTCTCAATCTCTTCTTTTGGTGTTTCTTCAATAATTTGCTCGGGTGGTTTAATAGGTATAGTTTTTACTTTCGGAGGCTCACCTACGCCAAACTCTTCCTTTGCAGCTTCTACCTTTTCTTCCTTTACTTCAAGATCTTTAACATTAAATGCAATCGGCTTTTTCTTCACTTCTTCAACGCTTACAACAGGGATGTTCCTCTTTTTGCCTTTCGGAATGATGAGGATTATGACAATCAAAACAAATAGGAAGAATATTATTGATGAAATCAAATCTACAGTTATATCTGGAATATAGTTTTTAACATATGGGTATATTTGTTCAGAAATCGGTCGTAAGAAACTGAGAATATTTGATGCAACACCTTTGAAGAATGTACTCAAGACACCTCCAATATTTTTTAAGTTGTCATTGGAAAGTATTCCTACAAAAAATGCAGAAACACTTTTAGAAATTTGGATAATGTAGTTTTTTACATTGTTAATCAAATTATTGAAATTATTACCTGTTGAAGGTTTCTCTGTGTTATTATTCTGAGGTTGCGTTGTCCCGCTTGCGTTGTTGTTACCACTTGCTACGACAACCTTTAAAGGATTGTAATTATCAACCGGCAAAAGTGTTGTAAAAATTTCTTTGTTATCCTCGATACCAAGGTCAAAAACTGCAATCGGTTTATTTGAACTTATATTTACTGGAGAGAAACTTTCAGAAAATAGGAATGTTTTAGACTCAAAAGCATTTAAAGTGAAACTGTTTCCGTTTAAAGATACACTTGTAGATGGATCAATGCCGATTATAACAACTCTTCTTTTTCTTTCTCCGAATGTATTAGTAACCTTACCTGTATGNAATTTAAAACTCGNGCCATTTGCAAATGACGGTATTTGTTCACCATCAACATTCCCAAATTGACCGTAAGTGTATATTAATACGGGCTTTGTAAATTCTACAAAAAACCTGTTTGTATTCTGTTTCGTTGGGCTTATACTCATTTGAATTCAGAATATCAAAATACTTGAAATCATTTGCCTTTTCTAACTTTACGGTGCTACTTTTATCATTATATTTAACAGTAACCTCTGTATCATCAAAAATCGAAGACACCCCTAACCCACCAAAAGAGATAACATTTGCCGAGTTTATCCCATAAAGGGTTGAAAACACATTATCTTCTGCGTAACCAAATTCAATAAGAACAGGGGCACTTGATGTAACTGTATAAACTCCTTCCTGTAGCTTCGTATTACTGTAATATGAATTTGCTTTTAAAAGTGTTTCAGCAATTACACTTCCATCGCTTTTCACAATCTTAATGTTTGTGTCGGTAGTTGCTGTAATGAAAAGCGTTTGTGGAATGTAAAGCGTGAAATATGTTCCATAGACTGAGGACATATCATCAGACGAATTCTTTTCAAAAGGTGGTGTAAGTGTAGAAAGTTCGGCAAAAACGGGCAATGATTTTAGTTCAAAAACTGAATCGTAAGTTAATTCAACAAATGTAAATTGAGATGTATCAAGATCTTTTTCGAAAATGGTCTTCGAGTTTTTGGTATCTACTACGGCTATATGGTTCCCATCGCCATAAGATACAATAAAAACTTTTCCTTTTTGAGGAATAATAAATTTGGTACCGATAAAGTTAGGCACATAGAAATCTTTTAGATTACCTCCAGCACCTTCATTAACAAGGGTTAAAGTTTTCTTTTCGTTAGGTGCAAGAGAAATTGCGGATTTAAAAACAAATTTATCACCACTTTGAGAGAAAACAAAAGGAAGGGGAGTATCGCCATAAGTTAATTTAAAGTTTTGGAAGCCTTGCAAATTGCTTTTATCGACTTCAAATGTAAAAGATTTAAAGATAGGCACATTAAGTGTATTTTCAACATTAACAGTTACCCCATCCGCCCCAAATACACTGGGCGCCATTGTCAATAAAATCAGTAAAGTCAAAAAACAAACCCAAAACTTTTTCACTTTATCCCCTTCCTATATAATACAACTAAAACTTAAAATTTCAAGACTGCGATTTTGCCTCCTCCATAATTTTTCTTATTTTCTCTTCAACCTCTTTTCCACCAACAACGCATGCATCATATGAAGCCCTTCCTTCAGCAATTGCTTCAGCACAAGGGATGACACCCTGGAAAACCACATGCACCGCACTCTCCATGTGGAAGCACTTCATAGATTGCCTGTGCTAAAGGACTTTCCTCAACTTTAAATTTCTCATTAAAAACACCCAAAAGCACGCCAAATAACGCTCCAAGGATTCCAAGAGTAAAAACAGAGATTAAAATATCTTTCATATGCCGCTCCTATTTAATCATTCCACTAAATCCAAGGAAAGCAAGAGAAAGAATACCAGATATCATAAAGGCTATTGCCTTCCCTTTGAAAAATTCGGGAACATCGGAGTTTCTTAATCTTTCCCTAATGCCTGCAAGAAGAAGCATTGCAATTGCATAGCCAAAGGCAATTCCAAATCCTGAAACAATCGATTCTACAAAATCGTAATGGTTCATTGAATTAATAAATGTTACTCCAAGTATAAGACAGTTTGTTGCAATCAAGGGAAGATAAATACCCATTGCCTTGTAAAGATTTGGGGATGCCTTTTTGATATACATTTCAACAAGACCTACAAAAGAACCAATAACGAGAATGAATGCAGTGATTTGAAGGGCAGATTGAAGTCCTGTTGGTATAAGAATCCAGTTGTCAATCATCCAGGCAAGAATCGAGGATGAAACAGTAACAAAAATAACTGCAAAACTCATACCAATGGAATTTGGCAAACTGTCAGTAAGACCGATATAAGAGCAAAGTCCCAAAAACTGAATAAGAATAATATTATTTATAACTGCAGAAGATACAAAAATCTTAAGAAGATTCTCAATATAACTCATTTTTTACCTCCCTTTTTCCTGAGGTAGGTTTCAATTGCACCTGTAAGGATACCAATCATAATAAAGCCTGAAGGTGGAAGCACCATAAGAAGCATCGGTTGGTATGAGTCGGGAAGAATTTGAATACCTGCAAGAGCACCTTTTCCAATAAGTTCTCTTACAACGGCAATTGTTAAAAGAACAAGCCCATAGCCAATTGTGTTGCCTACACCATCCAAAAATGAATCAAAAATCCCATTCTGATAGGCAAACGCCTCTGCTCTACCTATAATAATGCAGTTTACCACAACAAGAAGGATATAAAGTTTTATTATCTGGTAAACGGCATTGAAGTATGCTTGAGAAATCAGTGCCGCTATAGTCGTAAATGCAGCGATTACCGTAACAAATATAGGAACTCTTATTTCGTTAGGAATTATTTTTCTCATCGCAGAAACAATTATGTTTGATGGTATCTGAACCATTGCAAATGCAAAAGTCATAAGAAGCGCACTTTGAACAGAATTAGAAACAGCAATAACAGAGCATAAGCCAATCGAAATTATCAAAACAGGGTTATTTGGTATGATTGCATTCCAAATTACATTAAGTTTCTTTTTCATTGCCCTGCCTCCTTAAGATAAGAGACAATTGCCTGACCTGCAACTTTTACACCAGTCGATATTGCACGAGAAGTTATAGTTGCACCACTCATTGCAATAATATCCTCTTTAGGTATAAGTTTGTCTTTCTCAACATTTTTCCCTATAAACTGACCCAGAAAAGTTATTTTGTTCTTCTTATCAACATAATATTTAGGATTATCAGCATTCGCACCAAGTCCTGCAGTTTCATTCAACTTAAGAATCTTAACTCCTGAAACAGTTCCATCACTTTTAATACCTACAAGCATCTCGATAGGTGCTTGAGAACCAGGAACTACAACTCTTGCAACCATTCCAACGTTTTTCTGAGTTGACTTATCCTTTACAAGATAAGACTCAGTTATTTGAACAGATGGATCTCCGGAGCTAATAGGTTTATCCAATTTTACAAACTCATAATCGCCAGGAAAAATTTCAGAAAGTCCCTGTTGAAGAGCCTTTAGGTCCTGTGCTTCAATAATAGGTTTAGTTATCTGATAAACAATAGCAAGTGCAAAACCAGTAATAGCAGCAATAAGCCCCAAAGTTATAGCAAACTTAACAACACTTTTCATTTTGCCACCTCTTTTTTAGGGAAAACACCATAAACCCTTGGCATAATCTTATCAAAATAAGGAACAACTGCGTTTCCTAAAAGAATTGAAAACATAACACCTTCTGGGTATGAACCAAACTGTCTTATCAATACAGTAAGGAAACCAATAAAGATTGCATAGTAAACTTTTCCAAGTGGAGTGATTGGTGAAGAACTGTAATCAGTTGCCATAAAGAAGGCACCGAGGAAAAGCCCACCTGCAAGAATCGAAAATAGCGGATCCCTTCCAAAAAGAGGAGAAAGAACAAATACAGTTGCAATATAAATCACTGGTATCTTCCAGTCGATAACTTTCCTTGCAATAAGATATATGCCGCCTATCAAGAGAAGTAGAGCGGAAGTCTCACCTAAACTACCTCCTATCGTGCCAAGGAAAAGCGCCTTGTAAAGATTTGCCTTTGTTCCAAACTCTGAAAGTAATTGCGCATATCCTTGTAACTTCACAACATTTAAGGGTGTTGCAGTAGTAATTACATCGAGTGGCTGATTAAAGGCTGAAAAAGGCTTTACCCAGGTAGTCATTTGGGTTGGCCAGGAAACCATTAAAACCGCTCTCCCCACAAGAGCAGGGTTAAATGGATTCGACCCAATGCCACCAAAAATCATCTTTCCTAAAAGGATCCCAGAGAATGCACCGACAACGACCATCCACCATGGAGATGATGGAGGCAAGGTCATCGCAAGAAGAAGCCCCGTAACAGATGCGGAAAGGTCGTTTAAAGATGGCTTTTTATGGAAAAGTAAATTCCCAACAACTTCAGCAAGAACTGATGATACAACAGAAACCAAAACTACAATCAATGCCCTTATGCCGAATATAAAAATACTTCCAATAAGAGCAGGGGTAAGTGCGATTATCACATCTCTCATTATGGAGGTAGTTGTAACTTTGTCTCTTATGTGTGGCGCTGATGTAACAACAAGGTCTATATCGTAATTAGCCATTTTTTACCTCCTTTTGGGAGTTCTCTTTTTCTTTCATTCTCTGTGCCTTTAACTTTTCAAAGGCTGCCTGTTTTGCTGCTTCAATCTTTCTTTGCTTTATAATTGCTTGCTTTACCTTCTTTATGTTCTCTGTTAAATGCCTCTTTGCTGGACATACATAAGAGCATACACCACATTCGATACAGTCAAGAGCATGAAGTGATTCTGCAGTTTTGAGGTCGTTCTTTCTTGAGGCATGATCAATGAGAACTGGCATAAGTCCCATAGGACAAGAGTCAACACAACTTGCACACCTAATGCAGGGTGATTCTTCTTCCGGTGCCATTTCAAGGGCTTCATCACCAAACATAAGAATGCCGGAAGTTCCCTTAAGAACCGGCACATCAACTGTTGACTGGGCAATTCCTGTCATAGGACCACCAAATATGAGTTTTCTTAATTTTCTATTAAGTCCAAGCGTTTCTATGATAAATGAAGCAGGAGTTCCAATCCTAATAATGTAGTTTCCTGGCTTTGAAACTGCATTTCCTGAAACCGTAACGCCTCTTTCAATAAGAGGTTTGTCCTCGAGCACTGCCTCGGTAATTGCTTTGAGTGTCCCAACATTTTGGACAACCACTCCAACATCAAGAGGCAAACCACCTGAAGGAACCTCTCTTCCAAGGACAGCCTTGATGAGTTGTTTTTCTCCTCCCTGAGGATACTTGGTTTTTACAAGGACAACCTCAACATCTTTTACCCCTAACTCNTTTATCTTATTTTGAAGCACATTTGCTGCATCGATTTTGTTCTCTTCNACTGCAATAATACCCTTCTTTGCACCGGTTATCTTCATCTCAATGAGAATTCCNTTNATTATCTTNTCAGGGTATTCAAGCATATTTCTGTGGTCAACAGTAAGNTANGGTTCGCATTCAGCACCATTTCCAATGATTGTATCAATAACCTTTCCCTTTGGAGGNGTTAGTTTTACAGAAGTTGGAAATGCCGCACCACCTAAACCGACTATACCTTTTTCTCTAATAANTTTTACAAGTTCCTCACCAGAAAGTGCCTCAAAAGATGATCTTGGNGTAAGTTCAACCCAATCGTCTTTGTAATCGTTTTCAATTACAACACTTTGAACTTTTGCACCAGTTGGGCACAATCTCTCTTCAATTGCAATTACTTTTCCAGAAACGGTTGCATGCACAGGCGCAGAAACAACTTGTGTAGAATCCCCAATCTTTTGTCCAACCTTTACATAGTCACCCACTTTTACTGTTGGGGTATTGGGTGCACCTGTGTGTTGCTGGAGCGGAATAACTGCAATTGGAGGAGCATTGAAAACTTCAAAAGGCAGATCTTTTGTTAGTTTACTCTCATCCGGATGAACGCCGCCGGGTGAATAAGTAAATACTTTCATATTTCACTCCTTTCGTTCTTCAAAGATAAAGCCACAGTAAGGACAAATTTTTGCATCCTTCTCTACGATTGCTCCACATTGTGGACACTTCTTCTTTAACTGAGTAAAACAGTGCGGACAGAACAAATAGTCACTTCTCACTTCTTCACCACAAACTGGACATTTGTACAACTCTTTCTCGATCTGTATTTTGTAGTATTTCTTCTGAAGTTCTAACACCTCCTTCCTTTCTTTTTCCTCGTTTAATTCTTCGAGTGTATAAGGACTCCTTACCATAAGGTAAAATACAAGAGGCAGGATTCCACCAAGCAGGATTGTTGCAATTAACCAGCCTTTAGCGTTACCTCCTCTTAGCCTGCTGTCGTTATACACATAAATCGCAATGGTTACAATTAGTGCTAAAAGCGAAAGGATAATGATTAAGATATCTGTCGTTGAAAAATTAGGTAAAACTGTTTTAATTACTTCAATAATTTTTTCCATTCCTTACTATTATATTTAATTTGTTGTAAAAGTAAAAATATTTTCAAGAGTTCTTACAAAACCAACAAGATAAAGCGACCCTGTAACAACAAGCGGTGTGTTGGAAGCATATACTTTTGCACGAAAATACGCACGTCTTGGGTCTTCCTCTATAGAAATCTTCTCGGGAGGAAAAAATTCCCTTGCGCAGGCATAGAGATCCATCACATCCATTGCCCTTGAATAGGAATTTGGCGTTGTTGTAATAAATATATGCGAAACTACATCCTTAATGTTTGAAAGAAAATCTCTTACATTTTTATCCGAAAGCATCGAAAAAAGCAATACAACATTACCCTTAACTACACTTTCAATCGACTCTTTCAAAGCAAGGGACGAAGCATCATTATGTGCGCCATCAAGAATAATGAGCGGTTTTTCAGAAATGATCTCAAACCTTCCCGGCCAAAAAGCCTTTACAAGGCCTTTTCTTATAGATTCAAATGAATACTCAACTCCGCTTACAATTATAGATTGAACTGCAAGAGAGGCATCTATAACCTGATAATCCGCAAGCCCTTTAATTTCCAGGTTTCTAATCTCTATTTCTGGATTCTTTGAAACAAAATCAAAAATAGATTTCCCATTTTCTTTCCTTACGTTTATGGCTTTAAAATCCTTTCCATATTCATAGTAAGGCGAATCATTTGCAATTGCCTCTTTTACGATAACTTCACGAGCATCCCCCGACTTTACGCTAAACACTACAGGGGATTTATGTTTAATAATCTTAGACTTTTCGTAAGCAATCTCTTTAAGAGTATTTCCAAGATATTTCTGGTGGTCAAAACTTATGTCTGTAATAATAGACACAACGGATTTTTCGATTACATTTGTTGCATCAAGCCTTCCACCAAGACCAACTTCAAGAACTCCAAAATCAACTTTATTTCTAAGAAAATACAGAAATGCCATTATGGTAAAGGTCTCAAATGTCGATGGAAGAAAATTCTCTTCAAGCGTCTCGTATATCTTCTTTAGTTCAACCCAAAGAGAAACAAACTCTTTTGGTGTGATAAGTGAACCATTTATGCTTATCCTTTCGAGGGTGGAAATAAGGGAAGGAGAGATGTAAAGCCCCGTTTTATAATTATGCGCTCTAAGTATTGAGGCAATGTAATTCGAAGTTGAACCTTTACCTTTTGTCCCTGTTATATGAAAATAGGGCACTTTCTTTTCTGGATTATCCAGTATCGAAAGTACCCTTCTTATGCTTTCAAGCCCGTATTTTGCAGGCTGATTTATTTTTCCACCTAAAGCAAAAATTTCATCTAAACTTTCTGAAAGTCTCACTAACCTTCAAGATCCTCGATGTGGCTTAAAAGTGCAGCCTTTGTCTTCTCAAGTTCTTTCTGTCGCTCTCTATCTTTTGCTACAACTTCAGGTGATGCCTTCTCAAGGAATACAGGATTCATAAGCCTTGAACTAATGGATTTTAACTCTGCATCAACCTCTTTTAACTTCTTTGCAAAACGCTCTTTTTCTTTTTCAAGATCTACATCAAATGGAAGTTCCATATAAACTGTTGTCCCTTGAACAACTGTCTTTAAAACCCTGGTTGGCTTTTTATCAACATAAGTAAGATTTGAAAGGTGGGCAAGTTTTAGAATCTTATCTTTTTCAGTGTTTATAAGATTTACTTCATTCTCGTCAAGAGAGGCAAAATATGCGTTAAGAGGAGTAACAACAGGAATTCCCAACTCTGCCTTCAAACTTCTTAACCCTCTTACCACTCCAAAAATGAACTCTGCATCTTTTTCAATTTTGTCGTTTATAAGGCTTTCCTCAACCTTTGGGAACTCTGCTTTTATAAGAGGCTTTTCAACAAATGGCACATAAGAATAGATTTCTTCTGTTGCAAATGGCATATACGGATGAAGCATCTTTAAAATTGAAACAAGCGACTTCCACAAAAGATACTGCACTGTTTTCTTCTTTTTCTCATCGTCTCCGTAGAGCCTTACTTTCGACAATTCAATATACCAATCGCAAAATTCTCCCCAAACAAATTCGTAAATTCTTCTTGCAGCCTCTCCAAGATCGTATGCATTCAAGTACTCAACTTCCATCTTAAGATGCCTGTTTAATCTGCTTAAGAACCACTTATCTTCAAGTTCAAGGTCGAGGTCTTTTTCGTCAATTTCAGTTGGGTTAAATCCCTCAAGGTTCATAAGAACAAATCTTGAGGCATTCCATATTTTATTTACAAAGTTCCTTGAAGCCTTCAGTTTTTCTTTCGAGAGATTAATATCCTGACCGCCAACCGTCGTAAGCGAAGCAAGTGTAAACCTTAAAGCATCAGCGCCGTATTCATTAATAAGGTCGAGTGGATCAACGATGTTCTTAAGGGATTTACTCATCTTTCTTCCCTTTTCATCCCTTACAAGTCCGTGTAACATTACTGTATAGAAAGGCTCTTTTTTCATAAAGTGCATTCCGCTCCAGATCATTCTTGCAACCCAGAAGAAAAGGATATCATATCCAGTAATGAGAAGTGTAGTTGGATAATAGTAATTGAGTTCCGCAGTATCTTCTGGCCAGCCAAGTGTAGCAAAAGGCCAGAGAGCAGAAGAAAACCAAGTATCGAGTACATCTTCATCCTGTTTTATATGCGTGCTTCCACATTTTGGACACTTTGTAACAGGCTCTTTTGAAACGATCACTTCACCGCAATCCTCGCAGTAGTAAGCAGGAATCCTGTGCCCCCACCACAGTTGCCTTGACACACACCAATCCCTTATGTTGTTCAACCAATCATAATAAACTTTAACCCATTTTTCTGGTGTTATTTTTACTTTTCCTGAAGCTACCGCCTCTTTTGCCTCTTCTGCAAGCGATTTCATTGAGAGGAACCACTGCTTCGAAACAAGCGGCTCAACAACAGTATGGCACCTCTGACAATGTCCTACTGAGTGGACATAATCCTCAACCTTAAGAAGATACCCATCTTTTGCAAGGTCCTCTACGACTTTTTCTCTTGCTTCCATCGTTGTAAGTCCAAGGTACGGCTCAGGAACATTTATCATCCTTGCAACATCGTTAATAACAGTTAACGAAGGAAGGTTATGCCTCTTTGCGATTTCAAAGTCATCGGGAGAGTGGGCAGGAGTTACTTTTACTGCGCCTGTCCCAAACTGAGGGTCAACTGCAGTGTCCTGAACAATCGGTATCCTTCTTCCAACGATGGGAAGAATTACATATTTTCCAACAAGATTTTTGTAGCGCTCATCTTCAGGATGGACTGCAACAGCAGTATCGCCAAGCATTGTTTCTGGTCGGGTCGTTGCAACAACGATATAATCGTTACTATTTTCAAGTGGATACTTTATGTAGTAGAGTTTTCCTTTTTCCTCTTCGTACTCAACTTCAATATCGGAGAGTGCTGTGTGACATCGAGGACACCAATTGATTATTCTTTCGCCCCTGTAAAGCAAACCTTCTTCGTAATATCTTACAAAGGCTTCCAATACCGCATTTACATATTTCTCATCAAGTGTAAAACGCAATCTTCTCCAATCTGCGGACACCCCAAGTTTTTTAGACTGTTCAATGATAGTATTGCCGTATTGCTCTTTCCATTTCCAAACCTCTTCAAGAAACTTTTCCCTTCCAAGGTCATCCTTCTTTATGCCTTTCGAAAGCAATTCTCTTTCTACAACCGATTGCGTTGCTATACCTGCATGGTCAATGCCTGGAAGCCATAAAGTCTCTTTTCCAAACATCCTGTTAAATCTCACGAAAATGTCCTGCAAAGTGAAGTTCAAGGCATGTCCTATGTGTAATTTTCCAGTGACATTCGGGGGAGGCATAACTATAACAAAATTTTCTTTACCGGGGCGAACCTCCGAATCAAAGCAGTGCCCCTCCTCCCACATCCTATAAATCTTATCTTCTACATCCTTATGGCTGTATTCCTTTGCAAGTTCCATATTTAATCACCCTTATGCGGGATTTAAGCCCTTAAGGCCGCTTGGTTCTTCTTTTCGAAGAAGTGATATATTATGAAGTCTTTCAATAAAAATTTCTCCGTTATACATGATAGCATTTACAAGATGACCACCTACAACGGAGTGATCGCGTAAGCCTATTGCAGTATGTACATGGATTACAAGGTCTCCCTCTTTTTCTGTTACGCCTATATTACCCTGGAGTGAAACAATTTCCGAAAGACCATCAAAGACCCTCGTTTCATACTCGTGACCATTCCAGAAGCCAATTTCTACTTTTCTAAACATTCCAATACCAGAAATAACTGCACTGTCAATTTTGTAATTTTTGCATGCAACTTTCAAGGACTCCATAAAGTCCTCGCCATCATAAAGCCTTATTGCAATAGTACTGTTACCTTCTTTTATAGTCATACTCAACCTCCTATGCGTTTATACAAGGTATATTATACTATATAGTAAGAATAAAATCAAAAGCTATTTTAAATTAAAAGCAAATCTAATAAAATTGGAGTATGAAAAACGATAAATATTTTTACATGGTTGCAATTTTGGTTTTGCTTGTTGACCAGATTTCTAAGATTATTGTAAGAAAGGCAATTCCTCCTGGAAAAGAGATTCCAATAGTAAAAGGGGTCTTTTCTCTTACTCACATTATTAATCCCGGGTCACTTTTTGGCTTATTCCAAAATGGGACATCAATACTTATCGTTTCGAGTTTTTTCGTCATGGCTTGCATAATATACATCGAGAGGATAATAAACATTCCTTATAAGGAATTGGCATTTGGGTTAATTTTGGGGGGAATTGCGGGCAACCTTATCGATAGGATAATTTTTAGAGGCGTAACCGATTTTTTGTTCATACACCACTTCCCGGTATTTAACATAGCAGACGCCTCAATCGATATAGGCATTGCAGTATTCATAATTGCGTATTTGAAATATGGACAATAAAATTGTTGCAAGCACTTCTGATAGATTAGATAAGGTTATTGAAAATGCTCTGCCTCAGATGAGCAGAAGTTATATACAGAAATTGATAAAAGAGGGCTTTGTTTCGGTAAACGGCAATGTTATCGAAAAGCCATCGCACAAAGTAAAAGAAGGCGATTCAATAGAAGTTAGAGAAAAGCCTCCGGAAGTGCTTAATGTAGAAAAAGAAGACAAGCCTTTAAAGGTTGTTTATGAAGATAAATATTTACTTATTATTGATAAGGAAGCAGGAGTTACGGTTCATCCTGTTGGGAAGAAAACAACAGGCACTCTTGTAAACAGGCTCCTTTACCATGTTGAAGAACTTTCACAAATAGGGGGAGTTATTCGNCCTGGTATTGTTCATAGGCTTGATAGGGATACATCAGGACTTATGGTTGTTGCAAAAGAAGACACAGCCCACAGAGCCNTTTCTGAAATGCTTAAGANNCATGAAATTAAAAGAAGATACATATGCCTTGTAAAAGGGACATTCAAGGAACGCACGGGCACTATAAACCTCCCCCTAAAAAGAGAACAGGGCACAACGAAAATGAGAGTGTCCGTTATGGGAAAAGAAGCAATTACGCACTTTAAAGTGCTTGAAGCAATTGGACCTTATACGCTTCTTCAAGTTGAACTTGAAACGGGAAGGACACACCAGATAAGAGTACATATGGCTCATATTGGACATCCTCTTGTAGGGGATACGGTTTACGGTAAAAGGGACAAAAATATAAATCTCGAAAGGCAATTTTTGCACTCTTATGAGATTTCGTTTATTCATCCTATAATTGGTAAGGAGTTGAGATTCGTTTCTCAATTGCCCAATGATTTAAAGGAAGTGCTTTTTGATATAAGGGAAAAATGGAAGAAAAAGTAATTGCGGTAAACAAAAAAGTTTTAAGGGACTTTGAGATACTCGACAAACTCGAGGTTGGTATTGAATTAAAAGGCTTTGAAGTAAAATCAATAAGAGAAGGAAAGGTAAGCCTTGATGGGGCTTATGTAAAGGAATCGAACGGTGAATTTTACATATACAAGATGTTTGTTGCAATGCCTCCATCAGTTCACACAAACTTAAGCGAAAAAAGAAAAAGGAAACTTCTTATGCACAAAAACGAGATTATAAGGTGGTCAACAAGAGTAAAAGAGCGAGGCTTAACCATACTTCCCATAGATGTCCACACCGCAAATAACAGGATAAAACTCACTATTGCACTTGTAAGAAAGAAAGTTCTGCATGGCGATAAGAAGAAATTGGAAGAAAAAATCACAAAAAGAGAAATGAGGAAGTACTGATGAAAAAGATAATTTCAATTTTGCTTTTGGTTATATTCACCATCACAAACATTTTTGCTATACCTTATGCAAAATCAGAAACTGCGCAGGAACTTCTCATTGTTAATACAGATGGAGTAAATGTAAGAAGTGCGCCTGGGACATATAACTCAGTACTTTTCAAATTGAGTAAAGGTACATATGTATTAAATATAGGAAGTGGAAAAGACCGAGATTCTGCACTATGGTATAAGATATACGACTTTAACACAAACAAATCTGGATATGTTGCATCGTACCTTTTGGATAAAACGGGAGTAACCATAAAGGGAGAGGATACAAAGCTAACCGTAAAAGTTAATGCAGACTATCTTAATGTGAGGACAGGACCTGGTACTCAGTTTAATCTTGTTAAAAGGCTCAACTACGGCACAAAAGTAAGTGTTGTTAGAATCGTTAAAAGAAGTGATGGAGAAGTCTGGTATAAATTCAAAGACGGAAATAACTACTACTTTATCGCAAGTTGGTACACAGTTAAAGTAGAGGAAACTTCAAATAACCAGGGAAATAACAACAACCAGGGTAATAATACGAATAACCAGGGAAATCAAGGGACCACTCCTCAAAAGCAGAGTATCAACATTGCCGCAACCTCAACTGATTTCGTAAATTTGAGGTCTGGACCTTCAACAGATTACGAAAAAATTATCCTCATCAACAAAGGAGACCCAATCACAATTATAGGCTTTGCAAAAAATCATAATGGAGAACTGTGGCTTCAGTGTACCTATAACGGCAAAGAAGGATTCGCAATTGGTGATTATTTCAAGTTTGATACAACAAAAGTAACTCTCGACCTTTCAACGCTTGGGACAGATGCAAAAACAAACGATAATACTAATTTAAGAGCAGGACCGCAAATCTCATACAATGCCTTAAAGGTTGTTCCTGTAAATACCTCCCTTAAAATTGCAGGAGTTGCACTGAACAAAGAAGGAGAAACATGGTTTGAAGTAAGTTTTAACAACGCTTATTATTGGGTTAGAAGCGACACATTAACCACAGTCAAAAAGGAAAAGGGATTAATTGAAAATGTCCTCTGGCAAATCTCTGAACAGGGTATAGATATCGTAATTAATGGTAAAAACTTACCAAAACCAAACATAAATATTTTAAGCGACCCAATAAGAGCAGTTCTTACATATGAAAATACGAATCTTCTAAATGCGCCAAAACAAACAGATTTAAATATATATCCTTTCACAAGGTATGTAGTCGAGGCTAATAACAACAATTCAACCATAACAATATATCTTTTAACAGAAATTCCTTATGAGTTTGAGGAGAAATCTAATACACAACTTGTTCATTTTAAACTCCCTAAAGTAAACGAAGAAATCGTCGAAATAGGCGGAAGCGTCATATTCACAAACATTCAAAAGATTGAAAATACAACTTATATTAGTCTTGATGACTTTTTAAACTTTTTCAACACAAAAATTGACGGCAATAACTCAGTAAGTTTCTTTGGAAGAACGGTTGAAATAAACAAAGACGACATTAAAGTTATAAACGACGAAAAATTTATTTCTGTTAAATCTCTACAAGATTATTTTGATGTATCAGTTACGGTAACACCAAATGAGATATACATAGACCCAATTTTACTTAACTTTAAGAAAGATAGTTCCGGCTCTATATTCACTTTTAGTTTCCCTGTCAAAGCAAAGAAAACCGTTCTTGGAAATAAAGATTACCTCGTCCTTTTAGCGGATACCTCAATAGAAATTCCTTACAAGAGCACAAAGAGAAACAATACGACCCCACCACAAATACAAATAGAGTTAAACGAAGGCATAACCTATGAAGGCAAAGATAATGTCTTTATCTTAAAAGAAGGAGAAAAACCTTCAACAGGAATACTTTCAAATAGAATAATAGTTATTGACCCAGGGCATGGAAGTTACTCAGGGCAATACCTTGATGTTGGCGCAATTGGCTATTCAGGAACAAAAGAGGCATACATAGTCCTTGATATTGCATTGAGGCTGAAAAAACTGCTTGAAAGCGCAGGAGCAAAAGTTATCCTTACACATTCAACCGTAGATGATCCAAACAATCCAACTCTAAAAGGTAGAGCAGACTTAGCAAACTCATCTGGAGGAGACCTTTTCATTTCAATTCACCTAAACTCAAGCGTCAATAATGATGCCTCAGGAACTGAAACATATTACTGGTACGACNCTTCAAANAGACTTGCAGATACAATTCAAAACGCACTCGTAAACGAACTTGGCACTTACAACAGNGGCACAAAAAAAGATTACCTCTATGTCTGTAGAGAAGTAACTACNATGCCTGCAATNCTTACNGAGATTGGCTTCATCTCAAATCCAAAAGAAGAGGCGCTCTTAAAAGATCCAAACTTCCTCGATAAGGTTGCACAGGCGCTTTTTAAAGGAATTGTGAGGTACCTCAATGGCTAACCCAAAACCAATCGGCGTGTTTGATTCAGGTGTTGGAGGGCTGAGTGTTGTAAGAAGTCTCAAAAAGGTGCTTCCTAATGAAAATATCATATATGTGGGTGATTTAAAGCATTTCCCCTATGGAACCAAAGATGAGGAAACCGTAAAAACCTACGCAAAAAATATTACAAAATTCTTACTCGATAATGGCGTAAAACTAATAATTGTTGCATGTAACACAGTTTCTTCTATTGCCGTGGATGATTTGAAAAAGATTTCAAATCCCGTAAATGTTATTGGGATGATTCAATCAGGTGCAGAGTATGCCGTGAAAACAACAAGAAACAAAAAAGTCGGAGTTATCTCAACGCCTCTTACTGCAAAAAAACATGCCTACAAAATAGAAATTCAAAAACTCGATAAGGACATAGAGGTGTTTGAAGTTGGCTCACAGGAACTTGTTAACCTTGTTGAAGATGGTGTAAGTTTTAATGATTATGCCTGTGCCCTTGCAAGGGAAAAATTAGATGAGCCTCTCAAAAATGGAATTGATACTCTTGTCCTGGGATGCACTCATTTCCCCTTCCTCTACAAGGTTGTAAAAAGTGTTGTAGGCAACAATGTTGAAGTTATCGACCCTGCAGAGTATATTGCAGATAAAACAGTTAACTATCTTAAGGAAATCGGCTTTAACGAAGGAAATAGCAAAACCATATTTTACACAACAAAAGATAGAGATGCTTTTAAAGAGAAGCTTTCACTTTTCCTTAATATCGAAAACCCAGAAGTTTACGAAATTGATATCTAAGAAATTTTTAAAACAGCAGCACCTTTGATTTTACCGTGCTTTACTGAGAGAAGCGCTTCGTTTGCATCTTCCAATTTGAAAAGTGTAACTTCAGGCACTATCGGGATTTTTGATGCAAGGTCAAGTGCCGAAACAACATCTTCCCTTGTCACATTTGCAACACTTAAAACACTTCTTTCTCCCCAGATAAGCGTATAATCAAAGGCATTTACAGGAGTAACTTTTCTTATTGCATTTACAACAATCACGCCACCTTTGTTTAAATACGACAGTGCATATGGAATAACCTCGCCAATTGGTGTTGTGTCGATTGCCTTATCAAACTTGATGGGAATTTCCGTAAAACTTTCAAATATGTAATCTGCACCCATTTCCTCTGCTAACTTTGTAGCATTGTCACCTAACTTCCTTACAAAAACCACAATCTTTGAAGAAGGATTTAAATAGCGTATGTATTTATAAACTATGTGGTTTGAAGCACCAAATCCAAAAAGAGCAACAGTCTCTCCATCCTTAATTGAAGCAAGTTTATACGCCCTGAATCCAACTGCACCAGCACACAAGATCGGAGGTGCTACCTCGTCTTTAAGATTTTCAGGAATTTTGTATGCAAAGTCCTCCCCCACAACCATATACTCTGCATAGCCACCATTTGCATCTGCACCTGTTGCAACAAATTCTTCGCATAGGTTTTCTTTACCTTCCTTGCAGTAAGTGCATTCCCCGCAGGCGTGGTAAATCCATGCAACGCCAACTCTATCGCCTATGTCTAACTTCGTTACTGCACTTCCCTTTTGAACGACCTTACCTACAACCTCGTGCCCAGGAATGACAGGAATTTTT
>JGI24721J26819_10001608_pt1 | contig 25414 bp, 25 predicted proteins | sample YelNatPaOPGAMG01_FD_26819 | JGI IMG/M metagenome (IMG submission 26819) | reverse complement strand
TTTGAGGAAAGTAAAAAGGAAAGAAGTGCAATGGATGAAAGAGGATTCATCACGATCTCCCCCTTCCGACTATGAATTATTGAATTGCTCAGTTCCCTGTATCTGCGGTCTCCGGTAAGGATGTACATCTTTTCAAGCACCAGAAACATTATTGATTCCCCTGATGGGTATATTAGATCAAGCCTCTCTTTTCCCCTTATCACCGGTTTGTCTTCGGAATCAACCGCCAAGAAGAAGCCACCATCCTTGGTATCGAAGAAAAGGGAAATGGTCTCCTCTATTCTACTGGTTGCCTTTGCCAGCAACTCTCCATCTCCTGATATCTCAAAAGCAAAAAGGAGAGCTCTTGATAAATAGGCATAATCCTCAAGAAGTGCTACCACCCCAGGATTTCCATTTCTGAGCGTTCTGTACAGTTTTCCTCCAGAGGAATAAGAGGAGTCAAGGGTCCTCACATCATCAATCACCTTTTCCCTGTCGCCATGCGCTGAAATGGTGAAGGAAAGCAGAGAATAGAGGTACATGGCGTTCCAGGAAAGTATGGTCTTATCGTCCCTCCTCGGAAACCCCTTTCTTTTCCTCGCTTGCAATAAAAGATTATTTATCTCATTTTCAAACTCCGGAACAGTTTCCCTCCTTCTCAGCACGATCCTGTTAGAAGAATCCTTCTCGAAGTAATAGCACCTCTTTATCTTCTCCCTTTCTTCCTCTGTAAAGGAGTTGAACTCATCTTCCTCCCACGTGTAGAAAAGCCCCTCCTCGCCGTTAAAATCCGCATCAATCCCACTAACATAGAGGGAGCCGTTACTCATATCTCTTTGCACGAACGATGCTATTTCATCAGCAACCTTCAGGTAGTAGGGATCTGACGTAAATCTGTAAAAGTTTGTGTAAGTCTCAAGCGCCATCGCCTGATCATAGAGCATCTTTTCAAAGTGCGGGATCTTCCATTCCGAGTCAGTGGAATAACGGTGTACCCCACCTCCAACCTGATCAAAAATCCCGCCGTTTCTTATGGATTTCAAGGTCTTCTCGATCATAAATGAGTATGTTTTGAGACCCTTGCTTTCCATGTAGCTCATGAGGAAAAGAATGTAAGGAAAATTTGGAAACTTTGGCTGATCCCCGAAACCCCCGTTCTTCCTGTCATACATTCCCTTGATCACTTCCAACGGGTAGTTGAAATCTATTTCCCCTTCTGCCTGCTTTCCATTCGGTAGTATTATGGGGGATATTTGGTCTACGGCCTCAATTATGCGCCCTCTTTCGTTCCTCCAGATTTCTGATATTGCCCTTAGGATGGAAAGCAAACCTGCACCGCCAGAATCAACCGGCGGGAGGTATGTGAAAATCTGAAAAGGCCTCCCATCGGCATTGCTATCACATTGAGCGGCCATCCTCCGCTGCCATTGATATACTGGGAAACATTCATGTAGAAGGAATCCACATCAGGTCTTTCCTCCCTGTCAACTACCACAGGTACGTATTCCCTGTTCAGTATGTCCGAAATCTCAGGATTCCTGAATGATTCCTCTTGCATGACGTGGCACCAGTGGCATGTGGAATAGCCTATGGTGATGAAGAGTGGTTTGTCCACTTCCCTTGCCTTTTTTAAGGTATCCTCACTCCAGAGGTTCCACGCAACGAGGTCGCTCCTGTGACTTTCCAGATACGGGCTTCTCAAGAAACTGTCATGATTCATTGAACTAGAATCCTCCCGAAGTAATAATACTTCTTTCACTTCGACAATTAAAAACTGAACCTCCGGCGTGAATATTCGAACAGCCTTATCCATAGAAGGTATGAGAGCACAATTATAACAATAACCATGAATATATCTATCGCGTCAGCGTACAGAAGGTTCCCCTGGCTTATTGCCTGGTCTATCATTTTCATAAGGCCGTATGATACCGCATACGTCCCGGAGGGAAGGGCCTGATACTCCCCGATCATCAAACCTGCCCAGTAGCTGCCCACAGCCGACATGGAGCCCGTGATAAATGCAGGGATGATTGCCGGTATCGTGAGGTACCTGAGTCTCGAAAACCTGCTGAACTTGAACGTCCTAGCCACCATTTCGAACTCCGCGGGTATTCCCCTCACGGCTGTAAAAACGTTGAAAAATATGTAAGATGCCGCGGAGAGGTAGGTTATTATGAGAACGTTGATATTCAGCGCGAGATCAAAACTCATTCCCCTCATCAGTAACGGGGTGAGGAATCTGAGTATCAGTGGATAGAATATGGGTGCAGGCACAGAATAAAGGACCTGCATTGTGCCGTTCAGCGCGTCACCTTCTCTTCCCTTTCTCCCGGCAACTATGGCAAGGGGTACCATCGTTATTATGGAAACAAAGTAAACTATAGCAATTCTCAGAAGATCGTACGCAGTCCCGACAGTTGCATCAGCAAGGAATGATCTATCTGTAAAATACCGGGTAAAGGCAGCTGAAAATCCAGCCTGTGCTATGAGATAAATGCTGATAAGAAGCACCAGGATCAGAACAAAGCCCACGAAAATGTTTATTGCCTTTGTCGATGACCTTATCTTCCTTGTTTTCCTAGTTCTTGCAGGGAATGCTGCTGCGATCCTGCTTGCGGACTGGAACATCCTCCCGACAGAATTTACCACCGCGTTTGTTCTCTGCTGGAGGGAACTGATCAGTGTATTTCTCCTTCTGTACTCCTGCGCTGCAGATTCCATCTCAAATGTGTACTTTCTGGACCATCTTACAAGAGGGTTGATTATGAGTATGAAATTCAAGACTATGACGGCCACGAGAATGGCTATCAGGATGAGTGTCCCCGCTATGTTTCCGCTGTCAGTCAGGCTGAGTGCAACGTCCCCTATTCCGAAAACATGGTAACTGTGTGGTCCAAGAGCGATTACCTCGCTGAAAGTGATGTAGAAAAGGCCACTGGCAAAGCTTGGCATGACGTTGGCCACAATCTTCTGGTAACTTGCAGGTAGGTAAAGATCTCTCATCCTCTTCCAGAAAGACATCCTGAATGCCAGGGATGTATCGATTAATTCCTGAGGAATGTGCGACACTGCCTGATAGACCCCTATGATTATATTCCACACAAGCGCCGTGATTATGAGAACATCCACAGCCAGTTCCGTGCCTATTGGCCCCCCAATATCCACGATGAAAAATACGAGGACTATGGGGAAGAATGAGACCACAGGAACAGCCTCAAGCACGTCCACTATAGGCAATACAATGAGCTCTGCAACTTTTACCCTCGCAGAAAGAATACCAAAAACGATTGCTATGAAGATGGAGATAATCATGAGAATCCANAGTCTGAGGAACGTTACTCCCGTGGCCTCGAGAATCAGTATTATGAGGGAGGCATTCAGCATGGCTTCTCTCCGTATCCCTCTTTATTAGAAATCCTTTTCTCAGATCAGGGGAATCTCTTTATAAGCAAAATGCCTAAGGCGACGATGGATTTCCTTGAGCTCCGGGACCTAGTGGTTGAATATGAAACCAACGGGAAGAGTCTTCTTTCCCTCGACAGGGTTTCGTTCAAGGTGCAGAGGGGGGAGTTTGTTTCAATAATAGGACCTTCGGGTTGCGGGAAATCCACAATAATAAAGGTTCTCCTTGGTCTGCTGAAGCCCTCTTCCGGGACCGTTCTCATAGAGGGGAAACCACTGGAATTTGCAGATGTTAAAATATCCGTGGTNTTCCAGAACTCAGCTCTTTTTCCTTGGCTGGATGTACTAAGGAATGTGGAAGTGGCGCTGGAAGTTGTTTCAAAGGACAGGGAATACATCAAGGAAACGGCTAAAAAATTTATAAAAATTGTGGGTATTGATGGGTTTGAAGATGCCTATCCCAGGGAACTTTCGGGGGGAATGAAACAGAGGGTTGCAATAGCAAGGGCACTTGCCCCCGGGCCTGACCTACTTCTCTTGGACGAGCCGTTTGCTGCACTGGATGTTTTTACTGCACAGGCACTCAGGGAGGAGCTCCTTGACCTTTGGGAAGCCCCGAACCTGCCACCCGACACAATTCTGATGGTCACACACAATGTTGATGAGGCTGTGCAGATGAGTGACAAGATAGTGGTTCTTTCCCCCAGACCTGGAAGGGTTCTGGGGGAGATAAGGGTTCAGCTTCCTAGGCCAAGGAATACGAGGAGCGAGGAATTCTATTCTGTGGTTGACAGTGTGGTAAAGCTGATGTCCTCTGACTAGTCGTTTAATCTTAAAAGTTCATCATCACTGTCATAACTGAGCAGTTTTGTGTACCTACCCCAGTTAAGCATCGTGCGGAAAGTGGTATCGTTTTCACCTGGAGGGAACCTTTCATTGAGAAAGCTGATAACCTCTTCCTTCGGGATCTCCCTTGTGTTCCTCGCGTGGAAATAATTTATTAGGGAATTGAAAGGTTCCACCTTCTTTATGAGTTCCTTGAGAGTCTTCTTTCTTTCTTCCGTGGAAGAGATGAGAAAATTCTTCCCTGTCTCAGTCAGTGCAACATCTCCGTTTGAAACCGTGATCATGTTCAAACTTTCAGCATCGTCAAGAAGGTTCATCAGTGTTGTCCTCTCCTCATCCAGGGAATCATCAAGCTTTGCGATNTCCGTAGGTGCCCCTATATCATCCAGGATCTCAAGCAGGCCAATCATACTATTGGGACTATTGCTCTCAAGACGATGCATTATCTTTTCATTTATCTATATGGATATCTGCTTAAATCACTTACGGTCCTTCTCTTCCAGCGGTTCGAGTGAGAACTGCTTATTCGTATGATTCCTGGGAGATGTAAAAGGGCGGAACTCCCTTCCGTTACCAGAATAGAATTTGCTGAAGAACTCAACGTACAGCAGCCTGGCTCCCTGTATTCCGGGCTCAAATACTGCTATCACAAGGTTCAGAAGCTGCCCGACTATCAGGATTATAACACCAAGAATTATGAAGGCGATGCTGTGATGCAGGGTTCCCATGAATATGCGATCAAANACCACCGCCAGTATCACTGATGAAAGGAGAATGCCCAGAAGCCTGGTATAGGAGAGGATGTGCGATATTATGGTGGTCACCTCAAGCAAGGCCTGTACCCTTTCCGCATAGATCACAACTCCCAAACCTGCAATGAGAAGTGCAAGACCGATCTCGTAAAGACTGTTGGAAAACAGGGCAAGGCTGTGCGTCCTTATAAGTTCAAGGCCTATGATCACAATACCGTANGCGAACAGGAGCCATCCGNCCTTCCCCGCGGCCTCTCTCCTNTGACCCCTGGCCGTATTCACAACTATCCCGAATATGAGTCCTAGGGAAACCAGGGCAACACCCACATAGCCGGAGAAAAGCATCAGTTTTCCTATACCGAAGCTTCCCAGAACGTTAAAATGCTTGTAGGGCAACGTGAAACCGAAGTATGTATCGAAGAAAACTCCTATGGCGATCGCAATTATTGAACCGGGTATCATGGCTTTTGCTATTATTTTCAGCGTTCTAAGGCTCATCAGGCTAAGGATGAATCTTGAAATCACCTTGGGTATTTTCGATACCTTCGGTGGGTGGTCTATCCTGTGGATTATCCAGAGTGAAATGAGAAGTATCGTGAGACCGTACCCCACATCACCTATCATGAAGCCGAAGAATATAGGGAATATGATAGCGAAAACAAGAGTAGGATCTAGTTCTACAGACTGNGGGAGTGAATAAAATCTTATGAAAAATTCGAATAATTTTATCCTCCTNGGATTGCTCAATGCTGTGGGTGGAATCTCATCCGTTTTAATCTGGCTTATAATTATTTCATTGCCTGTGGCCTTTGAAAGAACCTCAGTAACGATATTGAAATCCTTCTCAGGCATCCACCCTTCAAGCACCAATGCAGACTCTGTCCCCGCAAGCTTGGAAACAACATCAATCTTCTTTAACTCTATATCGAGCTGCTCCCTTATCGCTGCAACTTCCGGGTAATATTTCTCTGAAATCTCAGATATCTTCTTCCTTATTTCGGTGAGCTCTCCCTCTATCTTCCTGCGTTCTTCCTCCTTGCCGTGCAAGGTATCCTGTACCGTGCCTTTACCCGGAGGTATTCTCTCTACCATTCTTTCAAAATTTCTGAGCTTTTCCCCGAACTCCTTCTCCTCTTCGCGAGGTATAACAGCGATGTACCCCTTCTCTCCCGCTATGATCATGGAGTTCCTGATCTGTTTCAGCATGGGATAGGGATCGTTCTCCTTTTCGCCTTTCTCAACGTAGAATGAGGAGAAGCTTTCCGCATTAAGATAATCGAGATCACCTTCATAGAATGAGATGCGTTTAAGAACAGATATTTCATCCATCAGCATTTTCCTTCTCGATTCAAGCTCTATTTCCCTTTCTTTCAGTTCTTTCACTTCATCATACACATCTATCGCATCAGCACGGTTTACAACTTCCCTCAGGTCCCTGAACGTGAATTTCTCTCCATTGTGAACAGGATAAAGGGAGTTCTCAAGCCCCTTCACCTTTCTGAGCGCGTCGGATAGCTTTTGATATGATTCTCCCGGTTTCAAACTGGTGAGCATCTCAGATGTGAGCGTCACAGGCTCTATCTGCATCACACCAAGATCATGAAGGATGGAAAGAATCGTTTCCTCGTTACCCTTGGAGGAAATGATTCTGACCTTCACCATCTTTAGCGGCTTTAGCATGATCACCTCACCAGCATCTCGAACATCTTTTCAACTACTTCCTCGGAAATATTCTTCTTAATTTTTTCTATCTTACCTTCATACTCCTTCTTTACGTTTGATACCTCTACAGCTGTTTCCTCCGCCTTCTCCCTAAGATATTCCTGATAGAGCATCGTACCCTTTTCCTCCGCCTCCTTTATGATTCTTTCCGCATCCTCCCTTGCGGAAGAAACAATCTCTTCTGCCTTTTTCCTGGCCTCCTCGATTCTCCTTCTGGCCTCATCCTCTTTTTCCTTTATCTTCTTTAGAACTTCGATATCCTGCGTCATATTCCACCCCAGAAATATAATATCGCAACTGCGGCCGCCACAACATTGGCTAACATTACGCCCATAAAGATGAGATAGAATTTCATCTGTAGATTATTTTTGAAGGCGGCCCTAGGCAACTCCCTCCTCCTCCATCTTTTCCTTTATCTTCTTCAGAGTTATGAACGTCTCCCTGTCCATTTCGTCAAGCCTCAGCCTTATGTAGGACGCGATTTCGTTCAGCCTCGGTATGAGGATGTTTTCTATTGAGTTGGTCCTCCTCTTTGTCCTGTCGATCTCCTGGAGCAGCTTTCTCAGTGAGATTTCCTTTTCCGCTATTATTAATAGAGATTTCAGAAGGGCTTTGAACTCCTCTCTCGTCTCCATCAGAGAAGTGGGAAGAGAGATTATCTCGTATAACCTGTTCATGAACGATTCAGGGGTGGATACACTGACCTCGGGTATTCTGACACCCATCACATTCTTGGCCGCCACCCCTACCCTTACGTTTGGCTGGAAGAAAGCGGTATTCTCTATCATCAGCTGCCCTGCCATCATCTCTGAAAGGCGTTCCGTCATCATTGCCTTTGCCACGACCTTTCCGAGATCCTCCCTCATTCCCCTTACATCCTTTGCCATTTTGAAGAACTCCATTATCAGTGCGGACCTCTTGAGCTTTAGCAGTTCAAGTCCCCTGACTGCCAGCCTTATCCTGCTCTTGGTGCGGAGAAGTTCCATCCTCGTGGGTCTCACGTTAGATACTTCTACCATTTATTTCCTCCATTTACCGTACTTTTCGATCTGTTCCTTCTTAACCCTCTTCATATCCCTCTCCGGCAGATAGGAGAGCAGTTCCCACCCAAGGTCAAGAGTCTTCTCTATGGGTCTGTCTTCATCATACCCCTGATTCACGTATCTCTCCTCAAACATGTTGGCGAATTCAAGGTACTGCTGATCGTCCTTACCCAGTGCCTCCCTTCCGACTATCGCGCTCAGGCTTCTCAGATCGACCCCTCTACCGTAGGCTGAGTAGAGTTGATCCGCCACACCCCTGTGGTCATCCCTAGTCCTCCCCTTCCCTATACCCTGATTCATCAATCTTGAGAGGGAAGGAAGTACGTTCACAGGAGGATATATGCCCTTTCTGTGGATATCCCTGCTGAGGAAGATCTGTCCTTCCGTTATGTATCCTGTGAGGTCCGGGATGGGGTGTGTCATATCATCTGAGGGCATGGTGAGTATAGGAAGCTGTGTTATCGACCCTCTCCTTCCTCTTATCTTCCCGGCCCTCTCGTATATCGTTGCAAGATCTGTATAGAGGTATCCCGGGTACCCTCTCCTTCCAGGCACCTCCTCCCTAGCAGCTGAAACCTCCCTCAGCGCCTCGGCGTAGGATGACATATCAGTCAAAATAACAAGAACGTGCATCTCCCTTTCGTAGGCCAGGAATTCTGCGGTGGTCAGTGCGACTCTGGGAAGAAGAATCCTTTCCATGGAAGGGTCAGATGCCAGATTAAGGAACAGTACTGACCTCAGCAGGGCCCCGGTCTTCCTGAACTCATCTATGAAGAAATTCGCCTCCTCTGAAGTTATACCCATTGCTCCGAAAACGAGGGAGAAACTCTCAGAGGATGATAGAACCTTGGCCTGCCTTGCTATCTGGGCTGCGAGCCTGTTGTGGGGGAGGCCTGAACCCGAGAACAGGGGGAGCTTCTGGCCCCTTACAAGGGTATTCATACCATCTATTGTGGATATCCCTGTCTGTATGAATTCGGATGGCTCCTCTCTTGAATACGGATTTATGGCGCTTCCAACGACCTCAACCTTCTCCGTTGATGTGACGGGTTCCATACCGTCCCTGGGCTCTCCCAGGCCGTTGAATACCCTTCCCACCATCTCATCAGAAACGGGAATTCTAGCGGTCTCTCCCAGAAATCTTACGGATGTCCCCTCGATATCCAGACCGGTGGTCTGTCCGAACACCTGCACTATNGCTATCCCCTTTGCTGTTTCAAGAACCTGACCCATNCTCCTCTCCCCGTCGGGAAGCTCTATCTCCACCAGCTCGTTGTAGCCNACGTTCCCAACCTTTTCCACAAACATTAGGGGTCCGGCTATNCTAGTTACGGTCTTGAATTTCATATTGCTCATATCCTGTCAGCCCTCCCTTTTATTTCCTTTTCCATCTGCTCCATGAGCTGGTTGAAGTAGGATTCAATATCGGCCTCCCTGACCTCCTTGAACCTGGAAACTTTTTCCCTGAAGGCCATGCTTTGAAGCTCTGAAACAAGAACTCCCTTTGAGACAGCGTATTTTTCTAGTTCATCCATCTTCAGTATGGCCTGGAGCATCAGGAACTGCTTCCTTAGCGAGCAGTAGGTATCGACCTCATCAAAGGCACTCTGCTGCAGGAAGTCTTCCCTTATGGACCTCGCTATATCGAGCACCTCCTTCTCATTTTCCGGAAGTGCATCGTATCCGACCAGCTGAGCCACCTCCTGCAGTTCGCTTTCCTCCTGCAGTATCTCCATGGCCCTTGTGGTGGCATTTCTCCATCCCTTCTCAACATTTGACGCGAACCACCTACCAAGATCTTCTGCATACAAGGAGTAGCTGGTAAGCCAGTTTATGGAAGGGAAATGCCTTCTCTGGGCAAGAGATGCATCGAGACCCCAGAATACTCTAGTAACTCTGAGAGTGTTCTGTGAAACAGGTTCTGACGTATCGCCACCTGGTGGAGAGACAGCTCCGATTATGGTCACCGACCCGAATCTCTCCTTGCTTGATACTGTTACAACGTTTCCGGCCCTCTCGTAGAATTCTGCAAGTCTCCTTCCAAGGTATGCAGGATATCCTTCCTCCCCTGGCATCTCCTCCAGCCTTCCTGATATTTCCCTCAGGGCCTCAGCCCACCTAGAGGTGCTGTCGGCCATGAGAGCGACATTGTAGCCCATATCCCTGAAATATTCAGCTATTGTAACTCCCGTATATATGGAAGCCTCCCTGGCCGCCACTGGCATATTAGACGTGTTTGCAATTAACGTGGTCCTCTCCATCAGCGGTTTTCCAGTCTTTGGGTCTTTAAGTTCCGGGAATGTCGTCAGTATCTCTGTCATCTCATTTCCCCTCTCCCCGCATCCCACATAAACGACAACCTCTGAATCCGCCCACTTCGCCAGCTGGTGCTGTACCACCGTGTTATGAAGTATTAGAGCGCCGAACCCTCCGACAAAATTTTCTCCGAATTGCGGCACGGAAACGTCATAAACATCGATCTCCCCTTCCTCCACCTCAATACTCCTGATTCTGTCCGCAAATATTTCTTCGGAGGTAAGAGCGATCTGCAGTGCGGTTCCGAAGAATGATCTCTCCTGGATCATTTCTTCTCCCGAGATCATTCTTACTTTCACTCCGCCTTGAAACTCACTCATCTCGAAAGGAATGCCGGCCCTTGACATCAAGAACGAAAGCTCCGGTCCATCATCTACCCTTGCCTCGCCGCTTCCCAGGGCAAATAGTGTGTCGAGGAATGACCTTACTGTTTTGGTGCTAGCCCTCATCAGTACTTCAGGTATCCTGAACTTTTTACCTGAAATTGACCCTATCACTGCGAGAAGGGAAACGAGGGCGGAACTTTTCAGCATCACGTTCTCTTCGCGGGTCTCTGGAACAATTGAGAAGAGAGACCTTGAGAGCTCGTTAAACCTGACGGTCGGGATATCTGTAGATTTAACCACTACTGTATTTTCCTCAACGGTTCCGGAATGAATAAGATACGCGAGAAACTCAGCAACTCTCTGTTAAATGTCTCAGGTACCGTGATGGTGATGCCATCTTCTCCTGTGATCAGAGATGACTGGTCTTTTCCTCCTCGATTCATCGAGATATGGCCTTTAGAAATTTCGACAGTGACCCCTCCCCTCTTACCAATGTTGCCCGCTGCCCTTATATGAGTGCCTCTGATCTCAGTGGGATCAATCCTCTCATCCTTTCCTTCTATCGGAAGTTTAGATACAGCCAGTATTTCGTCACCTACCCCCAGGTTCATTGCCATCGTTTCAAGCACCTTTCCGTTTTCCATTTTGAAAAGCTTGTGGACAGGTGTTACCCTGACCTTTCTCCCAGACTCAGTTTCTATTTTGACTACAGAGCTGCTCTTACCGTGATATATAACGTTTGAATAGCTCCTGACTAGCTTCCCGCCAACCATGGAAAGTAGCTCAATCCTTCTTGGAAGTAGAAGGTACTCCCCATCACCATTAATCACGACGGAGGAATTTTTGTACATATCGTAAAGAGACTCTATCCTTTCGATTCTCCCATCAGCGAGAAGGACAGGGGTATCACCAGTTACACATTTCCCGGACCCGAAAGGACCGGGAACTGCCACTGTCCCCCCCTTGGCAACTGGGAAAAATGTATCTATGACCCTCTGACCTGTAACCAGTGGAACCTGCGGCGGAAGCTTGCTTTTCACGGGTCTCGCCATCCTGACCGGCCAGTACTGTCCCATCTTTACTTCAATCTTGGAATTGTTTGACGCTATGCGTGCAACTGTATCCGTTACTGTCATCTTCCCCTCTGCAATTTCATCCACCTTTCCCCCCAATCCAGGTGGGACCATGATCCTGTGTTCCAGAATAGACGTCTCTTTTACTATTCCCAGGATGTCCCCCTCTGAAACATCATCCCCCTTCCTCACTGCTGGTATGAAATCCCACAGTCTCTTCATGTCCACAGGGTCAGGATATAGACCCCTCTTTATGAAATCCCCGCCTTGGTTTCTGATGACATCAAGAGGCCTCTGAATTCCGTCGTAAATCGAACCAATTATCCCCGGTGAGAGAAAAACGGAGAGTGGTTTCATCGTTGAAACCACGGGTTCCCCAGGTTTGATGCCGCTTGTATCCTCATAAACCTGAATCGTCGCCCTGCCACCTTCCATCCTGATTATCTCGCCCACCAGACCCATCTCTCCGACCCTGACAACATCGTACATTTTTGCCTGCTCAACATCCTCTGCAATCACGACAGGTCCAGCAATCCTAACAATCTTTCCCATGTTCAGATACCTCCTAAGTCTATCTTTATGCCCAGAACCCTTCTCGCCATGTCGGAGATCTTTTCCTCCTCCCCAACAGGTGATACAGGTACGAAGACAACGAGGGGCATTACGCTCGTTGTCACCGTGTTGAGAAATTTCCTGTCAAGGGTGGAGACGTAGGTGTTGGATGCCAGAATGAGACCGAAGTTTCCCGAATAGTACAACTCCCTCAGCTTCTCAGGAAAAGTGGTCTCATCAGCAATGAATACATCTCCCACCCCAACGAGCTTGAATCCTATGGCAAGCTCCCTTTCCCCTATGAACGCAATCCTTCCAAATTTTGTAGATGAATCCATGTTAAATCACCCTATATTTATCGAGATCATCCTCACAGTCTCCTCATCTATGTTGTAATATTTACCCAGGAAGATGTTTCTCACATCCTTCCATTCANCCTCCACCCTGAGAAGATAAGCAAGAATATTATTGAGCGACAGCGGGCTCATTTCGAATATTCCGATAAATTCCCAGTAGAGGTTTCTGTAAAGTTCCCCCTCAAATCCCGTGAGCGTCCCTCTCCTCTTGTAAAGTTCAAGACTTCTCGTGAGGTCTGAAAACTGTTTGAGCTTCTGCGCTATTTCTTCTATTGAACTACTTTTAATCAGATCGTCCAGCATCTGATCCGACAGCCCGCCTCCCTGAAGAAGGTAACTCGTGACATTCTCTTCTCCCCCGAATGCCTTGAACTTCATTATGGTCATTATGTTCTTTATGTCAATGGTCTTCCTTATGAAACGGTATATAGGTCCCTCTGTGCCGGTATAGAACCTGAATTTCTCCCTCATCATGGAATAATAATATAGATCTAGGGATAGCAGCAGTGAAGTGATATCATTTGTCTTTCTGTAATCATCCAAATAAGAGAGGAGTGCCTTTCCGTAGCCATATCTGAGGAGATAGGAAATGATCTCCTCTATACCGGACATGGAGAGTATGTTCTTGTAATCAGTGTGGTTCAAAAGACCTGCAAATATGCCCAGGGCAGTCATATTCTCGGAAACAAGATGCATCTCTGTATCCTCGACCTTGTAGTTCAGATTCTTCGCAACGAGGATCGTCTTTATGTTCATTACGTCCCATTTAGACAGGTATGAAGCAACGAGGTCCCTCCCCTCCTTTGGTGTCAGGGAAAGTGCGAGCCTGTTAAGTTTGGCCAGGTGAGTGTTGGTTGCGGCCTCTATGAGATTATATCCAGAATACTGTGAGGAATTGGCTGCTATATCAGAATCGTATCCATGGTTAGAAAGGTATGAAAGGAAGTCTGAAGGCCCGCTGAGTCTTATTAGTTCTTCATAGTCCTGCCTCTTCAGCAACTCGGTCCGCTTGACCTTGAGGGTTCCGAACGGGAGGCCGTAGACACTCTGCAACAGTCATCACCTTATATATGACCTGACAAGTGAGGACAATGCATCCCTCTTATCTCTCATAAGCTGAGAGAAGGTGAAATCGAGAATCAGTTTTCCATCCTGCGATGTTACTACAACTCCCCCTATGGGATCTATCTCCTTCTCCTCTATTCTCAGATCATCATCCTCGGATCTCATCCTCTGCGCATCTTCTTTGCGAAGATAGCAAACAAATCCTTCACCGAGCTCCTTCGAAGCCTTGGATATCATTTCCTTCAGAAATTCGATATATTCCTTTCTTTGCCTGAATTCATTGAGTCTGGAAATCAGTGCATCGAAATACTTTTTCTCAACTTCTTCCAGTGCTTTCTCGTAGCTCATCCTTCCGGATAGGGTGGCTGTTGATACCGCCTGTCTCATCTGTATCTCTGCCTCATCCTTGGCTTTTTTTTCGTAGCTCGAGACTATCGTAGTTGCCTTCTCTCTTGCTTCTTCTCTTATCTTGCTGGCATTTTCGTTGGCCTGAGCTATTATTCCATCCTCCTGCGCCTTTGTCTCGTTTTCTATCCTCGCTATTATCTCTTCCAGCCCCATAGGTCATTCATTCCGTAGGTTTAGAATATATGCAACAGCAATAGCAGCCCCAAGACGAACCCGATTATCCACAGAGTCTCCGGGATAACGAAGAAGAACAGTACTTGGCCGAACTTTTCAGGTTTCTCTGCAATTATCCCCATTCCTGAAGCACCTATCCCGCTCTGTGCAACTCCCGTCCCTATCAGCCCGCCAGCCATTGCGATAGATGCAGCAATGGCAAGTAAAGCATCAACCGTTGTAACTGCCATTAGTATCAAGTCCGTATTTCCGGCAAGATAAAAGAGTTTTGCCAAAAATATTAGCTGTTTTGTTTAAGTAACATCGTAAAATACGCAATCTTTGAGATGTTATTAGGTATATCATTAAAATATAGGTTTCCACTTCAGAAAAACACAGAATCAAGGTGGAATTATTTAAAGGGATTCATCGGCAATAAGTAGAAATATCTGTGAAAATTCAGAGAAATGCGCGAGTGTAGTGTAGCGGTAGCACAAAAGCTTCCCAAGCTTTTAACCCGGGTTCGAATCCCGGCACTCGCATAAGAGTGTTTAACCAGAAAGGTCGTTTCTTGCAACTTCGATTTCAAGTAAAAAATGAAATGAATTTGAAACCAAACTGCCATAGTGGAATGAACTTGCATTCATTCAACCCTTTACGAGCAGGGGATCATTTACAGCCTTCCTGATTGCCACTCTGTAACCCAGGATCCCGATCACCACCACAACAACGATCACTAGGAAGAATCCTACTCCAAGATCGTGAAGATTATGAACCTTTATCGGGGTGATTACACCGAAACTTAGTATTTGAGGAAATGCAAGGATCAGAGCCCCCGCGAAGATAAATGCTATCCCGCCGTACTCCAGCACATACGTTGATATTGTTTTACCAACAAACGCGATACCCTCCCTTGTCAGGTTCTTTATTCTGCTTAGCCATGTACCGAATACTGTCCCAAAGAGTATCTGCATTGTCATGGTCCCGAGGCCGAAGAGAAGACCTGGCAGGAATCCGAAGTATATTGAGGGCATCGAAGGGGCGAGAACAGTATATATAATCAATGCAAACGCCCCGAATCCGAAGCCAGCAATAAACCCATGAATCAACGCGAGCTTTACCGGGACAGGCTTGGTATCTATCTCATCATGAAAAACTTCCGCAGGATTTACCTTGTGCTCAATTTCCTGCTTCTGTACTTCGCTCCCCTTCTTGTGTATCCCTGATAAAACACCGAGTTTCTCCTCAATGTAGTGCCAGTGAAGATATTTCCCTTTCTTTGCTATGTATATACCTGCGAGGGCCATTGCAAGTCCCACGAAAATGTATGTCACTCCGAAGGCTGAAGCCGTCATGAATATGCCAGCAAGCGCTAAGTAACTTAGCTCAGAAAGTATCGCTCTCTGGGCGGTGAAACCGGAGGAAAAAACGAGACCGGTCTTGGCTCCACCTCTGGAACTGAATGTCCCCACCGAATAGCTAAAGGTTATAGGCCATGTGTGTTCATCCGGGGTAATGCCGTGAACTATCCCCAAGAGGTAAGAGATTATGAGTGCACTGACAAAGGTAACATTCTGAGGATTCCACAAATTTATATATACCATCCTTCAGCCCCCTACACCATAATTTTGAATCCGTGGGGGCACCTTTCCGGTTTACCGATCTTCTCCATAATTTTATAAACACTCTTTTTCTCTATTAAATAATCGAACTTACTGACTTCTTTACAGGCGTCGTCCGCGTCAACACCACACTCAAAAAGAAAAGTTTCCATAGCTCTGTGTTTCATTATTATCTCTTCATAGCATTGGTTCCCCTTTGCGGTTAGAATAACCATTCCGGCTTCTTTCTGAACCAGACCCTTTTTAACAAGCCTCTTTACTATCTCCTCGACTGTGGGCATTTTCATTCCAAGCGATTTCGCAATGAAAGATACGCGTGTCGGGAAGCTCTGATTTCTTCTCTCGCCCACGGTAATTATGCAGTCCCGTTCTCTCTTTGTCAGGTTGTTATTTTCATTTTTCATTGTTAGGATATCCCTAATTAATATAAGAAGCTTATTTTCATTAGGACCATGCTAATTACCCTAAAAAACAGCAACCACGGAAAAAGTTTACGACCCAGAAATCCTCTAGCTCTCTATTGAGAAAATTTTTCACAAAAAAGGTGATGAAGGAAGTTTCAGATAGGAAGGTACGAGTTGTTCGTTAAACTACAAAATGATTTTTATTAAAGTTAAAATCGGTAATTATGACAGAAATAACTGGTGTGGAATCCCATATTCCTAAAATAGGTGAAATGGCCCCTGATTTCCAGGCCAATTCCTCCAAAGGCGTGATTTCTCTCAAGGATTTCAGAGGGAAGTGGGTAATTCTCTTCTCACATCCTGCTGATTTTACTCCTGTTTGCACCACCGAGTTCATAGAATTTGCAAAGAGATACCATGAATTCGAGAAAAGGAACGCCCAGCTCATAGGCCTTAGTATCGATTCAGTATACTCACACATAGCCTGGCTTCTCCAGATAGAAAAGATCTCCGGAGTGGAAGTTAAGTTCCCCGTTATAGCTGACTTGGATATGAAAGTGGCACACCTCTACGGTCTCATACATGAACATGCAAGTACAACAAGCACAGTCAGGGCTGTATTCTTCATAGATCCTGAGGGGGTAGTCAGGGCTCTGATATATTATCCGGCTAGCACCGGTAGAAACATCGACGAAATACTAAGGGTTCTTGATTCCCTAATATATGTGGATTCATTCCTCATAGCCACGCCCGCTAATTGGAAGCCCGGGGATGACGTCATTGTACCGCAGCCGTCCACAATTCAGGGAGCTAAGGATAGATTGAAAGACAAAGAGCTTCAGGTTAAGGACTGGTTCCTTGCGATAAAGAAAACACCAAAATGAAATATAAAGGTTAAATACTCGCTGTAAATGTAAAAAACATGGAGACGGAAGCCACAAATCTCATTGGCCTCGAGATATTCAGCGATAAGGGGTACAGACTTGGTAACGTCACTGATGTGATGGTAGATTTCGATTCACAGGTCATCTACGGCCTTTACGTGGAGAGGACGAATGATGGCCTCGTTGAGGACGGGGTTCCAGTACTCGTCCCCTACAGGTGGGTAAGGGCTGTAGGCGATGTGATCTTACTTAAGAGGTTTCCAACGTTCGTCTCCGTCTCACCATCTGAATAAATTCACGGGTGGGTGAAAAGCCCCTCGCTCGGACTTATTATATTCACATAACCGTATCTTTCCAGTTGATTTACCTTGCCTATGTAGTTTAATGCATCCTTTTCCAAGATTCCGGAATCGATTGAACCATCAGGTCTCTTTACACAGAATGAAACATAATTTCCTGAAAGCCAGTGAATTATTTGAACCCCTTTTTCCATGGTGTCCCCCAGGTATTCTATTTCGCGTTCCCTTATCACAAAAAGACCAAGGTTCTTCAATCTCACCTTCATTCCGGCTAGTTTCTCATAATCATCCCTGGAAATTGCTATCTGCCCAGACCCTATTTCATATTCCCTGAACTCTGTATTATCCTTGTTTGGAAACAACGGGATCTTGGCCTTCAATTTTCCAGCATAATTAAAATCCAAGTAAACAGGGTCCTTCACGAAAAAGTGTCTCGGGCTGATGGGATCTATAATCTTCCGGTTGAATGAGTAGAATATTTCCCAGGAAAACGTGGTATCCACATCACCTATCCCGGATTCCACGTAATATTTCCTAATGGCCTGCGGGGTGAAACCTCTCTTTCTAAGGGCTATCAGGGTGCCCAGCCTAGGGTCATCCCAGCCGGAGAATTCACCGTTAATTATCCCTTTCTTGATCAGTGAGGTCTTCAGGACAGAATGCTCTATGGATACTTTGCCGTAATGTATATAGTATGGATGTTTCCAGCCCATGTGAGAGAAGATATATCGCTGCTTCTCTGTGTTCGTGATGTGATCTTTCCCCCTGATGATATGCGTTAGGCCCAGATGGTGGTCATCTATTGCAACAGAAAAATTCATCATGGGATAAACTTGATACCTGGTGCCTGTGAGGGGGTGCGGGGTATCAATTATCCTGAAGGCTATGAAATCCCTGACGGCAGGATTCGGGTGGTTCAGGTCTGTTTTAACCACAGCGTACGCCTCGCCCTTGCTGTAATAGCCGCTCAACATTCTATCCCACCTTTCCAGGTTAGCAGCACTATCTTCTTCCCTTTCCTTTATGGGAACTCCTTTTTGTTTTTTCAGCTTGAATTCTTCCGTGGGAGTAGTGGCAACATAGGCCTTTCCAATCTCTATTAGCTTTCTCATCTCTTCGTAGTAAATGGGAATTCGCTGTGATTGTATCACAAGATCTGTGTAATAAACCTCCAGCCACCTCAGATCCTCCTTTATCATCTCATATGCCTCAGGATATATGTTCGCAGGGTTGGTATCCTCTATCCTCAGTATTAGTTTCCCTCCATACCTCCTGTAATACTCATCATTCAGGATAGCCATCCTAGCGTGGCCAATGTGAAGGGGACCAGATGGTGAAGGGGCAAGTCTCATGACAACTCCCTCCTTTCCAACATCTGGAAGATCAGGGAGCCTTTTTTCAGTTTTTTCCTGGGGTTCCAGGAGTTCGGGCATCTCCCTCTTCACTATATCCATCATCTTATCTCTTGGAAGACTGTTGACCTCCTCTATTATTTCCTTTATAACAGGAATCAGCTCCTTCAGATTTTTCCTTTCCTCTGGATATATTGAAACGATTTTAGATACCACTGCATTCAGATCCGCCTTCCCATCATGCTGAATCGCGTTGAAGCATGCCAGTGCTCTTATCTTTTCCCTCATTTAACACATCCTCCATCAATTTTTTCAAATCTTCAATACCCCTTCCGTCCTTGCACGAAATTTTCACGTTACTGCTTCCGGAGTCAACGATATCCAGTTTATTCTCAACTTCTATAACCCTCTTCCCCGATAATTTTAAGGAGGAGCAAAGCTTTCTCTGTTCGGAAATGGCATAACCGCACTGTTCTGAGGGATCTGTGAGACAGACTATAAGGTCACCTATGTTATCCAGAGCGGCGAGAGCTATCTTTTCTATTGAGTTGTGGTTCTTCCTGTTAAGGAGGCCGGGAATATCAAGTACCTGATACCTTTCTGAATTCGTGACGAGTATTCCAACCTCCGCATTTTTTGTTGTGAAAGGATACTCCGCTATCACTGGCTTCAGGTTTGTAAGTTTTGACACAAGGGATGATTTCCCGACATTCGGGAATCCGGCGATGAGTATAACCTTCTCCTCTCTATTAATTGCCGGTATCTTTTTAAGAGATATCCTTGCCTCTCTCAAGAAGGATAGGTAACCGTCAAGGTCCTCCACGATTGAGGAGAACCTGCCGTAGAAAGATGATCTTGCCTTTGAAACCATGCTAATGTCTCCAGCCCTCTTGATATCCCTGATGTAGAGAGTTGCAATTTCCTCTATCTTCTTCCTCCCCCAAGCCACGCTCTTCAGCGCCCTCTCATATTCCCTTACATCTGCAAGAACCGCAAAAAGACTTCTCTCAAAATTATCCATATCCTCAATTTTCGGAAACCCCTGGAAAATCCTTGAAAATGTTCTTCTTGCAACGCTTTCCATAGCCTTTACCTTTTCTATTGAAACCCCCTTCACTTTATCCAGAAATCTTGGCATGTAGAAATCCTGGACACTCTTTGTAGCTTTGAACGCCTTCTCTATTATATCCCCGGATGTTGGAACTGAGGGGATCCTCTCCGGTATCACTTCACAATCATCTCCAGGTTCAGTTCTCCTGTAACGACAGGCATCTTTATCCCAAGGTCTTTGAGTATCCTCGGATGTATTTCTCCGAAGAAACCAACCTTCCTTCCTAAGACGTTAACTTCTCCAACCCTTCCCGGAATATACATGCTGGCCTCCCCTCTGAGTATCTTATATTCACCGATTCCGAGGTCCTCAAGAACACCAACTAGAAGCCCCTTTATCTGGGAAAATGATGCATTCCTGTCCGCAATCCCTATTCCCAGAACCTCGCTTTCTCCTTCCTCGCCGTAAACAGTTCCAATCTCAAATATTCTCTGCGGATATGGATTCCTAAGGTTATTAAGGAATGTCTGAAACAGAGATGGGGTCATCATCGTTCTTAGGGAGTCCTGTTCTTGACTTACTGGATTCACTACCCTCATAAAGGGTCTCTCTACCCCGTATATCTTATTGAAAGTGCTATTTACAAGAACACTGCTGACTGTTTCCGTCAAGTCGTATCCCACGAGAAGTCTCCTCACCCTCTCCTCTGCCTTTCTGAGCTTGTCCTCCTCGCCGTAGTGCTGAAAATTGCTTCTTTTTTTCCTCACATTTTGGAAACCTATTCCCTTGAGAACATCCTCCACCAGGTCTATTGAACCGAGAATATCTACCCTGTAAGGGGGAACCATAACCCTTTCTCCCAATATATATCCCATCTTTTCAAGAGACAGTCTTATCTCCTCATCTTTTATTTTATAGCCTATAATTTTTCTAACTTCCCCGGAGGGAATTGGAAGCGTGCGATATACCAACTCCGGTACTTTTACGCCATTAATCAAAATGGAGGAAATTGAGCCAGAAGGATATGATAGCGCTGTTGCCATCAGGATGAGAGTCTTAAAAACGGTATTTTCATCTACGCCGGTAACGTCTATGAACACATCCTCCGTCGATTCGTCAATCTGTGTTATGGAGGAATTGAGGATCGGAGGAAGGGATATTATATCTCCCCCGGCATCTATTATTGCCGGGAGCATATCCCCAACAAGGTTACCGAACTCCTTGGCTTTATCATTTTCTTTCATAAAGTCTGAAATCTTGACTCTACCATCTCCGCCTAAAGGGTTGAATTCAGAATCTCTAGATACGGAGGCATACCTGAGTGGGAATCTTACTTTTCTGAGGTCGTGAAGTCCAATGGCCGACTTTTTCCTGTTCCGTCCAATGGTGACATGAAGCTTCTCCTGATAATCTATAACGTATTCCAGAAGACTGCCGACACCAGCCCCTTTAACTATACAGGCTGCAAAAAAGCGTCTCTCCACAGGGGGGAAGGATGATATATTTAACGATGTTTCCTCAACTCTCAATTTATCTGGTTTTTCCCTACCAGTGTACTGCCTGATAGCCCTTGTTATACCTTGAATGGAGTAAAGATCAGGCCTGTCCGGATTGAATTCCATTATGACCCTCTCTCCTTCCTTTCTTGCCTCCCCTCCGAGGACCCAGGGAATCGTTATTGTTTCTTCCTCTGAAAGGCCTGAAAAGGCCATGAATTTATCAAGGTTGAATCTAACAAGTACCATTTTGTAGTGCATAATCATTCCATATTTATAGCTAAGGAGAGCAACTTTGGCGGTAGAAAAAATTTGTTTGAGAAATATTCTTGGAAGNGCTAAAACCGTGTGGNGCTCTCANGAAATAGCAANTGACTTCTCCAATGAAACAGTAACATCCTTTTTCTAAGGGGCGTCCTCTTTAAAATCGCAGGGACTCAAAAAAGTATTTATTAGCTCACTGCTTAAGGGCAGAAGGGATGTTTAATTGAGCAAGGAAAAGGCTGGAAGAGTAGCTGCTAAGAAAGTGAAGGACAAGTGGAAGTCAAAGGTATGGTATACTATACTGGCTAACGAATCCTTCGGAATGAAAGAAATAGGTTCATCTCCCGCCTCCTCTTCAGAGGACTTAATCGGTAGGGTTTCAGAGGCAGCTCTCTCAGATATAACGGGAGATTACAAGATGTCACACATAAAGCTTTTTTTCCGCATAGTTCGCGTGGAAGGTGACAAGGCATATACGGAATTTGAAGGTCACGAGATAAATCAAGACTATATCAGAAGGCTTATAAGAAGGAGAAAAACGAGGATTGACATAGTTGTTGACGGAATAACATCTGACGGAAGAAAGATCAGGGTGAAACCGCTGGTCGTTCTAGATAGGAAGGTTATTAATGGTGTGGAAACCGGCATAAGGAACAAGATTTCTGANTTCCTCAGGGGAAAGATATCTGAGCTTCCTCTCAACCAGTTCATAATATATATGTTCTCTCCTCAGATAATCCAGGACATATCTGACCAAATTAAGGGAATATACCCGACAAGAAAAATTGAGATGAGAAAGTCGGAAATCTTGGAAGTTGGAGCTGAGAAGAAAGTTCCCAAAGCAGAGGAACCGGAAGCCGGGGTGGCTTAGTAGGTAGAGCGTCGGACTCATAGGGATTTTACTGGGAAATCCGAAGGCCCCGGGTTCGATTCCCGGCCCCGGCATCAAGTAAAATGTATAATTCCCTGTCAATGATTTTCAGGTTTATTTATATACCCCAGGNGGGGTTCTAATAATATAAAATGGTGTGAATTAACTAAATGAAAAACAACCTTGCATTGTCATATTAGTACGGAAAACTAGAAAATGCATTAAGCCTTGTCGAATAATTCACTCGCTTTCTTTCTAATTTCATTCAAGATGTTCTTTATATCCTGCGTTTCATTTATATCGAACATCAGAGAGACATGGGCGATGTTGTGTAATTTATATAGGTCTTGAGTGAATTCATCTAGGGCATACGTCAATAAAGCTTCTTTTCTTAGCTTTGTTTTACCCGTGTTTCCGTCAATAAACTTATATTTAGTTCTCTTCTGCATTACTTGTGGGAACATCCGATATTCTAGTTTTTCAATGAAATTTTCAATATTTTTGAAGGTTCCATAAAGGTATAATTTTGAATAAACATATCCGTTAAAAGCATCACCATAATTGAAGTCCCATAAGATACTCTTGAAGATGCCTCTTTCTTTCCAAAGGAAATTCCTTAAAAAAAAGTATTGGTTTTCATTGGTCCGAAATTTCCTTGCTGATTGTTTCAATTCAGTCAACTTATTGACTATTGCAAAATCTGAATTCAGTAATTTAATTTGTTTCAACTCAGGTTGTGTTATCTACATATATGAAATCTCATCGTTCTCATTCAACATTGATAATTTGAGGATTTCTAAAAACTCCAGTATTTTACCAGACCTGGTAAGAATAAACTTTATTCATGAGAGGGCTGTGAAACGATAAATCTCCTTGATGAAGTTATTAATGAAAGAATAGGTTGTGACATTCGTTGAAGAGCGAACCTATAAGTATCTCCCATATGTTCCCAATGCTTCCTTCAACCTGTCCAGATCCTTCNCTANNGNTTTCCTCGCCAGAGAAATGAATTCTTCATTCTGGTTAAGAAGAATCATAGAGACTTGAAAGAGAGCTAGAAATGGAGCCATTGAAGAGGATATGGTGGGCAAAAGGTAATCCATATTACCCGACCCCTCATCTCGCAAATTTGACCCGTCACTTTGGCTTTATAACCATATTTTGAAAGCGATTTTTGAACTATGCAGGCCTGTAATCTCAAATAATATGGAAATCGAAATCAGACCGATGCCCCCCGATAATCACAGATAGCCAACTTGATTATTGCGAGGTTTTCCTATTATATTGATAGGGCATTAACGATAGATCCGTCGATAGCGAATTCTAAAAATGGCGGGTTTCACCGTAGTATAATTCTATCAATTTTTTATTCTGCGGTATATAAAGGGAACGGAAAATCGGTTGGGACACCCTCCTTAAATCATGTGTATATAATGATAGGAGACAACAGCAGCCCTATGGCTTTTTCCCTCTGAGCACAGGAATCCCCATTGCTGGCAATCCTTACATTTCATACCAGATAGAGGAGACAGGCATTGAAAGGTTCAGGAAATCCGAAAGAGGCAGGCCATCCCAAGAAACAAAATACACAAAAACAGTGGAGACAAGGTACCAGATATCATGGAAGCCTATGACAGATGCAATTGAGAAGTACTCAAGATCAGACGGAACATTTCCGCTGATCACAAACTGCATTGATGATGAAGTCTGTGAAATACTGGTCAGATACAAGCANCAGCCAATGCTCGAGAAGAGGCATGAACAGCTTAAAACTCAATACAATGTGACGCCTGTTCTCTTCAAGAACGCGGAGAGGATAGAGGCTTTCCTTTTCATGTATTTCATTGCAATGACAATACAGGCCCTTATTGAGAGAGATATAAGGATGAACATGGAGAAAAGGGGGATTGCCAGCCTTCCCATATATCCCGAAGGGAGGGAATGCTCTTCTCCCACAGCATACAGGATACTTTCCTTGTTCGACAATATAATGCTGAACCACATAATCATAAATGGAAGAGAGATAAAGAGAATACATACAGATCTCACGGAAGTACAGAAGTAAATATTGTGGCTTCTCAATATCACAGAGGAAAGATTCTGGCAGGATCAGTAATTCAAAAGTATGCTATTGAAAACTGCGGAATGTAAGTTTTAGGCTTAAATATTCTTAACTTTCTGCTTATTGAATTTTCCCAAGGTATATGGTCGTCACGTACTCCATTGACACGTATCCGTTATGTTCAAATTTTCCGAAGGCTTCTGAAAATTCCCTGACAAGATCTCCGAAAACGGGATCCTCCTTCTTTATGGCATAGGACGTTGACATATAGCGCCCAATAACAGCATGAAGGTCCAATAGCTGTGAATTTGGTAATTGAATCATCTCATAGGATCCAGTGAAAAATGATCTGAATATTTCTTGCTTAACAACGGTACTGCCAGTCGAGTGGTAATTCGCACTGTACTTTTTCACTATCCTCTCATATTCCCCTGTAAATGTCATAGGGAGATTTCTTCTGTCGTTCCACATCAATAATACCCATTTCTCGCCACGGAGTATTCTTGAGAATTCATCTTTTGCGGCATCGGGGTTGATCCAGTGAAAAGACTGACCGCATGCAACTATATCAACAGATGCTTCGGGAAGGTTCGTGAATTCGCCAGTACCACAGACAAAGTTCACTTTTCCTGCAATAAATCGATTTTCTTTTGCTTTTTTAATCATCGCGATGTTCGGTTCCACGCAGAAAACATGGTTCCCATTCTGTACAAAGAGTTCTGACAGAATACCTGTTCCAGCACCTACATCTGCAACCTCCCATTCTTTTGTGAAATGTATTTTGTCCTGGAGTACTTGTATTACAGAATCTGGATACCGTGGTCTGAAATCGTGATAAAATTTCGATGGTCCGGTGAACAAATCTTGCTTGTCCATAATGTCTCAGTTTTCCAATAATAAAAAGGTTTTGAGCAAATGAACAAAAAAAGATAGCGAACTTATTCGGGATGGCCGATAGTGCCTATTATCATAATTCAATACTAAAAATATCTCGGACGATAGTGTCACGAATTATGTGATATAATGCTTGTTAGCCTAAGCTATGATTATGTTTATAAATCAGATATTAGTAAAATCATTGCAGTTGCCCTTACCTGATATAATCAGGGAATC
>JGI24721J26819_10001607_pt1 | contig 25429 bp, 33 predicted proteins | sample YelNatPaOPGAMG01_FD_26819 | JGI IMG/M metagenome (IMG submission 26819) | reverse complement strand
ATATACATTCCTAGAAACGGTAGCGCCCTACAACCTTTTATATAGTGTTTATGTTTAATTAGATGTTTAATTAGATATATAGTTGGGGGATAAATATTACTAATAGTGAGTATGANGCATGGGCAAAAGTGTACGANATCATATATGGCAGCTATAGGGAGGACATAGAGTTTTACAAGAAGGAGGCAAAAAAAGCCGCTGGAAAAGTCTTAGAGGTCGGGTGCGGGACAGGCAGGATATACTTAGAGCTTTTAAAAGAAGGAATTGATGCATACGGAATCGATATCTCAAGGTGCATGCTGGACGAGCTCAGGGCAAAGGCAAAGACCTTGGGGCTAGAGCCTAAGGTAAGCCTAGGAGACATGAGGGACTTCAGGCTAAAAGAGAGGTTTGCATTGATCATAGTCCCATTCCGCAGCTTCCTGTACAATTTGACTACTGAAGACCAGCTGAAGACGCTGAAGAATTTTAGGAGGCACCTCCAGAAGGGCGGTCGCCTAATATTGAACTTCTTTTATCCCGACATAGAGAGGATGATGAGCTTTGGAAAGGAGTCAGAGGAACTTATAGTCACGGATAAGGGAGAGTACGGTTTGAGAGAGAAGTCGTATTTTATTGACGAAATAAATCAGATCATAGAGACGCTCGCCACCGTTTACAAGGAGGGGGAGGTCTTCTGGAAGGGGACCTACAGGTACGCNCTCATCTACAAGAGGGAATTCGAGCTCCTTCTGAGGCTGGCGGGCTTCAAGAAGTGGGAGGTATACGGAGGATTTGATTACCGCCCGCTCACCTCATATAAACAGGAGATGGTCTGGATCGCAGAGCGCGGATGATCTGGAATGAGCTCGCCTCTACTCTATTAGATCGTGCATCTCCCTCAGCGAGGAGGAGAGGAACTTTCTAATCATTTTAAAGGCAGATATCCCCTCTGGAGTCAATGAGTAGTCCTTTATGTTCCTGCGGCCTGAGGTCCTCCATCTCCCGGTGATCAGCCCCTCACCCTCCAAGCTGTAGAGCAAAGGGTAGATGATCCCCGCGTGGTAATTTATCCCAGTTATTCTTCGAATCTCCTTCATTATGGAGTAGCCTGAATGTGCTTTCTTGCTCAGGATCCACATTACCATTGGACGGAGTAGCCCGTTGGCAGTGGCTCTGATCAGGGCGTCTTTCTTTTTCATACCAAATATTTTATTTTCCAAAACATTTATAGTTTTGCATATCATTTTCTAGTTTGGGTGAGGTCGCTGTGGATCCCCCCAAATGCAAAGTAATCCTTACAAGCGATCGAACCCTCATGAGCAATTACGGCAATTCGCTCTTTTACGGGTTCATATCAACGGCTCCCAGGGCTTCATTTCTCACGGAGTTTATCTTCAGGGCGGTCTTTAACAAGGTCCCGCTCGACGANTATGGAAGGGCGATCCTTGCCCCCCAAGGTTTGAGGAGGATCGAGTCCGCCCTCGTCATGTCAGGTCTGCTGAGGAGAGATGAGGTTGTTGTCACAGTCCCGGAGAAGATCCACAAATTCTTAAANGAGGAGACAAAGATCATAGGGATCTCAACTTTCGATCCCCTTGGTAAAGGTCCGGCTTCAACCACAATAAGCGGCCCTTCCGGGATCGTCCATGAAGAGCCCTTCAATGCCTACTACTTCAGGAGACTCGTGGGATCTCAGGAGATCCAGAAGGCAAGGCGACTGGGGGTTACTGTTGTGGTTGGAGGACCCGGAGCGTGGCAGCTTGGATATGAAGAGATGGAGCGGATGGGGATCGATGTAGTTGTAGAAGGGGAGGGCGAGCTAATATTTCCAAAGGTGATCGCCTCGATATTGAATGGGGCTCTGAAAAGCCCTGTGAGGATAACAGCAGGAATTCATGAAGCTCCAAGAGCAGAGGACATCCCGCCGCTGCTTGGGGGGACCGTCGGCGGGCTCGTTGAAATCTCGAGGGGTTGTGGAAGAGGGTGTGCATTCTGCACCCCCACGCTCAGGAGGTTGCGCCACAGACCGCTAGATGCGATTATCAGAGATGTGAAGACAAACATTGAATGTGGTCAGACGAGTGTCTGCCTGCATGCGGAAGATGTCCTTAGATACGGGACGTTTGGACTTGTTCCAGATCATGGAAAAGTCGTAGAGCTCTTCAATAAAGTGAGGTCGGTATCAGGCGTAAAGAGCGTCGGGATAAGCCACGCTGAACTTGCATCCATAGCCTCCAGCCCCTCTACTGTGAGAGAGATCTCGGAGATATTAGGTCTTGAGAGGCACGCATGGCTTGGCTTCCAGACGGGCATAGAGACGGGAAGCACATCGATGATAGAGAGATACATGTGTAGGAAGCCAGCCCCTTTCAAACCTGTGGAATGGAGGAGCGTTGTGGAGAGCGCCTTCTCCATATGTGATGAATACAACTGGATACCGGCGGCAACGTTAATAATAAACTTGCCCGGCGAGACTGAGAATGATGTCTTGCAGACCATAGATCTTGTGGAGGCGCTGCAGAACTACCGAAGCTTTATTGTGCCACTCCTATACGTCCCTGCNACGGGAGGCACGAATAGGCCCATGCGCTTCCTTGAAGATGCCATGCGGTACCACTTGGAACTCTACCGCGTCCTATGGAGGCACAACCTTCGGTGGATGGAAGAGCTTGCGAATGATTATTCCAGAAAAAACAACCCAGCAGTAAAGCTCACCATCAGGAGCACGATAAAGTTCGTAAAGAGTTATCTGAACAGGAGGGTGGAGGAAGTCCTAGAGGAGGCTTTGCGCTCAAGGACGGGCTTGTACCAGACACCTGAAATCAAATAGCCTCCATAAGCTCGATCAAAGGTGCGCAAAAATCATATACTCCTTGGAATTTTAGAGATTTGGGGTTGAAATTTGGGTAAGAAGTATAGGATAGCAGTAATCCCTGGCGATGGCATAGGACCGGAGATAACAGAAGCAGCGATCTACGCACTGAACCATGTTGGCTTAAACTTTGAATTTATAAGGGTTGAGGCAGGTCTGGGTGCTTGGCAGAAGTATGGAAACCAGCTGCCAGAGGAAACCGTCAGTGTGATTAAATCCTCAGACGCATGCCTCAAAGGACCGACGCAGACACCACCTGGACCTGGAACCTTCAAGAGTGCCACTGTGACCTTGAGGCAGATGCTCGATCTATATGCAAACGTGAGGCCTTTCAAAAACCATCCAGGGGTGCAATCTGTCCATAAAGGGGTCGACCTCATAATTGTCAGGGAAAACACCGAGGGGATGTATCGCGGGCTTGAGTACAACCTTGGAGACTCTGCCATAGGCATAAGGACGATAACGAGGAGGGGCTCGGAGAGGATTGCTAGGTTTGCATTCAACCTTGCCAGGAGGGAGAAGAGAAGGAAGGTCACCGCGGTCCACAAGGCGAATGTGTTGAAGGAGACATGTGGCTTGTTCAGGAACGTCTGCGCAGAGATCGCGAAGGAGTATCCAGACATCGTTTTTGAGGAGATGCATGTAGATGCGGCTGCAATGAGAATTGCAATGAAACCACAGGATCTTGATGTGATCGTAACCACCAACCTCTTCGGAGACATACTTTCTGATGAGGCGGCAGGGGTGGTTGGAGGGCTTGGCATAGCACCGAGTGCAAATATTGGGGATAAATATGCATTCTTTGAGGCGATACACGGCACTGCCCCGAAGCATGCTGGTAAGTGGGATGCAAACCCCGCGGCTATAATGCTCTCGGCGGCAATGATGCTCAGATACTTAGGGGAGGTGGATGCCGGCAACAGATTCGAGGCGGCGATAGACGCTGTTCTGGAGGAGGGAAAGAGTGTGACGAGGGATTTGGGAGGTAGCGCGGGCACAATGGACTTTGCAAAGGCTGTGGCAGACAAACTAACTAAAATACCATAGGATGAGCCCATGAGATTTCAGGTGAGGTGAGGCGTAGCCCTGAAGGGCATCATCACTGATTTTTCAGTCTAGGACCACCGTTTCTTTTCCAGAGGTTTTTCCCACCACAAACTCGTTTTTAGGAACAAATCACTGATGGGGCAAGGACCTAAAAATAAATATAGTACCTCAAAATTTACTTTGAGAAGGGTTCGTTTGAAAAACTTTCCTAACGTAAAAGTTGTTGACCATCCTCTGGCCCANGAGATTCTCACAACTCTGAGGGACAAGAATACCGGACAAATAGCTTTCAGAAAGGGNCTCGTAAAGCTCGGACGCCTCATCGCGCTAGAGATAGCAAGGACAATGGATTACCAGGAGGTTGAAGTCGAGACTCCAACAGGAATGAAGGCTAAGGGGATAAAACTCACAGATGCCGAGCATGTGATGATTGTGAATGTCCTGAGNGCAGCGGTCCCGTTTGTCGAGGGGATGTTGAAGATCTTCCCTGCTGCTAGNCAGAGCATAATAAGCGCGAAAAGGATAGAGGAGGGCATAGCCGCACCAAACTACAATTTCAGGATAGAGCGGAATTACTCAAAGATATCGAAGATATACCCAAACGATACTTTGATAGTGGCAGACCCCATGTTGGCTTCAGGCTGCACACTCCTCGCAGTTTTGGATGAGGTTATCAGGGACAACCACCCCAAACGTGCCGTAATTGCGACGGTGATATGTGCGCCGCTGGGAATTCAGCGCATTAGAGACAAATATCCAAACATTGAGATCTTTACCGTGGCTGTGGATGATGGATTAAATGACCATGGTTACATACTGCCAGGTCTCGGAGACGCCGGAGATAGGGCCTTTGGGTGAAGGCCCCAATTCATTTTTGTGGGAAGGATTTGACAAGGTTTATTAAAAAGATAGGCGGTTTATCCTATCCATGATTGAAAAAAAGGCCTTCCTATTATTTTCGCTCATAGTGGTAATTTTGATGTACCTTATTCCATACCTTGTGCTCAGCGGGGTTGATGGACCGTCCACGTTCATTTTCTGGACTGGGCTATCCATCGTGTACCTGATATTTGTGGCAATTTCCATGCGGAGGTAGGTGAATGGAACAACTAGCAGTTTACATCTCTGTTATAATATACCTTGGGGTTGGAAGCGCGATAGCATTCTTCTCCAAAAAGTTCCTGAAAAGGGACTTCAAGGACTTTTACACGGCAAGTGGCAGGTTCGGTACGCTCTTGGCGACGCTCTCTTATGCCGCCACGACCTACAGCGCCTTTATGTTCATAGGGCTAGTTGGGCTCGCGTATACCACGGGTGTGGGGGCGCTGGGGTTCGAGCTGATCTATTTTGTGGGGACGCTGCTACTGCTCTACTTTATAGCCCCCAGATATTGGAGGATCCACAGAAGGTACGGGTATGTCTCGCCTGCTGAGGTTTTGAGTGCCCGCTACGGTAGCAGAGCGGTGGGCGCGTCGGTGACGCTCTTGGCACTCGTCTCCCTAATACCATATGCATCCTCTCAAGTCATAGGGGTGGCCATGGCTGCGGAGGGCGCGAGCGGAGGTACCATACCTTATGTCACAGCTGTGGTAATTGCGGTTGCGGTGGCGCTGCTATGGTCAATGATAGCAGGGATGTGGAGTGTTGGGTGGACAGATGTGTTTCAAGGAATGATAATGCTGTTAACTGGGTTTTTGATGGTATTTTGGGTCTACTCATGGGGGTATTCGGCCAGGGGTTTCGATTTTGCTTCACTAGGACCTTTATCCTATGTGCCAAATCAGTACTGGTCATTCTCCACATTCCTCAACATGACTATCCCCTGGTTCTTCTTCGCCATCACGAACCCACAGGTGGTGCAGCGACTTTTCTCACCCAAAGATCATAAGACTCTGAGGTCTATGATCGTCTGGTTTGGAGCCTACGGATTACTCTTCACATTACTTGTGACTCTCTTAGGACTTATGCTCAGGGGGCTCACAATTGAAGGCTCTTTCCCGATGGTCACCTATAGGGACTCCGTCACTCCCACATTGCTAGGGATGGCGCCTTTGTGGATTGGGGTGCTTGGGCTCGTGGCGGTGCTGGCAGCCTCAGTGTCGACTATAGACGGGATTCTGCTGACATTGAGCTCCATGGCGGCGAGGGACATTTACGAAAGCTACAGGCCTGAGTCAACCCGTCTGAAGCTCCTTGTTGGGAGGGCCACGTTAGGTGTTTTGGCGCTTGCGTGCACAGCCTTTGCGCTTGCCAGACCTGGCTTTATTGTGGATCTCTCTGTGCTCTCATCCTCGCTCCTACTCCCGCAGGCGCCCATAGTCATCGGAATGTTTTTATGGAAGAGGGGAGGAAGGGCGTCCGCCGTCTTAACCTTGATCTCAGGTTTCGCGGTGGCCATCTCATTGTATTTCACTAAAATGACGCCACTGGGGGTTCCCATGAATGCGTGGACGATTATTGTATCATCGATTGTCTACCTTTTGGCAGCTTCTTTTGAGAGAGGACCAGAAGGGATAGAGGTGTTCCTAGGGGTGGGAGGCGAAGAGAGCTGATCGAAAGGGTTGTCATTTTCAGAGAGGCGCTCTCTCTATTCCTTGAGATTTGCAAGGACGTGCATCCTAAGGAGAACATAATGTTGATCAGGGGGAAGGTCAGAGGGAATTCTGCCGAGGTTACGGAATTTCTCATACCTCCTTTCTCAACATATGGTCTTGGATTCTCGGGGTTCCCCACGCACATGTTACCGTTCGACCTGAGCATCATTGGAATAGCACATTCTCACCCAAGCGGAAGCAATGCCCCGTCCACAGAAGATCTCAACAACTTTTACGGAAAGCTCATGATAATCGCGGCGTATCCCTACGACGAGTGGAGCATGGGCGTCTACAACAGTAAAGCACAAAAGGTACCTTACGAGATTAAGTAACGGAGATAACATTTGCGCTCCCGTGATTGCCTTAACGCCATTAGTGCTGCGCTGGTAGTTGGTGCCTCAGCAAATATCCTCTACACTCTGTTTAAGATTGCAAACTACAGCGAATTACAGGGATTATGCGGACCGGAGGGAGTGTTGATCGTTCAACCCCCATTGCTGGCGCTGATCCCTGTGAACTATATCTTTATACTAGCAGGGATGACTGGACTGGCAAGCCCCTACGTCAAGGATTTGGTGAGGAGGGGTTTTTCGACGGTAGACTTAAAGAGGCTCTTCTTTGGCATGGTTGTGTCCGGGGGGTCGGTTTACTCTGGAGGTAAGAAATATTGCATAAGGTTCTATGGAAAGGATCTGGTACTTCACACGATCTTTGTAGACCTTGCATATGTTCTCTACAATGCAAGACCTGGGACCACGGGCGTGCGGGGTAGCTACGTCACTCAGCTCTACAGCAGAGAGGCCGTCAGAGAACTCAGAGAGGCCTCTCCGGAGTTCGAGACTCGTCGTGGAGGGGAACCTTCTCTTTCATTCATTCTCGAGGGTGGGATAGATGTGAAGGTCGAGGCATCAAGGGTTTTAATGTCTACAGGTGGCTGGATCTCATGCTCCTTCGTGAATACAACTTGCGGTGTGAGGGCTTATCCAAGGCTCGGTATCGGCTCAGTCCTACCCAGCAACACGTTGTTGGACTGTTCAAAGCTGATGTCCGAGGTTGGTTTGAGGTTTAGTGTGTACCAAGACAAGAGGTACGATGGCAGAGGCTACCTTGCAACTCTGATTTAATGACACTGAAGAGGTTCGGCAACCAAGGAGGATTTCTGGAGGGGACCGCCGTTAAGAGGGGAGAGTTCGCCGGGATGGAGAAGAACTCTTTACTTGCTGCTGCGGTGCGGGCTGCTAGTCGGAAATTCTCCTCAAAAGAGGAGGCCATAGAGAAGATAAGGGAGCTTGCCACTGACGAGGAGTTAAAGATTTACTTGAACAGGCTTATGCTCGGCTGAGGGGGACGGAGTTGAAGAATCTTTGGGCACCATGGAGGCTGGCATTCATAATAGAGGAGAAGAAGAACACTTGCATATTTTGTGAGAAGTCCAAGGAGAATGATGATCAGAAGAATTTAATCTTTGAGAGGAGGAGAAGCGTCTTCGGGATCTTGAACAGGTACCCATACAACGCAGGTCATTTGATGATAGCGCCATACAGGCACATCAAAGATATCGATGAGCTCACCGAAGAGGAGTGGAGAGAGACACTAGAGCTTCTAAGGGACAGCATAAATGTTCTGAAGAGAACCATGTCACCGGAGGGGTTCAATATAGGGTTCAATGTTGGCAGGGCGGCAGGGGCAGGGTACGACCACATTCACTTGCACGTGGTGCCCAGGTGGAATGGGGACACAAACTTCATGCCAGTTCTGTCCGACACCAAGGTAATACCAGAACACCTACAGGAAACCTACAGGAAATTGAGAGAAGGTATTAGAGCCCTAAAGCCGTAAGTATCCTGATTCCAGCACTGCCAATGAAAAGTGCCAGGGCTATGTCCATCATGGTTATTGCAGCCGCATTCTTTATTCCGTACTCTTTGATGAGTGCCGAGAGGGTCGCTACACATGGTATGTAAAGGACCATCATGAGGGTGAAGATCACCATCTGGGCAGGCGTCATGAAGGTAGAGAAGTCTGTTGTGCCAACGTAGGTGGCCAGCATTACTAGGGCCAACTCCTTTCTGAGGAAACCAAATATGAACGCGATCCCTGTGGCAACGGGCAAGCCCATTAACCCGAGGGTAATTGGTGACAGCCCATTGACTATCAAATCAACCAATTTGAGGGATGAGGCCAAGGAGACCACAAAGGACCCGAGGACTATTAAAGGGAGAGCGATGTAGACAAAGTCCTTGGTCTTGACCCAGGTCTTCTTGAGAACTGTGCTGATCTGAAACACCCTGAGCGGTGGCATCTCCATGATTAGGCCTACGGGTTCCTCGGGAAGGACTTTGAACAACAGCCTGCCTATGGAGAAGACTATGAGGAGATCGAATGCGTATATCGACAAAGCCACAAAAGGACCCAGATAAGATCCTGCCACGCCAAGAATTATCACAGTCCTCGCGGAACATGGAATCAGTACGACTAGTGCTCCAAGGAGGAGGCGCTCCCTTTTGGTCTCCATTATTCTGCATCCGATGCACGCAGGCACGCTGCACCCGTATCCGAGGAGCATGGGGATGAATGCCTTGCCATGGAGCCCTATCTTATGCATGAGTGAGTCCAGCAGAAATGCGGCCCTTGGGAGGTAGCCTGTGTCCTCCAATATTGATAGAAGGAGGTAGAACAGTGCGACATAAGGAAGAGCAATTGACGTCGCGGCGCCCAAGCCGAATATTATGCCGTCCAAGAGTATGGAGGACAACATTGGGTCCAATGCTTGGAGGTATGGGCGTAGGCTCTCGATAACAAATACGAACAGCTCGTCTATGTAAGTGGAGAGGGAGCTGCCGATGGAGAAGATCACGAGGAAGACCCCAGATAGGACCATCATAAGGATCAGGTAACCAACAACTTTGTGCGACAAGATCTCGTCAACCCGTTCCTCTAAGGTCAATGCGGGCTTTGCATGGGATACTGTGACCTCTTTAGCGATGCGGTGTGAGAGGGAATACCTCTCGGACGAGATGATGACGGCGGGCGGCTCTCCGTGGAGATCCTCCATGGTCCTCATTATTGAGTTGATCTTTTCAAAGATTTGCTTCTCTTTTACAAACCTGGACGTGATTATGGGGTCGCCTTCTAGAACCTTAATCGATATCCAGTCCAAGGGATAGGATGACTCGCCCTTGTGAATCTGGCTGGAGACTTCAGAGATGTACGCCTCCACCTCTTTGCCATAGGCGAGTCTGCGGCTCTTGGCAGGTCTAGCCAAGACAGCCTCCATCAGTTCTGTGAGGCCGAGACCTGAAGTTGCAACTACCGGAACCACTGGAACGCCTAAGAGCTGCGAGAGCTTATCAACTCGAACCTCAATACCCTTCTTTGTCGCCTCGTCGATCATATTCAAAGCGACAATGAGGGGCGCATTCATCTCGAGGAGCTGGAGGGTGAGAAACAGGTTCCTCTCGAGTGCAGTTGCGTCAATTACATTTATTATCACGTCGGCCTCGCCAGAGAGGACATAGTCCCTAGTTACGACCTCCTCCTCGGAGAACGATGTCAGGGAGTAGGTCCCCGGGAGGTCCACAACTTTGATCTTCACGCCCTTGTATACCAGCGTCCCCTCGGCTACTTCAACAGTCTTTCCAGGCCAGTTGCCGACCGACTGGTTTAGACCTGTCAGGCTGTTGAATATGGAACTTTTCCCGACATTGGGGTTGCCCACTAGCGCCACTATTATATCCACTTTCTTGACCTTGTCCCCCATTTCTACCCCCTCACAGGGGCTTGACCAATACCTTCGAGGCAACCCCTCTCCCGATGGCAACCTTCGTAGACCTGACCGCTAGCTCTAAGGGGCCCCCCACGGGAGCTCTCCTCAAGACCTTCAATACGGTACCTGGGGTTATGCCAAGGCTGCAAAGGCGCGATATTAGACCTCTCCCTCCCACCAAGAAGACCACTTCTGCTTCCCTGCCCTCCGGCAACTCGATGAGGGGTATGAGCTCCTCCACGTGGTAGGGTATCGCCTTGAGGCGGCTGTAGAAGTCAGCAATGCAGGACCTGTCAATCTTGTGGCAGGAGATCCAGTGGTCAATGGAGTCGAGCTGAGCCTTCTCCTCGCCGTGGTGTAGGATTGAGTCGTGAAGAAAACGCTCTCTGTGGTTCAAGAGGAGGGACTCTCCCCTATCAGTGATCTTTAACTGCCCGCCCTCCTCCTGCATAAAGCCGCCGGTGATCGCAGAGTCTATGTCCTCTTCCTGAAAGCCCGATTTTTTCACGTCCTCCCTTGTGACTACGCCCAGTTTTGATTTCAGTTTACAAAAAGCCTCCAGCAGCTCCTCCAACAACTGGTCATCCCTCCGTGGTCGGTATCGGCTTTCCATGGGGGCATAGTTTTGGTCTCCCGAGTTTTTCGTAAAGTCGCTCNAGGATCTCGCCACTCAGGTGGTGTTCTATTCCACAGACTTCGCTTTGAACTTTCGACGGGTCCAGCCCAAGGTACTGAAAGAAGAAGCACTCCAGAATCCGGTGCCTCTTGAGGATTGCCCTCGCATATTTCCTCCCCTCCTCTGTGAGNCTCACGCCCCCATAACTCATCCATATGACCAGCCCCCTCTCGGCGAGCTTCTGAATCATCTCTGTCACTGTGGAGGGGTAGACGCCAAGGCGTTCCGAGATATCCTTTGTGCGAACTGTCCTTTTATGACCCTCCTCTGAGATCACGTAGATGAGTTCGAGGTAATCGTCAGGATTCTTGTGCTCCCCCTTTGACAAAATCGCACCCGATATTTTCGGGTGACCGAAAAATATAAAGATTTCGGTGAATCGAAAATTATTGGAACATAGGGTGCAAATTATTTAAGCTCAGACAAGATGCTCCTCGCCAAGGCGCTCTCTTTTCCCCTGAAGACCTCGTAAGGACCGTACTTCGAGTAGATCTCCCGGATCGATGCCCTGATACTCTCCTCGTCATTGCCTTCTACTGTAATTTTGAGGATGTCTATCTGGAGTCCTTTGAGAAGAAAATAGGAAATTGGACCTACGGCGCCCAGTTTGTCTGCCCTAGCAGTTATCTTCGTGCCGTACTTTTGGGCGATCAACTCAAGATCCTTAATAGTTATCCAAACACCCCTCTGCCTGAAGAGATCGTTAGGAAAGTAGTAGAAGGTGGTGGCGATTGTCATGAGGGTTCACCCGGCATACTTCCCTGGAAGTGGAAATTTTTCCTGTTTGAGTGATGTCAGGGCGTTCTGGTAGTATGTGAGGTCTATTTTGGAGAGCAAAAGGGAATAATCGTTTTGGGAGATCAAGGAAGGAACTAATAGGTAGTAAAAGTCACGAAGGTCCCCGTAGTTGATGTAAGCACTTAGGGGGTTCCTGGCTCTGCCCAATTCTGGGTCTATGTAGAAGATGCAATCGTACACTATTTCAATTGGAATGCCTGGCAGATACTTCTTGACCATGGGGAGGGACTCATTCGTGTTAGAATAAGCGAAGACCTCTGCCTTTATTAGCGCCCTTATGAACTTTGTTACGGCATCTGGATTGGACTTGACAAAAGAGTCAGAGAAAGCTTGAAGACAGCACGGGTAGTCTTTGCCGTAGATCTTTGCGTCCCATAGAGATATGCTCAGGTTTCTGTATTTCGCCAGAGAGGCGTAGGGTTCCCACAGTAGTGAGGCATCCACGGCTCCAGACTCTAAAGCCGAGAGGGCATCGGGTGGTGAGAGATACTCCTTTACTGTGACGTTCACACCGGATTTTGAGATCGCGTCCCTGAATATGTAGTCACCCGGCACGTATTGTACCGTGCCAAGCCGCATGCCAGAGATCTCATTTATGCTCGAGATGGAGAGGGTCCTGTTTGTGACTAAGGCTGTGCCATCCAAAGAGTTCCCTGCAACTATTTTGATGTCAAGGTTCTTTATGAAAGCCGCCAGGGCTACGGAGGTTATAGGTGCGCCGTCTATCTCCTTGGAATAAAGCGCACCAACAAGCTGTGCCACTGTGGGGTACTCCTTGAGCGTCACCTCAAGACCCTCTTGGGCGAAATATCCCTTCTCGTAGGCCACCCAGATGAGACCATAGCTGGCCGCAGGCATGTAACCAATCCTTATCTTTGTTGGAGGCGGTTTGTAGAGCATGAAACCCGCAGAGGCAGCTACTACAACCACCACAACCGCAACCAGTACATATGCCTTCTTCATAATCCTCAATCTCTAGGTGTAGCGGAATTTAATAACTGTTTCTCATCCCTTGATTTTAGAGAGCTTTATCTTGGCTATTGTGTGTGGCACGTCCCTTGACTCCACCCCCCTCACAATGGTAACCGCGCCCTCAGCGTTATTTCTCCTGCCGCAGTAACAACATGTAAATGAAGACGCCCCTTCCCTCCCAGCGCAGACCGCCCCGCATTTTCTGCAGAGGTAAATGTTGTACCTCAATTTTTGGCCCTCCCACGCAATCATTTTGATACGGACTGATAAAAGCTATGTGTTGCGCGCAAAAAACCATAAATAGCCCATTCCCGATATACATTCAGTGCGCAATTAGGTGATTGGCAAACTTGAGTGAGATCTGTTCCAAATGCGGACTCCCTAAAGATCTATGTGTTTGTGAGGCTATAGTTAAGGAGCAACAGAGGATAAGGGTGTTTTTGGAGAAAAGGAAATGGGGAAGGGACGTTACGATCGTGGAGGGCATTGACGAGAAGAGCATAAACCTCAAGGAGCTTTCGGGAAAACTCAAGAGCAGGCTGGCGTGCGGAGGCACGGAGAAGAATGGCAGGATAGAGCTACAGGGAGATCATCGCGAGAAGGCTGCTGAGATCTTGATTGAGAGCGGATTCCCCGCAGACAACATTGATGTGGAGTAACGGTACTTGGAGAACCTCAAAGAGACTCTCGCCTCCTTGAAAAGAGGGAAGGTCAGGCCAAAAGCATGCCCGAGATGTGGGAGTGTAGATGTTTCAGTACAAACAATGACGGGGTATATCTCCCAGCCCACATACGTCTGCAACAGTTGTGGATTCCAAGGGAATATATTTTTGGAGATTGAGAAAGAGAAAGAAATAGAGAAAGAAAAAGAGGAAGGAAGAGAAGAGGGAAAGGAAGGAGGAAAAAAGGAGAGTGTTGAGAGCCGCGATCACTGAAGTGGGACTTCGATGCCCAACTCTTTCATGAGTTCCTTGTACCTGTTGCGAACTGTCACCTCAGTAACTTGGGCGGCCTGTGCGATCTCCTTCTGGGTTCGACGCTCGTTTTCCAGCAAGGAGGCGACATAAATGGCAGCCGCGGCAAGCCCGGCGGGATCCTTGCCAGCTGTTATGCCTCGCTTTTTGGCCTCGCGGACTATCTCAGCAGCCTTGTGCTGAGTGATCCCACTCAGGTCCAGAGCGCCCCCGATCCGAGTGATGAAATCCACCGGGTCTGCTATTGGTATATTAACGTCCACCTCCCTCAGGAGCAGACGGTAGCAGCGCGCAACGTCCTTGCGACCTGCTTTTGTGTACCTCGCAATCTCGTCCAGCGTCCTAGGGACCTTCTGCGTCCTGCAGGCTGCGTATATGGCCGCTGCCATAACCGACTCTATGGATCTCCCCCGAACCAGACCCTTCTCAACTGCCCTGCGATATATAACGGCAGCCTCCTCTTTGACGCTCTTTGGTAAACCTATTTGCGAACTGATTCTATCCAGTTCGCTCATTGCCTGTGCCAAGTTCCTGTCCAATGAGCTGTGGACGCGCGTCCTTATCTGCCACTTTCTCCAGCGGAGTATCTCTATCCGCTTCCTCGGCTCCAGCCTCCGACCCATCGCATCCTTGTCTCTCCAGTCGATTACTGTCGAGAGACCTCTATCGTGGACGGTCGGTGACAACGGGGAGCCGACCCTACTCCTTTTATCTCTCTCTTCCGATGTGAAGGCCCTCCACTCAGGACCTCTATCTATGATCTTCTCGGATATGACCAAGCCACAATTGGTACAAGTCACCTCTCCTCTTTCAAAGCTTCTTGCGAAGTTCGTCCCACCACAGTTGGGGCACTTTACACTCTCCTGATCGCTGGCAGGAGGTCTGTTTTCACTCCTCTCTTTTTTCGGAGAGGTTTTAACTTCTGCTTGGGACATAACAATCCAGCCCAAATTTTTATATGGGAGTAAAAACGCGCATTATGATATATTTAAAGTTTTCGATTTGTTTATATTCACGAAAGCAGGATGTAATTAAACCTTTCGAAGAAAGTTTGCTCGTATGACAGAGATTACCATAAAAACCAAAATTTAGCCTTGAGAGGGGCTGGCAAGAGCTGCGAGTGAATACACAAACAAAAAGGTACATTCCTAGAAACGGTTAAGAAAAGATTAATAAATCGTTAGGTTTTTTTGTAAATTAGCCCGGTGGTGTAGCGGCCAAGCATAGCGGGCTCTGGCCCCGCTGACGAGAGTTCGAATCTCTCCCGGGCTACCAATTATGGTCTTTATTAGCATTAAACCAATACGATGATTAACCATTCCTGAATCAGACTCCCCGCAATTGGGGGCGCTTTTGTTCAGAGTACGTGCCAAGATTTCAACCATTCTGTCACTCCCGAGTATATCAGTTGGGCGGCGAAGGCGGCGATGATTATGGTCATGAAGCGACCCATCGCTCTAATGCCATTTCTGCCAAGGACTCTAACCAATATGTCCGAGTATCTCAGGAGCAGATACGTTATGAATGCCACAATAAATATACTGATAATCAATGAAAGCAGAGGGACAGTTCCTGACAGGACAATAATAGTGGTCATGGTGCCAGGACCAACTAAAAGTGGAGTGGCAATGGGGACTATTGCCACCTCTGTGTGTGACTCGAGAGATTTTGTCCTCGGCAATCCACCAAGCATTTCTATGGCAATTGCCATGAGGAGGACCCCGCCGCCCACTTGCAGACTGGAGATGCTCACATGGAAGAAACTGAGGAGGTAGCTCCCTCCGAGCGCAAGGGCAAGCGCTATTATCAGCACTGCAAATGAGGAGTTCCTCACTATCCTGTGGCGTTCAACAACGTCGAGGTCGTCAGTCAGGCTCAAAAATGTCGGTATCACGCTTATCGGGTTCAGAATCGCGAAGATCTGCCCAGTTATGAACACGATCTGTGTTAGAATTGCTGAAGGATCTCCAATCAAACCGATCATTTTCATTGCCCAGTCAGACCATAACTTAAGGAAATTTAAATTTTTGGGCTGGTTTTGAAAATGGAAATGAAATTATACTCTAAAGGCACTCCTAACGTCCTTACTCAGAAGCATGACTACAACTATTAAATCGAGAATAATCATCGGCACCCCTCCAAACAGGGATGATTCTGAGGCGCCTGTAAAAGCCAACACAAAAATCCCGCTCCCTGCCCCAAAAATTGAGAGGGTTAGAGACAGCAGCCATGCCCACTTCTGGATGTGCCATAGCCCGTACGCTATTGCGAAACTGAGAAAACTTAAGAATATCAGAATTGGGGAGAAAGTGATGCTCAACAGAGCCAAAAAACCCACCAAATAAACTAAACCAGAAAAAGCCTCTATACCAGCTATTATTTTTACCTCCGAAGGTACAGCCGGCTTTGTGGACTTGGCATCGTTGCTGGGCACAGCCATACAGAGTCACTGAAATTAACACGCGCAGGGGATATTTATTTTTGCTTTATTTTCAAAGGGGCAATAAACAGTTAATGGAAAATGTATATTGATGTATGTTTTGATATTGTAAGTGTATGGAACGCAGCTATAGTCCGAGAGAGTAAAACCAGAGGCTTCCCTTTGATGGAAAAATCAGGATAAAAAAAATAAAGTTATTGGGTTGTTGGCTGCGCTGCAGGTGCCTGCGGTGCTGCGACCTCTTTATGAATGTCGTAGTACAGTGGACCGCGTTCCTTCTTAGTTACCAGCGACACTACAATTATAGTAATGAAGCCCAGCACGAATCCCCATGCTCCGGCGTCAAGGTAGAAGGTCTTCAAGAATCTCACGGTTCCCCACGGGATCCTGTAGAGGAACGTCAAACCAGCCGAGACCACAAGCCCCACGAAGACACCAGCAGTTCCACCCCATTTGGTAACTCCTTTCCAAGTCGTTGCCAACAACAGTGCAGGTGTCAGAGTCGCGGCGAATTGAGCCCATCCAATTGCAGCGAGCCAAGTGATGAGCTCGGCGGGGAACATTGTTTCTATGACCATCAATATTCCAACGATCAGCATGCAGATTCTGAGGTTCCTGAGAAGTTGCTTGTCGGTCCAGTTTGGTCTGAAGCACTTATTGATTATGTCTCTCGCAATTGCGGCGCCGCCCATCATGACGAAGCCGTCAACAGTGCTCCAGGCTGCGGCGATAACACCAGCGATAAGAAGCCCACCAATAACTGGGGCTTCGGCTCCAAGTTTGTACACCGTAAGCCATGCGATAACATAGTCCGCGGACTTGTAAACTGCTAGTATGTTTGGAGCTTGACCGGTAACGGTCAAGTATTTTGTGACTTCCCCTAAGTAGCAGTAGGCAGGGCATGTGACGCCGAAATTATCCCGCCCATCAATCCCCACAGCCACAGAGTGCTCGGTTTCTTGATACCATAGAGCTTCTGGACTATGGCGGGCTGACCAGCTAGACCGAAGGATGACAGGAAGAACGCCCAGCTGATCCACAGGTACCAAGCAGCGCCTGCAGCTGCCTGGTCTATATTTGTCCAAGCCGCGCCGCCCGGGGATTGAACGATAGTTGCGAGCATGTTTGCGTAACCGCCGGTCCACATGTAGCCCATTGCGACAGCGATCAGCGACGCCACGATCATCATTGAAACGTTCAATGCATTGATGATCGCGCCGGCTATGAATCCGCCAAGTATTATGTAGACAACCGATATTGCAATTCCAAGTGCCGCACCGGTGATGTAGTCAACGCCCAATATTGTGCTGAGCAGGATGCCAAGGGCCTTGAATTGCGCAGTTGCATAGAAAACGCATGCGATGACTATGCCGATGGCGGCAAAAATTCTGATAAGTCTGCCACCGTAAACCTCGCCCAAAAAGTCCGGCATGGTCATCAGGTTATATTTTCTGGCGGCGATTCGCATCCAACGACCCAAGAATAAGACTGTTATCGGGAACCCAGCCATCATAGGCAGACAGAGTGCCCAGTGCTGAAAAGGTCCTGAGGCGTAAATGGCGCCAGGTAGACCGAAGAAGGCCCACGCGGAGACGGCGGCACCTGCGCTCCACATCCCAAGCATCCAAACGGGTATCGCTCTGCCTCCAACCATGAAGTCTCCGGAGCTCTTGATTCTCTTCCTAGACCAGACACCGACTCCTAAAATCAGCAAGATCCATATGACTATAATCGCAGCCTCGATTAGAATTCCAGTTTCTGCCATTATTACCACCTCACAGCTCCTGTATTAGGTCGGGGTGTTTTTTTGCCCAAGAACGCCACCACAGCATCGTGACTATTGGTATGATGAACCAGCAAAGCCACTCCATAACATAATTCAGGAGAAGTGTGCCTGTCCACGGAGCTCCAGGTAGACCGTAGCCAGGTAAGCCCCAGCTTGGAATGCCGCGAAGCCAGTCCAGTAGAATCAGTATCGCATACTCTCCCAAGAATAGAAGGTCCAACAAGGTTTTCTCACCATTCTGTTTTGATCTACTTTACTTAGATTTGTGTTTATATAAGTTACTGGGTTGCTATAAAAAACCTTATTAATCTGGTCTAACTATTTAGAGAGTTTGCAGACGTTCTAGATAATTTAATTTATAAATATTTAACACATGTTCTGGAAATCCGTTAAAATTTATATTAAAATACTTATTATCTAAAAGGAAAAACTTGACGTAAATCTAAAAATGTAAATACTGCGAATTGTAAGTAATAGGCGGGGTAAAAATGGCAGAGCCAGAGAAGGAGAGGGACAGAAACATCATACCTCCTACGAAGTACCTTGTAGCGCTATTTCTGATTCAGATAGCCCTAATTGGGGGAGGAGGGGCCCTTGCTTTCTCTGGTGTCGGTAAGGTCTTCATGGAAAACCTCTACCAGTATAGTAAGATCGAAATGGGCAGGGAGGGGTCTGTTCAATACATTTACTCAATGAGCGAGGCGGGTTATATCTCAGTAGATTTGGGGGTGGATATGAAGACAAAGTACAACGAGACGCACATGGTTGTTTACTGGTACATGAATATTAAGCTAAAGCCAGGAAGTACGATAATTGACCTGGTAAAGAACTACGACAAAGCCGAGAAGGTTGAATTGAGAGTTTACCCAGTAGATAATCCATCCAAATGGATTGTGATAGAAGATTATAACGTCAGTAACTATCCGATTGATGTCGAATACGGGGAAGTAGGCGGTTTGAGGTACATAGTTGCAATTAATGGAATTAAGGCAGATCCTGGCAGCCTCGAACAGTGGATGATTTATATCTGGGATCCAAACCTCCAATATTTCCAGTATGTGGCAGCACCGCCAGACAAGTTTCCGGTATATAACCTCGACAGCTTCGTCTTCCTATTTGACAAGTTTGGAGCCTTTCCGCCAGATTGTTGCAGTGGATCTTTGAAGTGGGAATACTCTGGGTACCAAGGTCCCGGAAAGTGATGTGAACTCATTTTCGATTCATTGCATTATGTTCTCAAGGTCATTCTTTACATACACATCTGAAAGACCTTATTATCTCGAGAGCCTTGTCACCCATGTCCGAGCCTTTTTCTGGAGGGCGGTATTGCAATAGAATGAAACGATTGGAGTTTTTACAAAAGATGCCAAGACCTATAATGTAATCAGAGATCTCTTTCCTTGGAAATTTTCTCACGGCTCTGTAGGATAGCTTGTGAAAATAATAATCGTGGTCAGGGTCGCTATCCCAGGGGTAGGTCTCGAGTTTTGGATCCAATATATCTGGATCCTCCTTGATACGCTCTATGTTCTCCTTGAAGAAGTCTTCCGGGGAGGGGTACTTCTGCAGAACCTTATTCAGGTCGTTCCAATCCATCTTTATCATGTTGCCGACACTGCCGTGTACCTCGACCGTCCCCTCATAAAAAACAGAGTCTTTCCACAGGATAATTTTGTACTCCTTTGGGATATCCAACTGTAGCCCATAAATCTGGAATATCATAAAAAGCCTACCAAAAAAAAGTGTTAGCGTACGACGTGTACGCTGCAGTGGGCATTTTTGACAACGTATTCGGCGACGCTTCCAAGGAGGGCGCGCTTTACACCGGTCAGCCCCCTGGAACCTATCACAGTGAGGGCGCAGCCCTGCTTCTCCGCCTCGGTGACGAAGCCGGCGCCGGGGTTATCCCAAGTGGGCACAATCTTGGATTCAACGACCTTAACCCCCTCTTTCTTGGCTTGTTCCTCGTACTTCTTTAAGAGGGGCTCTATCTTTTCGGCCACTTCCTTTGGTACCTTTGGCGGGTAAGGAGGTATGTCGCCCAACAATGCAATTGCTGGCGGGGAGTATATGGAGACTATGAGAAGGCGCGCATCGTACCTTTTCGCCATGTCTACAGCAACCTCGAAGGCTTTCTCTGCGGGTTTAGACCCGTCTACACCAACCATTATTGTCTTGTACATATTTCATCGCCTTGAATTTATTTTACACTCTCCAACTTTTTAAGGTTTGGTGTTTTTTGTGCAGTGGCAATCGAAACTCTTAATAGCATCTCTAATAACCGGCTCGTCCGGATTTTCCTTCTTTGGATCAAAGCGGGAATAGACGATTATGAACCTGTTGGAGTGAAGGCAGTATAGGCACTTGCTGACGATCTTCATGGAGACGGTCTTGCTGAAAGGCTGCTTGTACACATATGTGAATTCGTGGGGAAGGGATTCATGTTCCTCAGTCCTTGTGGGCGATTCTTTTGTGAAGTCGATTGATTTTACGTTCTTATTCTTCTTCATCTCCTCAATGTAGTTGTTGAGAAAATCTTCGACTGTGGGGCTTTTTGATCTGTGTTTTTCAAGGTTTTCCCATATTATATCCAAGGTTGATCCGTGGGGCGTGGAGAAGCTCATTATCCCGGCGCCATACTGTGATTTTCGATCTATTGAAAGCTTCCAGTCATTGGGGACTTGCATCTCAAAATCATACAAGGCAAATCTCAATAAATTCACCAACAACCAATAGGTCCAAGAATTTATATTTCTTGCGCAATACTCTTCACTGAGGGGGGAGCAAATGGATATCAAAGTAGTTAAATTGAGAATGCCCAGAGATTCAAACGTGATAGTCGGGCAGACTCATTTCATAAAGAGCGTCGAGGACATATATGAGGCGATAACAACAACAGCTCCAAGGGCCAAGTTTGGGGTCGCCTTCTGCGAGGCTTCTGGTGCCTGTTTGATCAGATATGACGGGAATGACGAAGAGCTGAAAGAAGCTGCCGTCGCTGCATGTAAGGAGATAGGGGCAGGTCACGTGTTTGTGGTCTTTCTCAGAGAGGCATACCCGATCAACGTACTCAACTCGCTGAAAAACGTGCAGGAGGTCTGCAGCATATTCTGTGCAACGGCGAACCCCGTGGAACTCGTAATTGCGGAGACCGAACAGGGAAGGGGCGTCCTCGGCGTAATTGATGGTAGTTCTCCCAAAGGGGTCGAGGGCGATTCTGACAAGGAGGAGCGCCTGAGATTCCTGAGAAAGATAGGTTACAAGAGATGATGCTTTCAGCAACACGTGGCTGAAGCCCATGGGCTTCCTCGCAGCGGGATGTGAGAAGGTTTATTTATGGGAATTCCAAATAATTATCTGAACTTTTAACTGTGGTGGAAAATGCTAGCAAAAAGTACCAAAAATCGAGGTTTTGGACTTGAAAGGTAGGCGAAATTGTGAGGCGACTTGTCCCCACTTCAGGTGTGGACAGAGAGCACTGCAGTTGAGATCCAGATACCCCCAACAGTATGGCGGCCAGAGGGGGAATCCGTGGGATAGAAGGGTGCAGTCCGATGCGACCCCGTACTGCAACTGGGTGGGCGATCTGTGCGTAGCAGCAAAATGTAATTATGCGTTCTGCGAAAGGAGAGCGCTGCTCCCAGACGGTTCTTGTGGTCTTGAGGAGAGAGAGTACCAGAGGCAGCCCAGAAGCATCGAGGAAGAAGCCAGGCGGGAGGAGATGGCATTGAAGACGGCGCAGATGAAGCTGCTGAAAAAGACTGGGAAGTTCTTCGTTGAGTAAAATCCCACTTTCTTTTTTTACTCTACCTGGATTCACTTCGACCTTTTGTTTAGAGGCCTGCTGCAGACTGGGCAGTTTGAATTTCTTTTTATGGAGATCTCCTGGAAGCTCATATCTTCTCCATCGTAGACCACAAGCCGACCAACAGCAGGCCTGCCTATCCCTGTAATTAGTTTTATCGCCTCGGTGGCTTCAAGGCACCCCATCACGCCCGGGGTCGTTCCTAGGACAGGGAAACGCTCAGGCTTTGGGGGCTCGCCAGGATACATACATTTAAGGCACGGGCCTTCATGGGGAATTATCGTCATCAAGTATCCCTCCATTCCGTAAACAGCAGCATAAATGTAGGGGACTTCGTTTCTCACTGCGAATTCGTTAATTATCATGCGCGTCTGAAGGTTGTCCTGACCGTCCACGATTATATCTACCCCCTTCATCAGGTCATCGATGTTTTCATCGGTGATCTTTTCATTTATGGCGTCGATGTGAACGTTCGGGTTAAGGAGCGATAGTTTCATCGCGGCAGATTCGACCTTAGGACGGTCTATGTCGTTGCTCCAGTGCAGGATCTGCCTGTTGAGGTTTGACAATTCGACGACATCGCAGTCTATCAGCCGCAGATATCCGACGCCCGCGGCTGCAAGATAATATGACGCTGGGCTTCCAAGCCCCCCTATACCAGCAACCGCAACCTTGGAGGAGAACAATTTTTTCTGACCCTCGATTCCAAAGCCTCGAATCATCATCTGGCGGCTGTACCTTAGAAATTCACGATCCGATGCCATTTACATCTCCACATCTTCTGGGATGGGTAAAGAAATAAATATTTACGCTCCCAGAATTTGAGGGTAAGCCAGGGTGGCCGAGCGGTTTAGGCGGCGGGCTGCAGACCCGCTACACTGGGGTTCGAATCCTCACCCTGGCTCCATTGGTGATTATATGGGCATAAGAAGCTCCGATGTAAAGGAGGCTATTGGAGATTTAATCAAAGTTATATCTGTCCTGAGGAGGACCTCCCCAGATCACCGCATGAGCGAGAGCCAGAAGGAAGAGATCATCAAGTATTTAGACAGCGCAAGGAGCCGCCTCGAAAAANTGAGAGAGGGTTTGAAATCATGAAGATCCCGAAGGAGAGGCTTGAAAAATACAAAGGATTGAGGAGAGACTTTGCGGAGGAGGAATACATAAACCTCCAGCCAATACAGCGAGGAGGGATCCTCACAGAGGAGGCTATGAGGGCAATACTGGAGTTTGGGGACGGTTATTCGACGTGTGACTGGTGCCCACCAAAGACCGCGAGGCTCGACATGATAACAAACCCGCCTATCCAAGATTTTTACAAGGATCTCGCGGAATTCCTGGGCATGGACGTTGCCAGGGTGGTGACCAGGTGCAGGGAGGCCAAGTTCATAGCCTTCAAGATGCTCGGCAGACCAGGAGATTATGTGGTGCTGGACAGCACCGCTCATTATTCGAGTTACATCGCCGCAGAACTTGCCGATATGAGGGTCAAGGAGGTCCCAAACAGCGGTCCTCCGGAATTCAGGGTTGACTTGAACGAATATGCCACAAAGATAGAGGAAGTGAAAGAGGAGTGCGGCAGACCCCCGGCAGTCATCCTCTTGACGCATGTGGACTACCTTTACGGCAACCTGAANGATGCAAAAATTGTCGGTAAGATAGCAAGAGATTATGGTGTTCCCTTCATACTGAATTGCGCCTACACCGCTGGAGTGATGCCAGTNGATGGCAAGGAACTCGGTGCCGACATCATAACCAGCAGCGGGCACAAAAGCTGGGCAGCTAGCGCCCCCACAGGGATACTTGCGTTCAACAGGTCCTTGGAAGGTAAGCTTGCGACCCGCTCAAAGATCGAGGGAGATCTGACAAAGAGAAAGTTCGGGGCAAAGGAGCTAGCCATGCTCGGGTGCACTGTTATGGGGGCGCCGCTCATAACACTGATGGCATCATTTCCGGAAGTTGTGAGCAGGGTGGAGAGGTGGGGAGAGGAGATCGAGAAGGTGAGGTACCTCGTATCGGAGCTTGAGAGAATTGAGGGTGTTAGGCAGTTGGGGATAAGACCAAAGTTGCACACCCTCACCCATATGGAGACAGAGGGCTTCTACAAAATCTCCCTGGCACACAAAAGGAAGGGGTACTTCTTGTACGATGAATTGAGGGAGAGGAAGATAGTTGGGATTCAGCCAGGGTTGACAAAACACTTCAAGTTCAACACTTATGGGCTGACATGGGACCAGATAAGGTATGTCAGAGATGCCTTCTTTGATATAGCAAAAAAATACGGACTGAGTGTCAGCTGAAATTTAGAAGACTCAAAGACCTACCCTCTTCAACAAAATCTCAGGGTTNTTGAATAAAACAGTCTCGGCCTCTGATTGGCTGAGGCCTGCGCCCTTAGCCACAACAAGCGCCGCTTCCGGAGAGAGGTGGTCGCCTATGTCGTGTGCGTCTGAGTTTACCAAGAGTTTTGCGCCAATTTCGGTGGCTAGCCTTGCCACCCGCCCATTTCCAAGGCAGTGCCCGCACCTGTAAGATAGTTCCAGAAAGATCCCGTTGTCCTTTGCGCTGGAGACTGCGTCATCCGAGATCATGCCAGGGTGGGCCAATATGTCCACATCGTTGCACACGCATGCAGACGCGTTAGTTCCAGGCGGCACCGGTTCGACCGGCGTTTCTCCATGGACGACTACCACCTTTGCTCCGTATTTTTTTGCCTCTCTGGCTAGAATTGGAATGCTCTTGGGGGGCACATGGGTCAGTTCTACGCCAGGGATGAGTGTAAAATCAGAATAGTATTTTGATACAAATTCTGAGGCAAGGACTAATTTTTTTATTATAGACTCCATGTTGGAGGAGTCGGCGTGGTCTGTGATTGCTATGGCACGGTTATTCAAGATGTATGCCCGCCTGACTATCTCAGAGGGGATGAGCTCACCATCGCTGAAAAGTGAGTGCATGTGGAAATCGCAGATTTTCTGCATGAGGGAATTTAATTCTCTGACTGTTATATATGTTATGTCATTCCATTCAAAATACACTGAGTCATAAATTCTATTTTTCCTTAAATGTTGTAGGATGTCTTGCTCAAGTTGGCGGGAAGACCCGACCTAGAGGCAGAGTAGTTCCCTTAAATTCAACCGCAATTATTATAAGGTCTTTCCCTTATCCATCAAGGGCGTGGACAGGCCACGCCATGGTGAACCTCATGCAGAATAGTGGACCAAAAGTTACACCTTGGGAGGTCAGGGGCGAGGTAGATTACGNACAGCTGATTAAAGAGTTTGGGGTCGAGCCACTTAACGAAGCCCTCATCAACAGGATTCAAAGGCACGCAGGGTACCTTCACGTGCTTCTCCGAAGGAATGTCTTTTTTGCCCACAGAGAGTTCGGAGAGTGGATGGACTCCTATGAGAGNGGGGTAGAGACGGTACTGTACACTGGGAGGGGACCGTCAGGATATACGCATCTCGGTCATCTGGTCCCATGGATCTTCACAAAGTATCTTCAAGACACCTTCAAGGCAGACCTATATTTTCAGGTAACAGATGATGAGAAATTTCTGATCAACCCAGGGATGAGCGTTGAGGAGGTCAAGGAGTACACCGAGGATAACCTGCTGGACATTATAGCCGTCGGATTTGATCCAGAAAGGACAAAGATATTTACCAATTTGAGTTATACCAGGGAGCTATACAACATAGCGGTAAGGGTGGCAAA
>JGI24721J26819_10001592_pt1 | contig 25539 bp, 22 predicted proteins | sample YelNatPaOPGAMG01_FD_26819 | JGI IMG/M metagenome (IMG submission 26819) | reverse complement strand
GGCAAGAACCTGCGCTACATCTCGCGCCGCGCGCTCGAAGCCCTGTGCGCCCATAGCTGGCCCGGCAACGTCCGCGAACTCGCCCACGCCATCGAGTCCTCAGTACTGCTCGCCGACTCCGACCGCATCTCCCTTGCCGAACTCCCCGATAGCGTGCTGAACCGTCAAACGTCGAACGCCGCTCTGCCGGCTGATCGTGGAGCGGACGCGTCCGGGCGTCCCGCTCCGGAGGAAGAGGAAGGCGCGCGAGGGCCTCTCCTGCTCGACGACGTGATCAGGAAAACCCTGCTCCGGTCGCTCGAGGAGACTGAGGGTAACCGCAGGCGCGCCGCCGACCTGCTCGGCGTCTCGCGCTCGACGCTTTACCGGATGCTGAGCCGTTACGGTCTGGCCGATTCGGGAAAGCGCCGCGGCCACCTGCTCGCCTCTGCGCAAGGCTCCAAAATGAATCGCGAGCGCCTGATAGGGAAATAGGACAGATTCACGCGTCACGGCTTGTCCGCGCCGTAGGTTCCGTTCGGCGTCCGGCCGTGGCCTGCAGGCTTCGGCCAAGTCCCGACAGAAGTTTGCGGCGACGCGCCGGCCCCGCGTGCGCCGGTTTTTGGCGGGGTGCGGTTTTGTTAAGCTGATCGGCGCATGACGAATCCAGACCAGATATGGTCCGAAGCGGTCCGCACGCTCGAGCACGGCAGACCGTTCGCGCTTGCCACCGTCGTGAACGTGCGAGGTTCCACACCGCGCGAAGTGGGAGCCAAGATGCTCGTGCGCGAGGACGGCCAGTTTGGCACGATCGGCGGCGGATGCGGCGAAGCCGAGGTCTATCGCAAAGCTCGAGTCTTACTTGAAGAAAAGGCCAGTGCCCGCTTCGCCGAGGTCGACCTGACCGGCGACTTCGAGCAGCAGGAAATCGGCACCTGCGGCGGCATCATGGACGTATTTATCGATTTGTGGTCGCCTGATAGCGACCTCGCTCTTGCGCGCAGGCTGGCCGATGCCGCCGAGAACAACCGTCCCGCGGCGCTGGTTACGGTCGTTGATACTGGGGGACGCGAAGGCGCGCGGCTCGGAGCGCGTACCGTGGTCGAGCCGATACGCACTGACGCTCCGATGGCGCTGCCGGTCGGGCTGCCCGCCGAATCGGTCCGCCACCTGCGCCAGCGTGCAGCGGACTCGCGGCCGGGCCTGGTCGAAATAACTGAGACGGGCGCTTTGGAACCGGTCGTGCGGATCGAACCAAGCGGCGCGCCGCGGCTCTTTATCGATCCGATAACCGGCGCGCAGCGGCTGATCATCGTCGGTGCCGGCCATATCGCGCAGCCGCTTGCGTTGCTGGGCTCGATGCTGGGCTTTCATGTTACGGTTATCGACGACCGCGCCTCGTACGCGAACCGCGAGCGCTTTCCCACTGCGAATGAAGTAATCGTTGCTCCGTTCGAGCGCGCAATCGAATCGCTCGGACTCGACCGTCATTGCTATCTCATCTCGGTGACGCGCGGCCACGCCTTCGACGAGCAGGCGGTGCGCTCTGCACTCAGGACTTCGTGCGGGTACGTAGGGATGATCGGTTCACGCCGGCGCGTCAAGGCCACGCTCGAGCGTATCCAGGAAAGCGGGATTCCGGCCGAACGGGTCGACCAGGTCCATGCGCCGCTCGGACTTGATATCGGTGCCGAAACACCCGCGGAAATTGCGTTGGCGATCATCGCCGAGATAGTCCGTGAGCGGCGTACCGGCGTGCGCGACGAGTTTACGCTCGGAGTCAAGCTTGGACGCCTGAAGCGCTCGAACGGGATCGGATGAACCCGCCGATCGAGGGAATCCTGCTCGCCGCCGGCGAATCAAGCCGGATGGGCTATCCTAAACCACTGCTTGAGATCGACGGGAGCCTCTTTATCGAGCGCACGGCCCAGGCCGTGCTGTCAGTGGCCGAGGGCCTGGTAGTGGTGCTTGGAGCGCACGCGGCGCGAATCCGTCCCAGGGTTCCGCGCGACCCGCGAATCCGGATCGTCGAGAATCCCGACTACGCGCGCGGCCAGCTCTCTTCCCTCAAGGTGGCAATACGCTCGCTTGCGCCCGGCGTTGGTGCGGCGCTAGTGCATCTGGCCGACCATCCTGCCGTTCGTCCCGAAACATTCCGGCTTCTTGTCGACGCGTTCCGGAGGTCGCCTGGGCCGATAATGATCGTGCGCTACCAGGGCCGGCGCGGCCATCCGGTGATATTCGATCGCGCGATCTTCGCGGAACTGCTCGACGCTCCCGAGTCCGAGGGCGCGCGGTTTGTGGTTAATGCCGACCCCAGCCGGGTCGGTTACGTGGATGTCGAAGACGCGGGCGTTGTGCTCGACCTGGATACGCCGTCGGACCTTCAAGCGGCGGGTTTGCCGCCTCCTCCGTCGCGCTCATAAGCGAAAAAGTCTCGTTTGTTCCGGGCGCTGCTGGTACAACTTGGATGTAACCATATATGGGCGTTCGACGTATAAAGCTTCGGGTATGTTGCGACTTGCGCGCACAGTCGAGCGCCGATGGAGCGCCGCCGTCAAACCTGATCAGGAACTCATAGACGAGGCTCTGAGCGGGCAGGCTGGCGCGTTCGCAGAATTAGCGTCGCGCCATCGCGGACCCGTTGAGCGCCTTTGCCAGCGGTTTTTCTCGGACCATGAGCTTGCACGCGACCTGGTCCAGGAGAGCTTTCTCAAGGCGTTCGCCGGGTTGAAGACGTATCGCGCCGAAATGCCCTTTGGCGCGTGGCTCCGCGCCATCGTGATTAATCTTTGCTACGATGAACTGCGGCGCAGGCGGCGCAGGCCGGAAGAGCTGGTTGGCGACTTCACTGAGCCGGAGCTCGACTGGATGCAGTTGGTTAACACCGCGACGCCCGAGGAAATCGTGAGCGCCGCGGAAGAAAAGCGCCAGGCACACGACCTGGCGCATCGCCTGCTCGACACGCTGCGCCCCGATGATCGGATGGTGCTGGTGCTTAAGGACAGCGAAGAGATGGCCGTCAGCGAAATTGCGGCGGCCCTCGGATGGAGTGAAGCAAAAGTAAAAATAAGGGCGTTTCGCGCGCGTCAACTGCTTCGCAAGCAGGCGGAGCGGATTCTGCGCGCGGAACGCCGGTGGGCTGCGCGATGAACTGCTTCGAGGCAAGACGGGATTTTCGGGCATTTTGGCGAAGGGAACTTTCGGCCGAGCGGCGCGAGGCTTTCGTTGCCCATCTGCGCGAATGTCAGGGATGCGACGGCGCGTTTCGGAATTTTGCGCTCTCTGCGCCCGTTCTGCACTCCGAGGCCGAACCCGCGCGTCGCCGCGAAGATCTTGCGCGGCCGCGGGAAGCGGTAGTTGCGCGGCGGCCCGCGATGGCTTATCGGACGAGCGCGCCGCGGCGCCAGTGGCTCTCGATGTCGGCGGCGGCGATGGTTCTGATTGCGGGAATAATGGCCGCGTATCTCTCGATTTCCGCGCCGGTCGGAGACCTCAACGACGTCCTGAGCCAGTCCGAACCGCGGGTCGAACCCGTCGTTGAGTTGTTCGGTCCGGTAACTCCGGCGGCGCCGGTTGACCAGGGAAACGGCTTTGCCGGGTAGGCTTGGATGGGTAGGTCTCGCGATCGCGGTGGTCGCGGGAATGCTGGTCGGATTCGCGGGCAGCACTTTGCTCTACCGCTACCGGATTTTGCGCGTTCCCGGTGAGCCGGTGATCAAGCGTATCGTGCGCGAACTCGATCTCACCGCAAGCCAGCGCCAGCAGATCTTCGCTATTATCCGCGAGACCCATCGCAAGGTTCGCGCGCTTCGCCGCGAGACTCATCGCGAGTTCATCCGCCGCCGCGAGGAGATTTTCCACGATTCATACCTGCGGATTCGCGCCATCCTGACGCCCGAGCAGCAGAAACGACTCGATAAACGCTTCATTCCGCCCTGGATGCGCCGTCAGGCCGAAAAGGCAGCTGAAAGCCCAACGCCGGCCGCAAGTCCGACGCCCGCGCCGTAGGGCCGATGCCAGAGGGCCTCCTACGACGCGCCCATCTGGCTCAGAACCTTTTGAGCTTCGGCTGCGATCGTCGGATTCCTGGAGCCGGCCGCGCTCGCCTGGCGAAGATAGCGGATCGCGTCGCTGCGATTGCCCTGATGGGCGAGAATCTCGCCGATCCGGAGCGCCGCAAACGCGGACTTCGGATCGAGCTGGTAGGCCTTCTGATAGTAGCTCAACGCCGCGTTCATCTTCGGCGGCGAGAACGACATGTAAGCCTCGCCGATGTTCAGGTATGCGCTGACCTCGTTGGGCCGGTACTTCACCATCTTCTGGTACACCTTGATCACGTTGGCGAAGTCCGAGCGCGAGTTGTAATAGAGCCCGAGATAAACGTAGGCTTCCTGGAACGTCGGATCGATATCGGTCGCCTGCCAGAGCAGTTTGACGGCCTTTTGGCTGTCCGTCATGTTAATCGCCGCGTTGACCAGTGCGGCAGCCTTGGCCGCGCTTCCCGGACTGGTTGCCGGCCCGGTTACGGGATCGGCTCGGCCTGCTGACGCGGCAAAAATGATGAGCAAAGCTGAAGCTAACAGGATGGCCGGGTAACGGCTTGCTGAAGTCATGAAGCGCCCTAACAATTGGCGTTATGATTTGCCTGATAGGATCGTTGCACGAACGCTCGTGGATGCAAAGCGGGGACGTCTCCTGCCCCGGCGCGGATGGCGGGCGAGGTATCGCGGGATGGAGCAATGAAGCAGCGAAGGTTCAAGGCGAACGGGCTTACCCTTTCATGTCTCGATTACGGGGGTGAAGGAAATCCGCCGATACTGTTTCTTCACGGCGGCTCGGCCAACGCCCACTGGTGGGATTTTGTCGCGCCCGCCTTCGTCGACCGCTTCCACGCGCTCGCGCTCGACCAGCGCGGCCACGGCGACAGCGAGACGCCGCGCGAATGGGGCTACGGGACGCGCCATTACGTCTCCGATCTCGAGGCGATAATCGACTCATGGGGGCTCGGCGCGCCGGTACTTGTCGGGCATTCGATGGGCGGGCACAACACGCTTGTCTATGCGACACGCCATCCGGAGAAACTTCGCGCGATGGTTGCGATCGATACGCCACCCGACTACAGCGAGCGCGCGGTCGAGCTTCTGCGCTCGATGGCGGACAGGCCCCCGCGCCGTTTCGCCTCGCTCGCCGAGGCGTGCGCGAGCTTTCGGCTTCTCCCGCGCGAGACCACGGCGCCCAGGGAAATCCTCGAGCACGTCGCGCGCCATTCATTTCGCGAGACCCCCGATGGCGCCTTCACCCACAAGATCGACCGGCGCACGATGATCCGCGAGCCGCTCGACGTGTGGGACGACCTTGGCCTCATCACCTGTCCGGCGCTCGTTGTGAAAGTCACCCAGAGCCCGTTGCTCGATATCGAGGTGGCACGGCGGATGGCGGCGGCGATGCCCCGCGGCGTGCTTGCGGAAATCGGTCAGGGCTTCCATCATGTGATGTTCGACAATCCAAGGGCGCTTATCGCCACGCTTAAGGATTTTCTCAAGGACATAAGATGAGTGAACCTCGAAGCCGCTTTCTCGCGGGCAGTCCGCGGCTTCATTATCTCGAATGGAATCCGCGCGGGCGGCGCACCATCATCTTCCTGCACGGCAATTCGGCCAACGCGTGGTGGTGGCAATGGGTCGCCGAGTGCATGCCGCCCCGGTTCCGGCTTGTCGCGCTGGATCAACGCGGTCATGGCGACAGCGAGTGGGTGAATCCGCCGGCATACAAACCCGAGGATTACGCCGGTGACCTGAGACGCTTCATCGCGGCGACCTGCGACTGTGAATTGCCGCTCGTCGTGGGGCATAGCATGGGCGGAATTGGCGTGCTCGCGTTCGCCGAGCGCTATCCCGATCGCGCGTGCGGCGCGGTCGTGGTCGATGTTGCGGTAACGTCGAGCCGTATGCGCGACCGTTACCTCAGGAGACTCCGCGCGTTGCCGACCGTCGTCTATCCCGATCTCGACACGGCAAGAGCAAGGTTTCGCCTGATGCCCAATGAGGGCGGAATCCCGGCGGAGCGGCTCAGCGCGATTGCCGAGAGAAGTCTTGCGCCTGCCGCCAAGTCCGGTTACACGCTCAAGTTCGACCGCGAAAGCTTTTTCGGCGGCGATGGGCTTCACGTTATGGAGACGATCGGAAAGCTTGCTCTGCCCACGCTGTTGGTTCGGGCCGGACGGAGCCGCATCATGACGCAGGAAGCGGCGGAGGCCGCGGCCGCATCCAATCCGCGCGTCGAGCTGGTCGTGATTCCCGACGCGCATCATCATGTCCTGCTGGAAAAACCGCAGGAACTCGCGCGCGTGATTGCCGGGTTCGCAGAGCGATTTGAGGGCTGAGGCCGGTTCGGCTGCGTTCCGCCCTGGGCCTTGGGCAGGAGCGTCGGGGCGCCGGGTTATGCTAGGCTTGCGGCGTTCGCGGGGAGCGCACAGCCGTTGCCCGGGAGAAACACGATGCCGCAAATAAGCGAAACGATATACGCGCCCGAGCTTGAAGGCGGACAATGGATACAGGGAGGCCCGCTCAGGCTTCGCGATCTGCGCGGGCTCGCGGTCGCGCTGGTCGATTTCTGGGACTACACCTGTGTCAACTGCGTGCGCACGCTTCCCTATGTNAGCGAATGGCATCGCCGGTACAGCCAGCACGGCCTGGTGATAATCGGCGTGCACGCGCCGGAGTTTTCCTTCGCGCGCGAAGGCTCTCACGTCGAAGAGGCGATACGCAGTTTCAAACTCGAATACCCTGTGGTGCTCGACAACGACTATGCGATCTGGCGCGCATACTCGAATCGTTATTGGCCGGCGAAATATCTCGTCGATTCGAAAGGCCGGATTCGCTACTACCATTTTGGCGAAGGGCATTACCAGGAGAGCGAAACCGCTATCCAGGCCGTGCTGCGCGAGCTGAATCCGACTCTCACCCTGCCGCCGCCGATGGAGCCGGTGCGCGATACCGACCGCCCCGGCGCTCTGTGCTATCGCGTCACGCCCGAACTCTATCTCGGATACGCGCGCGGACAGTTCGGTAATCCTGAAGCGATAGTGTCCGACCAGCCGCACGATTATGCCGACCCGGGCCGTCATGTCGAGGGCGTGCCGTACCTGAGCGGGCGATGGCGTATCGAGCAGGAATGTGCGCGGGCCGACGCGCCCGGAGCGGCAATCAGGCTTCGCTATACGGCGCGGGAGGTGAACCTCGTGATCGCGCCGCGCGCGGGCGCAACGGTCAGCGCCGAGCTTCGGCTTTCCGACGGCCAGACGCCTGGCGCTGACGTGCGTGAGGAAAACGGGCGCACGCTCCTCACCGTCGAGCGCCCGCGGATGTACAATCTCGTCGCCAACAAGTCGGTTCAGCCGGGCGCGATCGAATTGCGCGCGCTCCACCCCGGACTTGCCGCCTACGCGTTTACCTTCACTTCATGCGCGATAGAGTAGGGCGCCAAATCCCGGGCCTGCCATGATGCAAGGTGCGGCAAGGACGCGGCGGGCCAACCGTCCGCCCGTTGCTTTGCGCAAAGGAATCCAAGCGCCGACTACGACCACAACAATCTCATTGGCGCGTGGGCGCTTGCGTGGCGAGGTCGTCGCGGCGTGAATATTCGAACAGCCCGCCGCCTTCGCGCGCGCCAAGCCTGAAGCGCGCGAATCCAAGTGAAGTAAATACGCGCGTGTTCGCCGGGCCGGGTCGTGAGAGCGGGACGAAGTTTTCGACTTCTCCAACCAGCTTGTGTGCGGACACGCCGTCCCCGGCGAATGTTGCGCTGAGATGCTCGGGCGGTGCCGCAGGCGAGCGCGTTTCCAGTTCGACGCGCACGGTGTCGAACGCGCTCCATCCCCGGCTATTCAGTACGCGCACGTTTGCATGCTCGGTCGCGTCGGCATCCGCATGGGTGCGAATCTCAAGCGCAAGCGGCCAGGAGCCCTCGCCGAAGCATGCCCACAGCATCCGGCGCGACGTGAAGCGCATCGTGCCAAGACTGGTAAACGACAAGCCCGCACGGCCGAATCCTCCGAGCGCGCATCGAAAGCCGTCGGCGCGAATCTCGCCCGCAAGCCTTCCGAACGCGCTCGTTGCGACCGGGTCCCATTGTCCAGCGTGCTCGCGGAAGAACGCCTGCGGCTCGGCTTCTCCCGGGTACGGGTCGAGTTCAAGTTCGACTTCGGCCGACTCGTCGAGCCGGGCCGAGGAAAGCGCGCGTTCCAGCACCAGGTAGGAGGTCGCATCCGGCACCGTCACCATCGCGCCTCGGAACCGAAGCGCGAGGCGGCGCCCGCGCGCCTCGAACACGAGCGGTCCGAGGCTTGCCCGGGCGCCCTTAAGCCTGGTCTTTCCTTCGTTGGTGAAGAGCGCCACCCGCCCTTCGGGAAGCAGGAGCATGATCCGCGCGCCCACGCCTCCCGGTCCCAAATCGAAGCTCGCCATCGCGCCGACCCTCGCGTCCGGAGCGAAGCATTCGATTCCGACGCGGCTGGCCGGCGCTGCGGTGGGCGGACGCTTTGCGGGAAGCGCGGAGCGGATGTCGGGAGTCCGAACTACGCGCAGGTGCGGGAGCACCGGTGCTGAATCGCCACGCCCCGTATCGCCGAAGCTCTCGACCATCGCCGCGATACATCGCTCGCGCGGCCCGCCTGGGAGCCTGAGTGCCACTGAAAGTTCCAATTGCGCGGCTTCTATGGCGCCGCGCGCAGCTAGTGCGGAAAGCTCGCGCAGCGTGGGTAAGGGGCTTTCCAGATGCCGATCGGTAAACGCCTGCAGCAGATTTTGCGCGCCGCCAGCGGGATAGCGAAGGCCAAAGGTGGCGGGAATGTCCCGTGCGGCCAGGCTGCGGCCGAGGTGCGCCAGGGGGCCGTTGATGAAGTCGTCGCTGGCGGAGACTCGCGCCAAGCCTGCTGGCCGCAGCTCGCCACCATGGCGCCTGACGCCGATTCCGATGTCGAGCCGTGGCGCAATCACGTTCCATCCGTGGATCAGCAGCACGATCGCGCGCCCGTGACGCTCGACGATGGCGCGCACGCGCTGCGCGATCAGTTCGAGGAACCAGGGCGCGTGCGCAACAAGTTGCGCCATCCGGTTGAGATCGACGCGGTTGCGATCGAGCGCGGAATTGATGAGCGCGCTTGCGCCGATATGGCGAGCGAGCTCGCGGGTGATTTCGGCGGTGTGGAGGTCGTTGACCTTCGGGTTGACGAGCCGGCGCGCTTTCGGATCGGCCCTGCCGCCGTGCGGCGCGAGCAGCAGAACCGGCGTTCGCCCGCCGATTTCCTCGAGCCACGAGCGGTCGAGAATAACTCCGGCTCGCGCTTCATAGTCGCCTGTCATATCCTCGGTGGTTCCCCTGGTCCGGCGCCTGCGATCGAGTTGCGCACGTTCAGAAACAGCGAGACCGCGAAATAGTAGGCCACGTACGAGAGCGACAGGTAAAGCAAAACCGGATGGAAATCTGGCAGTGCGAGGATCATAGCGATGGTGACCGCGCCCCAGAAAATTCCGTATCCGATCGTCAGCGGGCGAAGCGTTACCGTGCGGCTCGGATAGATGTACCGGATCGGCACGAAAACCATCACGGCGAGCGCGACGAGCGCCGCGGCGTTCACGGTCGCCGTCAGCCGCGCATAGTAGAGGTAGAAAACCGCGATATTCCAGTACGAGGGGAATCCTGTGTAGTAATGGTCGGGCGTCTTCGCGGCGGTCTGCGAGAATTGATACGCGCTTGCTATCGCCACTAGCGAAACGATGCCGAGCCCCGCCCATCCCGCGGGCACCATCCCGGCGCGCATCACGAACACCATCGGTACGATTACGAAGGTCAGGTAATCGACGATATTGTCGAGCAGGGCGCCGTCAACGCCGGGAACGCGCTGGCGGATCCGCACCGCGCGAGCGAGCGTGCCGTCGCTCGAATCAATAACGATCGTTGCCGCCATCGCGAGGAACGAGGCACGGAAGCGCCCGACCTCGGCGTAATGGATCGCGAGCAGGCCGAACGCCGCGCCGAGTGCGGTGTAAAGATGGACGCCCCAGGCGCATGCCGTCAGCAGCCAGTCGCTTTTTCCCTGCTGCGAGCGGGCCACGGCGCGTGCCGGTTCAGTGCTCGGGCTTGAGATGACGCGGCCCGAAGTAGTCTTCGAGCACGGTCATGAAGGGGCCGCATGCGCGGCGCTTCTTGACGTGGGCAACGGCCTCGTCGAGCGACATCTGTCGGCACGCGCGCAGATAGGCTATCGCGAGGGTGGGCGCGCGATTGAGCCCGGCGTTGCAATGCAGATAGACACGCTCGCCGGGCGCGACCAGCGAGCGAAGCCCTTTGAGCGCATGTTCCAGGTGCGCGCGCATCGCGTCAGCGCTGCCGTCGGGGATGGGAGTGCGCAAGAAACGGATTCCTTCGGATTCGTAGAGAGCGCGCAATTCCCGGAGGTCGAGCCCGTTGATGCGGAGATCGTCGTCGTCCTGCAGGTTATGCACCGCGGTGACGCGAAAATTGCGTTTGAGCCATGCGATATCCTGGACGCGCGGATACTCGCCAATTAGCAATTCGGGAATTATTTCGCTGACCGACGGAGGATCGTGACGCACTCGCCGCGGTTCGTCGTTGGCTCTCCTGCTCCACCAGTCCATAAGCACAATATAAGCATCAGGGTGGGCTTTTAGTAACGTTCCGGCCCGTTTTTCGCCGCCCTTTCGGACGGCTTACGCCTTGGCGTGCCGGCCGCTCCCCGGGCGCGCGATACGGCTTTCGCCGGCCCTTGCGGAGCCTGGCGACGCGCCGTTGTTTTCTCCCGCGACCGTAACGGATCTGGCCTGCGCGCGTTCCGGGGCTTTTCCAAGATTTGCGACCGCCTCACGCAGCGCGTCGGCAATCTTGCGGTAGGCGCCGATTCCCTCGGCATTCAGCGCGAGCCGGGCAAGCTCCTCGGCCGGGATTACGCGGCCGATGCGGACCGTGACCGGATGATGGCGCGGGATGAGATGGCCTTTGCCCAAAACGTCGTAAGTGCCAGAGATGTGCACGGGCAGGACGTCGCATCCGCCGCGCAGCGCCAGGTAGCCGACGCCGCTCTTGAAATCCTGCATCGCGCCGTCGGTCGTTCGCGTGCCCTCGGGGAACATCAGGACGCTTCTTCCCGCGGCGAGTTCGGCAATGGCGTCGTCGAGCGATTCGAGCTGCGCGCGCTCCCGATCGAAGGGGATCAGCGTGGTCAGGTTGTAGAACATCATGCGGCGCGCCGCAGTATTGAAGAAATAGTCCTTGGCCGCGAGCACGACCAGATCCCGGCCCATCGCGCCGAGCGCGTAGCTGACGAGTGCGAAGTCGAGATGGCTTGAATGGTTGGCGACCACGAGCAGGTTCCGGTTTGCGGGCACGTTGCCGCGTCCGAGGACCGTTGGCTTGAGCCATCCGTCGAAGAGCGCCTGCTGTGTGCGCCGGAAAAGGCTCTGCCCGAGACGCCTCAGCGTACCGGGCAAAACGGGCGTCCAGGGTTCGGCGAATTTTGCGTAGGAGGGCGTGGCAACGCGCGCGCCCGCGCCGTCGGCGGCGGCCAGGCGCTGGAGATCGGCGACGGTGCCCAGATCGGAAAGCTCCTCGGGCGTGACGTCGCGTCCGATATGGGCCGAGATATGTTCGCCGAGTTCGGCGAGCGCGAGCGAATCAAGCCCGAGATCCTCGATAAGCCGGGTCGCCGGCGTAACGTTGATTCGCTCGCTGGACACCTGGGCGATCGCTTCGGCAAGCCATGATTCCACGTCGCCGCCGGCCGAGGCGGATTTCTCGTGGCGGCTTTCGTCGAGCATCGATCGCAGGATCGCGGCCACTTCCGCGCGCTTGATCTTGCGCGTGCGGGTGCGCGGCAATTCACGGTCGGTGAAGCGCAGGATGCGGATGCGCTTGTGGGGGCTCAGCCCGGCGCTGACTTTTTCGAAATGGGCGCGCAGCCCGTCTTCGACAGCGCGCCGGCTCGTTCGCCGTCCGTAGTTCGGAACCACCAGTGCGGCGGGCTGCTCACCGTCGCCCACCTTGATTCCCACCACGGCCATCTCCTTGAGGTCGGGATGATGGGCGTAGGCCTCTTCGAGCTCGTCGATATAGATATTATTCCCGCCGGCGTCGACGATGACCTCCTTGGCGCGGCCAACGATATAGAGCCGTCCGTCGGCGTCGAAACGCCCGAGATCGCCCGTGTGAAGCCATCCGTCCTTCAGCACGGCGGCGGTCGCCTCGGGATTGCGGTAATACCCCTCCATCACGTTTGCGCCGCGCACAACGATTTCGCCGACCTCGGCGCCGCCGTCGAGCCGGACCTCGACCTTGGAAAGCGGTTTTCCGACCGAACCGGCGACCGGCCTTTCGTCGGGATGCGCGACGCTTACGACGGGCGCGGCCTCGGTCAGGCCGTAGCCTTCAAGCAGCGGAAGCCCGATCTCGGTAAAGAATTCCGCGACGCGCCGAGGCAGTGCGGCGCCGCCGCTTACCGCGAGCCTCAACCTGCCGCCCAGCGCGGCGTGCGCCTGGCGAAACAGGATCGAGCCGAGGTTCAGGCCGTAGTCGCGGTCCAGCCGGCGATTCAAGTCGCGCAGCCGATCGAAAGCGGCATGGAAGAACGGTCCGCGCGCCTCGACGCCGTCGATTATCCTGCGATGGATCGCTTCCCAGATGGCGGGCACGCCGATAAGCGCAGTCGGCCGGAGATCGGCGAGTGTGCGCGAGAGGGTTTTCGCGTCAACCCCGATCGGGTAGGCGACCGTGGAACCGCTCGCGAGCGGCAGCAGCATCCCGCAGGTGAACTCGAACGTGTGATGAAGCGGCAGGAGCGAAAGCACGAGGTCGTCGCCGCCAAGCGCGAACACCCGTGCGAGCATCGCGACTTCCGCGGTGAAATTCGCATGCGTAAGCATCACGCCCTTGGGCGCTCCGGTCGTCCCCGAGGTGAAAACAATCGAGGCGAGAGCCTTGCGATCGGGTTCGGGCACGGGCGTGAGCTTGCGCTTGAGGATGAACGGGCGGCCGAGCTCGGCGAATTCGATTTCGACGATTCCTGGAACGATTTTCCCGAGCGCGCCGTCGAGCCGCCTGGCAACCGTCGATGAAACAAGCGCGGCGCAGGGTTCTGCGATCCTGCAAATCGGCTGAAGTTCGTCGGCGGAGATCAGATGGTCGAGCGGCACCGCGACCGCGCCGGCGCATACGATCGCGAAGAACGCGATCACCCACTCGGGAGAATTCTCACCGATCAGCAGAACGCGTTCACCGGGCTTCACTCCGCGTCCGCCGAGCATCAGGGCGGCGCGGCGCGCCAGGTCGCGAAGCTCGCGGTAGGAAACGGATGTGCGCTGTCCTGAGGGATGGCGCGCGACGAGAGCTTCGCGCGCGCCGTAACGGTCCGCCGAGCGGTCCAGCAAATCGACCAGCGTCCGGTAACGGCGCATCAGATTGGGCCGTCCGCGCGTATGCAGATCGAGCTGGGGAAAGATGTGGCGCCGCAGTCCCGGCAGATGGACGTTCTTCCAGTAGTCGGCCCAGTCGATTTGTTCGGGCCTGAACGGGTGGCGCGCCGCGTCGGCGGGGCGAAGCGAGGCGTAGAGTTTCCTGATGTTGTTGCCGTGAAAGGTGTAAACCAGTTCCTGGATGTAGGGACGGTATACGTCAACCAGCTCGCGCGCGAGATCGGTGTTGTCGGTCAATCGCTCGGTGAACGATTTGAAGCGGCGCGTGCCCTGTGACTCGCTTCCAAGGGCACTCTCCGCCAGCGTTGCGGCCTGCTTGAGCAGCTTCGGCAGGGTGAGGCTGGCGAGTTCGTAGGTGGATTGTGACACGACAACCGCTTCGATATGCGGCCCAAGCCACCGCATCACGCCATTTTGGCGGCGATGCTCGCGGCGATTGCTGAGCGCGGTGAGCTCGACCAGCCGGCGCATCGGAAAGGGATTCACGTCCGAGGTGCATAGCTGGTAGAGCGGCTGATGACGCTTGAGGAGGAGGGCGGCCAGAATCGGCACCATCGCGTGCGCGGCCAGGTCGACCGGGATTACGTCGAGAACCAGGTCCGCGCGTGCGGGATAAAACCGATAGCCGCGTCCTGACAGGTAGCTGAGCGGCGCACTGGTGTTGACGCCCTGGTTCCATCCGGGGAACGGATCGCGAAGCGCGCTTTCGATAACTGCCGGACGGACGACGACCGTGGGAATCTCCTTGCGCGCGGCAAACACCAGCTGCTCGCCGAGGCTCTTGGTGTAGCTGTAGGTGTTCGGCCATCCCCAACTGAGCGCGCGCGCCCTGCCAACCTCCTTGAGCCGCTCCTCCAGCCATCGCTTGCGCCGTCCCTCCGCGACCGCCGATTCGCCGCCGCCGTTGCCGCCATCTTCGGGCGCTTCGTCGTCGCTCTCTTCGGCCAGCTCGGCGCGGCGCAGCTGGTCGCGCGACTCGGCCTCGACCCGTTCGACGGCGAGCAGTGCGTCGCGTATCTCGCGTTCGAGCGAGAAGCGGCGGCTGCCGTTGGGGCACCAGTTTTCCGGGATGTCGTCCTCGAAGCGATGGCCGTCGGCGGAGCCGGCGACGTAGCAGGTCGACACGTGCATCATGGCTGCGCCGTGCCTTCGGCAGTACGCGAGCACATTCGCGACGCCCAGCGTGTTGACGGAGAGGGCTTTTTCGAGGGAGGCCTCGAAGTTGACGAGCCCCGCGCAGTGAACCACCGCGTCGAGCGTGCCGCGCTTAATCGGATCGGCACCGTCGGAAACCAGGCCTTCGACAGTAATATCGCCGGGGACGATTTCAATTTTGCTTTCGATAAAGCGCTCGAAGCGCGCGCCGAGATGCTCGCGCAGCGGCCCCATCACGGGCGAATCAAGCACCTCGCGGCGGAAGCGATTCAGGCTCGAACGTTTGTCGCCGCGGATCAGCAGGTAGATACGGTCGAGTTCGGGATGCCATCTGAGGAGCAGGTAGAGAAAGACCTTGCCGAGAAAGCCGGTTGCGCCGGTCAGCAGGATGGTGCGCTTGCGCAACGCCTGCTCAATCGGCGGCATCGCGGACGCGCTGCGCCCCTTGCCGTTCAGGCGGCCGTTGCTATTCGACATCGGCGATAACCAGGGGCGGCAGGTGGAGATAGCTTATCGATGCGGAGTGGCCGAGTTCCGCGGTTGCCATCGCAATCGCCTCGTCGAGCGTGTCCGCGGGTTCCCATCCAAGCCGCGCCGCCACCTCCGGCTCTTCGCATCCCGCGGCGATAACCCGTCCGACGTGCTGGCGCGCCGGTTCGCCCCAGTACCACATGTAGAACGGATGTACGCCGTGATAGGCGTGGCCGTAGCGGTACATGTGGATATAGGTCGGATTGCGCGCGAACTCGGGTTCGAAATTGCGCTCCAGTTCGCTCGCGTCGGTCGTCTGCGCGAGACATCGATGGAAAAACTCGATGTAGCTCGGATGATGCTCGGGATGGAACTCGTCGCGCAGCGGATGGCATACGATGATCGTTCCGCCCTGGCGCACGAGAGGCTTGCCCCGGTACATGTTGAACAGGTAGCCAAGCCCGGTGCACTGCACCAGCACCGGGTTCATGATCGAGTTGACGTTGTAGGGACAGATGTAAGGCACGCCGACGATCAGGATGTCAGACTGGCCCTTCACCGGCACCGAGTACTGCTGGAAAACCTTCGCGAGCGCCCTGGCGTGGACCGCTTCGGTCTCGCCCGCCCATACGCCGGTCATTCCGTACGGCGCCGCATACTGATTCAGCATCTGGCGGCGTAACTCATCCGAGAGGTTGCGCAGCGTCCATTTGAAGCCCTTCAGTCTCAGGCGGTCCCAGTCGCTAAAGCGGTCTTCGTTTTTCTGCAGGAAATCCAGCATCCCGCCGTACATCTGGTTGTTGACGGCGGTTTCTATCTGGAAAACGTTGAGCGTGCGATTGATCAGCCGTCCCATGCGGTCGGCGCTGCGATGGAGCGCCGAAGCGGTCGGATCCATGTAGGAATGACAGTCGCGCAGGGTGGCGGGGTTGTGATGATGGCGCAGGCTGCGATACGGCGCCAGGCCGACCGCGACAGATTTGTGCCCGCCGTCCATCGGGACGAGGTTCAGGTTCAGGTAGATGAGAAGGTCGGAATCGGCCGCACGTTTCGAAATCCAGACTTCCTCGTCGTGCTCGGTCTTGCCGAGCATCGTGAGTTCCGCGCGATTCTCCGCGTCGAAATTGTAAAGTCTGTCCGGCCAGTACTGGCGAAACGCCTTCTCGCCGACCATGCGGCGAATTTCCGCTTCGGTCATCCGGCGATGAAGCGAAGTCGCGATCACCAGGTGCACATCGTCAACCCCGTAGTCGGCGAGCGTCTGCAGCACCTGGTTGAGCAGCCGCTCGCGGATGTCCGGCCGGCGCATCGGCGGCAGCGGCAGGCTGATGTCGTCGATCGCAATTGTGACCCGCATGTTGGGATCGAGCTGGGCAAAGAGCGGGTCAGCGTTTTCCGGATGGAGCAGGGCGTAGCGAATGGCCTGGTCGGGATCGGGCAGCGGGTCGAGTGGCGGCGGGGGATAAATCACGCGGGTTCCGACCGGCAGCTTCTCGAACAGGAAGTCCTCGCCGTAAGCGATAAGCCTTCGCTCCGAGCGCCGGTTGAGCGTGACCACGAGATCGCGGCGCGCACCCACTTCGCGCTTGAGTTCGGAGGGTTTGAGTTCCTTCAGCTTTGCTTCTGGACGCGCCATCGGCGTTGAATTTCCTTTCAGACCCGGGCCACGCGCCGCATCGCAGCGAGCAGGCCCTGGGAATCGCTCCGGTTGTCGAAGCGCAGGACCGGCCAATGCCGGCTCATCGCGGTCGAGCGCAGCCGGCGGTCGGGGTTGACGGCCACCGGATGGCCCATCGCGGCGAGGAACGGCAGGTCATAGAACGAGTCGGCGTATCCCCAGCAGTCGACAAGCTCGATTCCGCGCGCGGCGGCGTAGCTGGCGCACCACGTAGCTTTCTCGGTTCCCGCCATCACCGGTTCGAGCAACCGGCCGGTCGCGCGTCCGCGGCTTATCGCGAGGCGGTTCGATGCGTAGTCCGCGATACCGAGAGCGCGCGCGAGCGGCGCGACGATAAAATCGGGCGAGCCGGTTACCAGCACGGGTTCGATTCCCGCCGCGCGGTTCGCTTCGAGCAGTTCGAGCGCCTGCGGATAGAGATGGCCGAGCAGAACTCGCTCGCAGTATTCCTCGCCTATCGCCTCCAGCCGATCGCGCGACACTCCCTTGAAGATCGCGAAAAGCGCGGTGTTCAGGACGCGGCGATCCTGCTGCTCGGCGAGGTAAAGCCTCGGTGCGCGGCCGATGAAACTCATCAGGTAGCCCGCGCGCCCGCTCCATTCGCCAAGATTGGCGAGCACGTAGAGCGTCGCGTGAATGAGATTGAGATCGACCAGTGTGCCGTCGAGATCGTAGAAGGCGACCGCGCGCATGCGTCCCGAGCCGTTTCGGCTTTTTGAACTTAGAACTGACATGTCAGTCTAGTTCGGGGCAACAAAAAAACGCGGCGGGGCGGTGGCCTCGCGGTTTATTGCCTGCAGGAGTTCCGGACGAGCGACGCCTCTTAGCCCGAAGTCGAGAATCTCCTCGACCAGTGCCTCGGTGTCGCGCCGCGCAGTGCGCGAGAGAACCCCCACCAGTTCCTTGATTCCTCCCAGGATACAGTACGAAACCGCACGCGTATCGCACTTGCGCACCAGGTTCATCTCGATTCCGAGATCGAGCGAGCGTTGGATGAGCTCGGCGATACGGTCGTAAAAGTCGCGAATCTTCGCGTCGAGTTCGCGATCGAAACCGATCGAATGGTTGAGCAGGATGTCGGTCAGGTCGCGCTCGGCAAGCACGAATTCCATCACACGGCGCAGGTTCGCGCGCAACTGCTCGACCGGGGGCGGTTCGTCCGGCCCGGGGCGCAAGCGATGGATTCGGCGGGAGAGCTCGCTGACGACCTGCTCGAGCAATTCCTCGAAGAGATCTTTCTTGTTCTGGAAATAGAGGTAAAAGGTGCCGCGGGCGATTCGGGCGCGTGCGATAATGTCCGCGACGTTGGTCCGATGATAACCCTTGCGTGCGAAAATACGCTTGGCGTGTCGCAGAACCTGCGCACGCCGTGCCTGACGTTCCATCCGATATGCGCTCCGTGCGGCGGGAAAAAAGCCTAATGGCGCACGGCATCACTGTCAAACGTCGCCATGTGCGCCGTTCCACAGCCGGCGGGGCTGTGGCGATGGCGCAAAGGAGCTTGCCCCGCTAGGCTTTTCTCGCCAGCCGCAGGAGGGCCGTCAATGCGCGGAGAAGTACGCCTGAACGAAGCAGAATTCTGGCGCAAAGTGCATGAAGTCGCACGCAAGGCCACGTGGGCTTATCTCGCCACGACCGTCGGCGATCAGCCGAAGGTTCGCGTGGTGCATCCCGCCTTCGAGGCCGAGCGCTTGTGGATTGCCACCGGGCGCAGTTCCAACAAGGTGCGGCAAATCGAAAAGAATCCCAAGGTCGAGCTCTTCTTCCACATGGGGCCCGAACTGGTGCATCTCACGGTAACCGGCACGGCGCGCTTCGTCGACGATATCGAAGAGAAGAAGCGCGTCTGGAACAGCAAGGTCTTCGACTATGACCTTGCGCAGTTCTGGCCGGGCGGTCCCGAATCGCCGGACTTCGGATTGCTTCTGGTTACGCCCTCGCGCGTTGAACTGACGACGCTTGCCGACATGACGCAGGGCCTCAAGCCCGAGGTTTGGCGACCGCACAAATCCTGACCGCTCGCGCTCGACGCGCTTGCGCAGCGGATTTGCCTCTGCCGGTCCTATCTGACCGCGAAAACCCTGCCGCTCGAGTTGGCCACGTAAAGCACGCCCGGTGGCGCGAATGTGGCCGAGACCGCCGTGGCGAAGTCGCGCGTCGTCCATTGTTCGGCGCCGGCGTCGGAATATTCGGTTGAGGAACCGCCGGCAGTCGAAACGAACACGCCGCTCGGCGTTCCCGCCAGCACGACCGAGCCGCTCGGCAGAAGCGGATTGCTCCATCGCACCGCGCCGTCGGGGCCAAGCGCGTAAAGCGAACCGGAGGCGAAGAAGATCGTGCCTTTGCCGTCCACGACCGGGCCGGCCACAATCGGCGTGCCGCTATCGTAGTGCCAGCTTTCCGCACCGCTCGAAGCGTCTAGCGCATAGACGGTTCCGCTTTCCGAGCCTACGTACACGACGCCATCCTGCACCGCGAGCGTTCCAGCGAATCCGCCATCTGGCGTGAAACTCCACCTGACGGCCCCCTCGGCGGAAACTGCGACGACCGCGCCGCGCGAAATCGCGGCTATCACGCCACCGTCAGCGAGCGCGACCGCCTGGGAAGCCGCGCCCCCGATAGGAACCTGCCACAGGACCATCCCGGGTGAAGTTATCGCGATCAGCTGGCCGTCCCGCGAGACGGCGAAGACGGTGCTACCCGACACTGCCAGCGGCCCTTGCGAGAGTACCATGTCGCTGCCCCATTGATATTTGCCGTCGGGGGACAGCGCCTTAAGCTTGCCGTCTGGTCCGCGATAGTAAACCAGGCTTCCGTCGGCAGAGACCGCGACGGAATCGCCACTGGCGAGCGTGTGCCACTTCGCGGCGCCGGTTGAACTGACGGCCTGCAGCGTGGAGTCGGAAGTAGCGAAGTAGGCGGTTGCGTCGGGCGCGCCCGCGACCGAGCCGGAAAGCGTTGCCCCCGCGTCGAAGCTCCATTGCATCACGCCGGCCGGCGACGAATCTGTCGAGACCGTCGAAACTGCCGCGCTTGCCTTGAGTGCAGCCGGCGTGGCGGTTGGCAGCGGCGTCGGACACGGCGGGCACGACGGTGTCGCGCCCGCGGTCGGATAAACGGTTATTCCGACCTGGAGACTGGAAATCCCGCCGGCGGTTGCCGCTATACAGGCGCATCCGGCCTGCACGCCCGTATAGGAGCCGCCGCTGCCCTGCGTAGGCGGGAGCAGCGAAGCGCTGTTGCTCGTAGTCCAGTTGGTCTGCTTGTTGTCGGTGATATCCATCACCATCGTTTGGGTTTTCTTGGAGAACAGGCCGTCGGCGTGGAATTGGATGACGTCTCCGGCCGCGACCGATGTGCTGGTCGCCTGCGGACACATCGTGGGAGTGGGCGTCGGGCTGACTGTGCCGCTTGGAGTTGGAGTCGGCGAAGCGGGCGGTCCCGCGCAGACGTTTATCGAGTCGAGCTGGAAACCGGTAAGCGGTCCGCCGCCCGGACATACGCCGGGAATAAAGTTACCGAAGGCATCGTAATAGCCGCCGCATCCTAAGCCGCTGCCACCGCAGCTCATCAGGAGCGAAGCGGAGACGAACATTAACGCCGCACCAATTATTAGCCACCTGACCCGTCGTAACATCGAGCCTTGACCTATGACCACCACGGCTCAGGGTGTCAAGCAGATGGGCCCTTGCGAGTGAGTTGCGCCAAAAAATTCCCTGGGCGGGGGAGCGATCGCTACGAGCTTCGTTCGGCTCAAAAGAAAGGCGGGCGATTGGAGGGGGGGAATCCCCAATGCCCGCCGCTATACGCTGCCACCCGCTTTGGATTCGGGCGGCGCTCCAGCTGGTGGGAGGAGCAGCCAGCTGGCGGTCGCGGATGTCATATCCGCAGTGACCATAAGTCCAGACGATGCTCGCGCGGGAATATTCATGGAATCTGAAACCGCCGGCGATGCGACTCGGATGGCCAGGCTACTCACGGAATCGGAGGGTCCGTCTTTGCTGGAAAAGCGCGAATCCGATGCCTTGCCGTAGTGCGCCTTCGTTTCTTATGCCTTGAGGTGGCCGGGGCCAGGCGAAATGAAGGGGAACATCACGCTGCGCTACAGGGTGCGCTTGAACGAGATGCTTGCCAGCAGCAGCATCAGGGCAGTGAACACGGTCAGGAATGCGAGATCGTTTCGCACCGCGGCGAAGTCCGCTCCCTTGAACAGGATCGACTTGAGTGCGCTTACCGCGTGAGTCTCGGGATTTACCCGGGCAAAGTTTCTCAGCCACGAAGGAAAGCTGTCCACCGGATAGATGGCGCCGCTTGGGAAAAACAGGATCACGTTCAAAAATCCGGCGAAGGTTCCGACAAGCCGCGGATGGCCTGCGCGGCCGAGCAGCGCGAAGGTCATCGCGAGGATTCCGGTGGCGCCAATCACGATTATCCCTATCAGCATCGCGAGCGCGGGAAGTCCGCCCCCTATGGTGCTGCGAGTGATCAGGAGCCCGGTGAACAGCACGATGGTCGCCGCGACGCTCGTCAGCGTGATGCCGCTGGCAAGGATTCCTCCCGCGATTTCCCATCGCGAGAGCGGCGTTACCAGGTAACCCTCGGTCACGCCCATGAACTTGTCCATCACCCAGTTGAACACGCCCGACATCAACGAGCCCATGAACAGCGACATCACGATTACGCCCGGGATAAGCGAACGGTCGTAGTCCACGGTGGTGAAAAGATTGCTCGGGCGCAGGACGATTTCCTTGAGCTTGGGCTCCCGCGCGGTCACGAACTTGGTTCTTAGCGTGCCGGTCGCCTCCTGCAGCACGCCTTCGATCGTGTTGGCGCTTATCTGATCGACGTTGTCCAGGAACAAGCCTACTTCGGCGAGCCGGCCATGCACGACGTCCCTGCTGAAATCGGCCGGAATTATGAGCGCGGCCTTGTATTGACCGGTGCGTACTTTGCGGATTGCGGCGCCCGGATTGTCCATGTACGTGATTTCGATCGTCTTGGGTCCGGCCTGCAGTGCCTGCAGGCGCTCCATCATCCGGATCGCGTAAACGCCGCGATCCTGCACCACCACGACGAGCGGTAGATGTTTGAGCGTGCCCTGGAACGAGTTGCCGATTATAACCAGGTAAACGATCGGCATCAGGACGGTCGAAAGCAGAGTAAGAGGATTGCGTCCGAGCTTGAGCAGGTCGCGCCGCATTATCGCCCAAAGTTTCATCCGAGCATCCCTCGCATCGCCTACCTCTGTTGCGGCATCCCGGCGCCGACCAGGAAGCTCACCTTGCGCGCCGGCTCGTCGCGCAGCGAGCGCCCGGTGAACTCGATGAACACGTCTTCCAGCGAGATGCGCTGCAGGCTGATCGACTTGACGTGGCCGCGGATCGCCTCGACATCGGCGATGATTCGCGGGATCAGATGCGCGCCGTCGTCGGCCCTGACGGTGAGCCTTCCGTTTTCGCCCTCGCGCTTGACGTCGTGAAGACCGGGCGCCGCGCCGAGCATCGCCATTATCCGCTCGATATCGCCCTCGACCTCGAGTTCGATCCGGTCAGAGCCCTTGACGAGCGACTTGAGTTCCGAGGGGGTGCCAAGCGCGATTATTTTGCCCCGGTCGACGATCGCGATGCGGTCGCAAAGCGTCTCGGCCTCGTCCATGTAATGGGTGGTCAGGGAGATGGTGATTTCGCTCTCCTTGCGCAGCTGTTCGAGGAGGTCCCAGACCGCGCGCCGGCTCTGCGGATCGAGCCCGATCGTCGGCTCGTCGAGGAACAGGACTTCGGGCGAATGGACGAGCCCGCGCGCAATTTCGAGCCGCCGACGCATCCCGCCGGAGTAGGTTGCGACCAGATCGCCGCCGCGCCCGGAGAGCCCGACCAGCTTGAGCAGGCGCTCGATACGCCGGCGGCGTTCGCGGCGGCGGATTCCGTAGAACTGGCCGTAGATATCGAGGTTCTCCCATCCCGTAAGATCGAGGTCCGAGGTCATCGCCTGCGGAATCACCCCGATCANCTGGCGCACGCGCCGCGGATGGCGCGCGACATCGTAGCCGGCCACGATCGCAGTGCCCGAAGTCGGCGGCAGAAGCGTCGTCAACATCCTGACNAGCGTGGTCTTGCCCGCGCCGTTGGGTCCGAGCAGGCCGAAGACCTCGCCACGGCGGACNTCGAGATTCACGCCGTCAACGGCCGTGAAGCTACCGAACCGCTTGACCAGGTCCTGTGTCAGTATTGCTGCTGAGCCTGGTTGCATTTCGGCGTTCGAACGACACTTCAGCCGTCATTCCGGGCTTGAACTCGCGCGTGTCCTGAAGCACCCGGACCTTGACGTAAAAGGTGCGGATATCCTGTCGGCCGCGGCGCACGTCGGTTTCGGTGGCGAACTGGCCCTCCTGGCCTATCGCCATCACGCGCCCGGTGGTCACGATCGGAGGNTTGGTGGTCAGGCTTATCTCGGCGGGCTTGCCGACGTAAATCGAACCGAGGTCGGTTTCCTGCAGGTCAACGCGCGCCCAGATCNCCGAAAGGTCATCGACCGTGAGAATCGGGGTGCCCGGCGTAACCCATTCGCCGACTTCCAGCGCCTTGCTTACCACCACGCCGGAAATCGGCGAGCGGATCGCGGTGTCCTTCAGGCGGTCGCGATAATAATCAACGTTCGCCTTGGCGTTTGCGACCGCGGCGAGCGCCTGCTCGTAGGCGGCCTGCGAGTCGTCGCGCGTCTTGGTCGNGATGACGTGATGGGCGTACAGCTTCAGGTTGCGATCCAGGGTAAGGCGCGCGTTGCTCAGATCCGCGCGCGCTTTCATCAGGTCGGCCTCGGCGGCGCGGAGCTGGTTCTTCAGGTCTTCATCCTCGATCCGGCATACGATCTCGCCGCGCCTGACGTGGTCGCCCTCGACCAGTTCGAGAGACGCGATACGGCCTTCGATCCGGCTGGTGATATTCACCTCGGGCGCCTCGATAATCCCAACCACCTCGATCTTGTTCCGGTCCGGCGTCGGCCAGAGATATTCTCCGCCGAAGCGATAGATGCCGAAGAGAATCCCCCCAAAGACCGCCAGGGTGGTTACCCGCCGAAGAATGTTGTTCACGACCGCGCCTCCATCGGGCGCCCGAGCCTGCCGTGCGCGCTCAGTCCTCGCAGAACGAATTCGCCGAAATCCCGGCTAAGCGCGCTGACCGGCCGCTCCGAGCCGTAGTACAGCAGCACCGATCTCATTCCCCCCAGGATTGCCAGGGTTGCGGTCCGTGCGTCGATCGGCGCAAACACACCCTGTCCGACGCCCTCCTCGATCAGCGCCGAGAAAAACGCATAACCGCGCTCGCGCCATCCCTCGATCAGGCGGTTGCGCGCCGCGGCTATCCGCGGTTCCTCAGTTGCTATCAGCCGGAGAAAGTCGCGCTGCTCGCCATAGAACCGGATGCTCACGTCGATGGCGCGGCGAAGCCGCTCGGCGACGTCGGCGCCCGGATCGACGCTCGACTGGTAGCGCATCGCGATACTCTCCAGACCGTCGGTCAGGATCCCCAGGTAAAGCGCTTCCTTGGACGGAAAGTAGAGATAAAGTGTGCCCTTGGCCACGCCCGCGTCCTGCGCAACCCTGTCCATGGTGACCGCCTGATACGGCTGGCGGGCGAAGAGCTTGAGCGCCGCGGCGAGGATCCGGCCGCGCTTGCTGTCGTGGTTGTTGGCGGCAGTGTGCGCGGAGCCGGCGCTCGAAGAGTGTTGCGGATGGCCGGAGGCGGGGCGGGTGCGATTTGGTGCCGCGCGTTTCATAAACTGACCAGTCAGTCATCAGATTATCGAAAAGTCCGGTCAACGAGTCAACTGCCCTACTTGCAGACAATATTCCTAACAGAAAGTAGTACCGACGCGCCTGCACCCAGCCCGATAGACTTTGGATCGGGAAAATGGTTCAAGAGTAGGGCGCGCGCCCGTAGCTCAACTGGACAGAGCATCGGACTTCGGATCCGAGGGTTGGGGGTTCGACTCCCTTCGGGCGCGCCAAAAGAGTCCCCGAGCCGGGGTTTTTCGCTGCGTCTGGCATCCTGAGCCCAGGGGCGGCCGGCACTTTGATCCACTCTTTCCGGTCGAGTCCTGGCTGCGGCGAGATGGCGGATCGGCTCGTGCTCCGCCTGGGCTGTCTTCGGTCGCTACCTGCGGCGGGGCTCGCCCGACGCCCGCGACGGAAGCTGCACGAGCGCCGTTGCGCGGACGGACAATTCCCCGTCCTGCTGCACGGCGCTCTGCTCGATCTCGGCGAGATGCGCTCCATCTTCCTCGAACACGCGTTTCACTTCGCCGTTGATGTAGATGGTATCGCCAACCGGGTTGTGGCGACGTATCTCCACATGAATGTGGCGCAGGAACCCGTCGTCTCCCATCCAGTTCGTCAAATGATGCGTCATCCACGAGCAGCGTTCCGGTCCGTAGTCGTAAGCCGCCGGGGTGCCGACCATCAATGCCATGTCGTCTTCCCAGTGTACGCGCTCGGGGACGTCCGGGATGCCGAACCGGTTGGGGATGCCGACGCCGGGATGCTTGCGGAGCTGCTGATAGGCGAGCTTATTGGCGCGGATGTAGAGCCCGCCCCATCCCTGGGCGAATGCGATAAAGCCGGTGACTGTCATCGGCCCCTTGACCATCGTCGGTAGCTTGTCGCCGGGCTGGACGTCCTCGATNTAGCGCGGAGTCGCTCCGCGGATTTCCTCGGCCTCGTAGAGCGCGAAAATCTTCGCCAAATCCTCGCGGGTGTAATAGACGGGGGGC
>JGI24721J26819_10001564_pt1 | contig 25723 bp, 23 predicted proteins | sample YelNatPaOPGAMG01_FD_26819 | JGI IMG/M metagenome (IMG submission 26819) | reverse complement strand
TCGAGAGTGCAGCGGTCATTGGCCGCTGGAGCCAATGAACCGCGGTTCTCTAAAAATACTCTTTCTTCTTTTGTTTTTATTTCTTCTTTTCCTATTCTTTTCTCTTCTTCTATTTTTTTAGTTATTTGCTTCATATCTTTTTATTATATGTTTATTATACAACTCTCAACTTCTAACTGCTATTATTAATTAGGTGGAAGTTTTTATAAAATTAAGCGATAATATGTGAATGGACTATTGCCCTAATTGTGGAGCTAAAATAATACCTGGTGCAAAATATTGCTATAATTGCGGAGCTCGACTGAGTAAATATTCATTTTCAGGCTCAATTACCGAGCAAATTAAACTATATTTAATAAGTTTTTTCTTGCCTCCTCTCGGATTGCTTCGAGGTTATCCGTATTTAAAGGAAAGTGCCCCTAAGTTAAGAATTATTGGCTGGATAGCCATTATTCTAACTTTAATTTCTTTAGCTCTTGCTGTTTGGTTTGCCCTTGGAATAAGTAATTATATTAATAATCAAATTCAACAAATCTCAGTTTTGGGCGGAAATTTTTCAGGGTTATAAAATTAATATTTATATAAAAAATTTTTTGGAGATAGTCGGGGAGATAAAATTATAAAATAGATTTATTCTTGCAATTGTACTCTTATTAAGATTATAATTTTGAAAGCATTAGATTAAAAGGAGGTTTAATAATAATGAATAATATTTATTTACGAACAAAAAAAAGCTGGCAATTACCAATAGTACCAATTAACCAAAATCTTAATCCTTTTCAAAAACAAAATGTGCAACTTTGGGGGGTTTTAGGCTATCGTCTTCCTTATGGGACAATGAAAATTTTTGCTGTTCTAAGCTTGCTCCAACATGCCAAAAAATTAGGAAAATTAAAAAATGTTAAAAGGCTTATTGAAGCAACTTCAGGAGCTTATGGACTTGTTTTAGCTCAATTTGCCAAAGATATTGATTTTAATGTTCCTGAAGTGGTTCTGGTTATGAATAAAGATATCCTTCCTGGGAAAAAGCTGCCACCGTTATATGCTGGAGCAATTATTATGCCGCCTCTTGAAGGTTTGAGTACTATTGCTACGGCTCGAAAATTAGGCGGTGGAGGATGGAAATCGGATGATGAATGGAATATGGCAGAGGACGGCACTTTTAATCTTGATCAATATGGAAATATAGCTTCGACTTGGCTGTATCGAGATTGGATGAGTCCCAAAATAGCAAAACAAATTCCTCAAGGATTTGAAATTCTTGTTAGTCCGGTAGGTACCGGTGGAACAATTATTGGTCTTTCTGAATATTTCCGAAAAAAACAACCAAATGTCAAAATCATTGGAGCAATGGTTGCTCCTGGAGAAAAAATACCTGGTGGACGCAGTTTGGCTGATATGAAAGAGATAAATCTTCCTTGGCGTAGCGCTTTAGATGAAATTGTTGAAGTTGAATCTATACCAGCCTATCTGGCTGCTTTACAATTTCAAAGACATACCGGAATGATGATTGGTATCACTAGTGGTGAAGCCTATATTGCGGCGCTTCTTACTCTTAGAAGATATTTTCAAGAAGGCAAAATTGATTCGTTACGCAAAAGAAAAGGTCAGACTATTAATGTTTTAATTATTTTTCATGATGGTTTTAGACCTTATGGCGCTAGTGAGCTTCCTATTCCAAATGAATATTTAAAATCTTCTGCTCCTATGCCTTGGGAACTCCTTTGGTAGATAATATTTTTTCAAAAGACTGTCTAAATAGGCAGTCTTTTTTTATATTTATAAATCTTTTATAATTTAACCTATGGAAAATAAAAATAATGTCTCAAGTCCAGGTATTCAACCTGGGATGAAAATAACCGTCGATGGTGTAACTTACGAACGTTTTCCTATCAAAGTCCCTCGCTTAATTCAATTTGGAGAAAATTTGGAAAAAGTTTTAAATGAATTTGTAAAACCTCACTATAAAAAAGGCGACTGGGTAGCTCTTTCTGAGAAACTTATATCTATTTCTCAAAATCGTGTTCGTCATATTTCTACTGTTAAAGTTAGCTGGTTAGCTCGATTAATTGTTAAAGGGGTAAAAAAGTATAAAAATATGACTGCTTGGTCTAGACCTGAAAAAGTTCAGGTTGCTATTGAAGAAGCTGGAGTTTACAGAATTATTCCGGCTATGATTATTGGAGGTATTGGTAAAGTATTTGGTATTCGGGGGCTATTTTGGATTATCGCTGGAAATAGAGTCTCAGAAATCGACGGTTTCATTCCTGAAGATATGTATCCTTACACCGAATGGGCAGTTCTCCCTCCTCCCGATCCTCAAGGAGTATGTGATGAAGTTGAGCTTAAAACAGGAATGCCAGCAGTAACCGCAGACGCTAATTACATTAATGTAAAAGTACTCGGAGTAAGCAAAGGTGTTGGTCTAGATAAAAAGACAGTTCGTAAAATTTTACTTGATAATCCTCTTGGGCAAGGAAATAAAATGACACCATTTGTTTTAGTGAGGAAAATAAGTTAATTTATGACTGTTAAAAGCAAAATAAAAAAGCACTTGCCCTGGTTTTTTTTATATATTTATAGAAAATTATATTATTTCCCGAAAGACTTTGCTGTAGCTCAAAATTTTTTATTTCATAAAACAAAATCACCGACTACTTTTAAAAATCGACTTTGGCTTATTTATAATTTTTATAAAATCTCTTATAAAATAGATTGTCCTCATACGGAAAATGAAATTTTAACTATAGCTAAACGTATTTTAAATTTAGGAGATGATGTTTTGGGGGTAATAGTGGAAGCCGGCTCTTATTATGGTGGAAGTACTGCTAAACTTAGTTTAGTNGCTAAACTTTGCAATAGAAAATTAGCAGTGTTTGATTCATTTGAGGGAATGCCAGAAAATAATGAAATTCATGGAAAAAGTATTTTTGGCCGAGAGCATCATTTTCCAAAAGGTAGCCATGCGGTTAGTCTAGAAAAAGTAAAGGATAATATAAGCAAATATGGAGATATCTCTAGATGCCAATTTTACAAAGGCTGGTTCAGTGAAACAATGCCAAAATTTAAAGAAAAAGTAGCTGTTGCCTGTATTAACGTTGATCTTGTTCAATCAACCAAAGACTGTCTAAAATTTTTATATCCTCTACTTCAAAAAAATGGCATTATTTTTTCTCAGGACGGCCATTTCCCCTGGATTATTAATCTTTTAAATGATGAAAAATTTTGGAAAAATGAGTTAGGAATAGATAAGCCTCATATGGATGGATTAGGCTCATCAAAACTTGTCGCTATTACCTTCGACAAGTAAAATATTTAAATAAATTTATTTAAAAACTAAGAACTATAAATTTCTTCAAGTCTTGCAAAGCGAGGCAATCTAGAGCCCATAGGTGCGCCAATTTTAACTCCATCGGCTCCACAGGCTTTAGCAAAATCAATAACAAAAGGATCAGNGGTTTCTCCAGAACGATGAGAAAGAATTATTTTTAAATTATTTTCTTGGCCGATTTTTATTGATTTACAAGTTTCTAAAACGGTGCCAACCTGGTTTGGTTTAATAATAACTCCGTTAATAAATTTTCCTTCTCCNAATTTTTTTATAAAAACTGGATTNCTAACTGTTAAATCATCGCCAATAATAATCTTTTCTTTAGTCAAGCTAAGCAAATTTTTAAAACTATCTGGATCTTCTTCATCAAATGGATCTTCAATTGAATAAAGCTGAGGAATTTTTTTAAAATAATCTAAATAAATTTGATTTAATTTTTCGGCTGATAATTTTTTATTTTCAAAATAATAATAATTATTACTAAAAAAATCTGAAGCTGCAGCGTCGATGCCTAATTTATATTTATTTTCAAGATTTAAATCTTTTATTAACTGGGATAAAATTTCTAATGGTTTTAAATTACTTTCAAATTCTAAAGANTAGCCTTCCTCATCTCCAAAATCAATAGCAGCCAGATTATATTCTTTTTTTAAAGTCTCACCTAAACGCTGGTAAAAAGATTTTAAACTATTAATTGCTTCTTTAATAGAATTATCAGGGTTAACGATAACTAAATATTCTTGAATATTTAAATNATTTTGAGCATGCAGTCCCCCATTAATTAAGTTAGAAAATATCAGCGGCATTTTTTCAAGAGCCATTGGGAAAAAGTCTTGTCTTAAGGTTTGCCATAATTCTTGTCCGCGACTTTTTGCTATAGCTCGGCTAAAAGCTAAAGAAAGACCAAGAGTTAAATTCCCGCCTAATTTTTCTTTATTACTCGTAGAATCAATTTTTAATAGAAATTCATCAAAATCTTTAATTGACTGAAAATTTTTATTTTTAAGATTATTTTTAAGATTATTAGCGATTTCTTTAGCTTCTTTATAGCTTTTTACAACCGCTTCATTTTTGCCACGGCTTTTGCCGGCTGGGATATCAGCTAAAAATTGCTGATTTTTTTCATCAATAATTCCAACCTCTATTGTTGAATTCTGGCGCGAGTCAAATATTTCTTTAACGAAAATATCATTAATTATCATAAGCTTCTTCAGGAATTAGATTAAGCGGCTTGTTATTCATAAAGCTTTCAATGTTTAAATTAGTAGTATTTAAAATTCTCTCTATTGCTTCCTTAGAATTGAAGGCATTATGGGGAGTAATAAGAACATTGGGCATCTTCATTAAAATATGGTCTTGAAGCATAACAAATAATTCGTTGCTTTTAAGGTTCTCTTTGCTAAGTAATGATAATTCGTCTTTTATCTCTCCTTCCTCTTCTAAAACATCTAATCCGGCGCCAGCTAAAACTCCGCTTTCTAAAGCTAATAAAAGAGCATTGGTTTCTACAATAGCTCCGCGAGCGGTATTGATGAGATAAGCGCCACGTTTTATTAGATTAAAATTGTCTTTATTTATAAGATGATGAGTTTCTTTATTATACGGACAATGAATTGATATAACATCTGAGTTTTTAAGTAAATCGGGCAAGTTAACATATAAATAATTTAAAGTTTTAGCGGCATTTTCATCGGGATATGGATCGTAAGCAATAACTTTCATTCCAAAGCCGTTGGCTATTTTTATCATCTCTTTTCCAATTCTACCAGTACCAATAACACCAAGAGTCTTTCCCTTAAGATCAATTCCGCGAAGTCCTTTAACCGAAAACGATTCGATTTCTTTTATTTGGTTAATGGCTGGATAAATTTTTCTTGTTAAACTCAAAAGTAAACCAAAAGCAAATTCAGCGACCGTATTATCTCCATAACTAGGGACATAGCCAACTAGAATATTACGTTTCTTGCAAGCATTAATATCAATGTGATCAAAGCCAACAGAGCGAGTAGTGATGAATTTTAATTTAGGAAAGTAATCTAAAACTTTCGAATTAATTTTAGAATCTATAAAAACAGAAATGATTTCTAAATCTTTATCTGGCGGTAGGTGTTCTTCGTCTAATTTTTCTGTCGAAAAATAAATTTCTTGATTGGGAAAATATTTTTTAATTAAATTTTCTTCCCATCCTTCTAAATCAAAAAATCCTATTTTCATTTTTCTGATAAATTTAAAATAGTTTTAATGACCGAATCCGGATTTAGAGACATACTTTCTATTCCTTCTTTCATTAGAAATTCAGCAAAATCAGGATAGTCGGAAGGGGCCTGGCCACAGATGCCGATATATTTTTTTCTTGCTTTACAAACAGAAATAACTTGTCTTATTAAATTTTTTACCGCCTCATCATTTTCGTTAGTTATTTTTTTAATTAAATCATTGCCATCTCTATCAATTCCAACNGTTAATTGAGTTAAGTCNTTAGAGCCGATGCTCATTCCATCAAAGACATCTAAAAAGTCATTAGCCAAAATAACATTTGAAGGAATTTCACACATTACATAAATTTTTAAGCCATTTTCTTTTGTTCTTTTTAGCCCATATTTTTCCATTATTTCAACAACCTTCTTTCCTTCCTCAACAGTTCGACAAAAAGGAATCATTGGAATTATATTATTAATCTTCATTTCTTCTCGAACTTTTTTAATAGCTTTAACTTCTAAAATAAATGCCGGAGAAAAATTAGGATGATAGTAGCGAGAAGCTCCTCTCCAGCCAATCATTGGATTTTCCTCTTTTGGTTCATAGATATCGCCGCCGATAAGCGAGCGATATTCATTGGTTTTAAAATCTGAAAAACGCACAATTACATCTTTTGGAAAAAAGGCAGCGCCAATTTTAGCTATTCCGTAAGCAAGCTTATCTATGTAAAATTCTTCTTTATTACCCCAACCGCGAGTTTTTTCTTCGATAATCTTTTTTAATTTTTTGTCTTTTAAATTAGAAAAATTAATCAAAGTCATGGGGTGGATACCTATATCGCCAGCGATAATAAATTCTTCTCTAGCTAAGCCTACACCACTAACCGGCAAAAAAGATTTTTGGAAAGCCGTATCTGGAGTAGCAATGTTAACCATAATTTTTACTTTTGGAGTTGGTAAGTTTTTAACATCTCGTTCTGTAAATTTAAATTTCACAGCTCCTTTAAGCACCAGCCCTTCAGCACCTGTTGTATCAACTGTTATAATGTCGCCAGTTTTAATAAGCCGAGTGGCGTTTTCTGTTCCTACGATGCAAGGAATTCCTAATTCTCTTGAAACAATTGCTGCATGAGAAGTTCTCCCTCCTTTATTGGTTACAATAGCAGCAGCTGTTTTCATAATTGGTTCCCAATCAGGGTCGGTCATATCAGTAATTAAAATTTCGCCAGCTTTAAACGAATTTATATTTTTAACATTTAAGATAACTCGCGACTTTCCACTGGCTATCTTAAAACCGACNGAATAACCTTTGGTTATAACTTTTCCATTACCAATTCTTTCGTATTCAATAATTTTAGAAAAATCTCGATTAGCTTGGACGGTTTCCGGTCTAGCCTGCACAATATAAAGCTCTCCAGTTTTACCATCTTTTGCCCATTCCATATCCATTGGCACCCATTTTTTATTTTTTTCTGAATAATGTTTTTCAATCAAAACTCCCCAACGGGCTAATTTGATAATTTCTTCATCAGAAAGAATAAAATTATTTCTTTCTTTTTGAGAAGTCTTAACAATTTTTGTGGCTTTAATGCCGCGTTCAAGGGTATAAATCATTTTTTTATCTTTAATTCCTAGTTTTTTATCAATAATTGCTTCAGTTTTTTTAAAGACAAGAAATTCATCCGGAGTTACTTCTCCCTGGACAATCATTTCTCCTAAACCCCAAGAACCGTTAATTAAAACAACATCTTTAAATCCGCTGTCGGTATCTAAACTAAACATTACTCCCGAACANCCNAAATCAGATCTCACCATTTTTTGCACTCCGGCTGATATAGCCACTTTTGTATGGTCAAAACCTTTATCGGCTCGATAAGAAATCGATCGGTCGGTAAAAAGCGAAGCCATCACTGCTTGNACCGCCTTTACAACTTCGTCAGCTCCTTTTATATGGAGATATGTTTCTTGTTCGCCAGCAAAACTAGCTCCAGGCAAATCTTCAGCTGTGGCTGATGATCTTACAGCTACGTCAACATTTTTTTGATTATATAATTTTTCTAATTGATAATAGGAAGTTTTAATAGCTTTTTCTATTTCAACCGGGAATTTAGCTTCTTTTATTGCTTCTCTTACCAATTTCCCCTTTTTTGAGAGCTCCTTTAAATTTTTTGTGTTTAGGTTCTTAAGAGTGGATTTAATAAAATTTTCTAAACTTTCCTTACCACCTTTTACTTTTGAATTTTNCAAAAAATATCTATAAGCATCGGCAGTAACGACAAAGCCATTAGGAATTTGGACTCCTTGAGGGGCTAGAAAATTAACCATTTCTCCTAATGATGCATTTTTCCCTCCTACCAGCGGAACATCGTTGATGGTTATATCTTTCAACCAAAGAATAAATTTATTATTTGCCATTATTTAATTATTGAATTTTTATTATTTATTTACTCGACTTTGTATTATTTAAATTATATCACGATTATCGTTATAAATCTTTGATTTTTAATTTTAATTAACTTTTTTTAATAAAATNATTAAATCAGAAACATTTTCATTGGTTTTTCCAGTGATAATTAAATCTCCTGTCTTTTTAAAAAAGTTAAAAGCATCAAAATGACGAGCAAAATCATTGGGATTTAATTTTAACTTTTCAGCTTTCTTTAAAGTTAAAGCATCGGCAATTGCTCCGGCAGCCGGAGAATTATCCCAGCCATCAGAACCGAAAGAAATAAAAACTTCTTTATCTTTTAATTTAGAAAGCATTTTTAAGGTTANTTCTTGATTACGACCGCCTTTCCCGTGATTTTTAGGAACTGCTGCTTCCGGTTCTCCTCCAGCTAAAATTACACCTCTAAAATTAACAGAGCTAAATATTTTAACTGCTTGATCCTGCTTTCGGCTGATATCTGATGATAAAATTTTAGCTCTTAATCCTAATTCATTAGCTTTTTTCTTCATTCCATTTAAAGCGTCGAGGTTAGATAATAAGGGAATATTAAAAACTTTTTTAAAGTAGATATTTTCTTTTGGAGTTTCGTTAAAAGAGTAGCCTTTAAAATTATATTTTTTAGCTATTTTTTCAGCATCTTTAATTGTTGTTGAATCATAATAAGTTGGTCCGGAAGCTACCATTTCAAAACGATTACTTGGCACATCGCAAAAAATAAGACTAACAACCGTTGCTGGGTAAAGAATTTTTGCCAAACCACCGCCTTTTAATCCTGAAAGGTGCTTTCTTAAAATATTAAGTTCTTCAATGGGAATGTCGCTTTTTATTGAATCAAGATAAAGCTTTTTTCCTAAAGAACATTCTGTCTCAGGCCAGCATAAAAGAGCTGAGCCGCCGCCTGAAACAACCACGATTACCAAATCGTCTTTACTAGCACCGGAAGCAATTTTTATTAAATCTTTAGTAATTAAAAAATTTTTTCTAGATGGCAACGGATGGGTTCCGGCGTAAGTTTTAATAATCTCGCATTTTGTTTGGGTTTCACCAATAACCACACCCTGAGAAATCTTTTTTCCTAGTATGTTTTCTATTTCAAGAGCTGCTAAACAGGAAACTTTTCCAAAGCCAATAACNCTAATTTTCTTAAATTTTTTTAAATTAAATTTTTTATTTTTTATTACTAATTCGTTACCTTTAATTTTAAAATTTTTTCTAATTACTTTTTTCGTTTCTATAGCCTCAAAAGCAGCTTCTACTAAAGACAAAGCTACTTTTCTTTCTGGCGTTAAAGCTAAATCTTTTTTATTTTTTATCCAAGCCATTTTTATCAATTATACTTTTAATGCGAAGGTGATGCAAAACCATCAAGAATTTAGTAGTTAAAAAAGAAATGTTTAATTTAATATAACTGATATTTTTTTAAATTCTTCTACTTAAAATCCTATAAGTTTAGCAAAAATAAAAATCCCTATTTAGAAAATAGGGATTTTTGAAAAATTTATTTCTTCTTCTTTTTCTTCTTCTTTTCTTCTTCTTTTTTATTCTTTTCTAACATCTTTTTTATTTTTTCTTCTACTGTGTCTGGAATATAAAGTGGCGCTTTAAAAAAAATTTTTAAACCTTTTTGAGTTTTTTGAGCATTCATTTTTACCTCCTTATAATGCTGTTTAATATTATATTAAATAATTGAATTTTGTCAATAATCAAGTTAAATCTTAAAATTCTTGACAAATTAAGATTGCCTTTTATATACTCGAGATAGTAACTAAAATTAAAAAAGGAGAGTTTATGGGTAAAGAAAGAAGGATGTTAGATGAGACTAAAACGTTTTATGATGTTTGTAATGGATTTGATGTTCCAAAGGGNTCAAGAAANAAGTTGGTGTTCTTACCTCCAGAAGTTAAAAAAGTTGCCCTAAAATTAAATGGAAAGAAGATGCCGCTTAAAGAAGCGATTAAAAATCTCCAGTCGGTTACGGGGCATAAGATTGAAATTGCCAACCAACATAATTGTATAAACTTGGTCATAGTAGATAGTAATGGAGTTAAAAATCATCTTAGAATTATAAGGTACATATAAAAGTAAGCCGTTCCAAATTTGGAACGGCTTTAATTTTATATTTTCTATTTATTTTTTAACCTCGTTTTTTGATTTTAAATAATTTTCTTCTTCTTTTTCTACTGATTTAACATAATTGCAGTAATCGCAATCGGGAGCGGCTTCAGGAATTTCGTCTTTATCTAAACATTTTTTGGCGTTTATTATTGCCTTTTCTACCCAGCTGTCATCGCCTTTATACGGAACAAGCGTCACTTCAAATTCCAGCTTGCCATCAAACGCTTCTTTATCGGTTTGTCCGTTGCAATAAACGAAATATCCTTGGTCAGAAACTTTATGGCCATTTTGCCGCAGGAGCCACTGGTAAATTTCCATCTGCCTTTTATAGCTATCTTGCCATTCCTTACTAAGTTCGGTTATTTTTTCCTCTTTGCTAGTCGACTTATAATCAACAACAATAAGTTTACCATCGTCGCCTAACCAAATATCATCAACAGCGCCGGTTATAATAAAATTTGTAGGTTTATGAAAATATTGAACGCCAACAAAATTTTCTCGCCAACTATCAATGTCTTTGTGACTAAACGGTACAGCTTTAATTCCATATTTAGTCATTAAAGGATGAGGAGTTCCTTTGGCGCGGTGAATATCAAACTCTTTTTTTAGCAAAGCATCAACAGCGGAATTTAAGCTAAATGGAAATCCCGGCGGACGACTAATCCCTAGACGCCTATCGAGGTAAAAACAGCGCGGACATTCAATAAAAAGTTCTAGTTTAGAACGGCTAAGTTTAAAAGGCAAAGACGAGTGCGGATTATAAACATTTTTTGTTCTTTTGGAATTATAATATTGGGACATTATTTTCTAATTATACCAGATATATTAAATAAGCGATAAAAAATGATTAAAGCGCTGTTTTTAAATTCTTGAAAAATGCTATTTTCTTTAATTAAGTTTTAAAAAATAAAATTTACTTAAAAATCGAAACGAATCTTAAAGGGTCAACCGAAACATCATTTATTTTAATAGATAAATGAAGATGTGGGCCAGTGGCATAACCAGTTTGGCCAACCAACCCAATAATCATTCCTCTTTTTACTAATTCACCTTTTTTAACAAACATTTTACTTAAATGTAAATAAGCTGAAAAAATCCCAGCGCCATGGTCGATAATTATCGAATTTCCATAAATAGGGTCAAAGTAAGCATCTTTAATAATTCCATCATTTATAGCGGCAACGACACTACCAGCCTTTGCGTCAAAATCAACTCCTAAATGGCGAATCTTTTCATTACCGGTTTTTCTAATTTCTCCAAAACCACTGCTTATTTTTGTATTATTAACAAGAGGTAAGCCGAAGGGTTGATTAAAATAAACGTTGCTGCTACTAGTAGAGGAAAAAATTTCGTTTAATTTTGTATTTTGAATATTTAAATTAGAAACCAAATTTTTAGGCTGGAGTCCTAAAGTTTTAGGTATCCCTAAAACAATTATCGGAAATTTTCTGGCTAAAACCGTTATTTGTTTTTGAAAAACTTCTCCGCCAACAAAATTAATCTTTAATAAATATTTACCTGGAATTTTCGAAGGAGGAATTCCAAAAAAAGCAACATAATTCTTTTTATATTTTATAAAAGATATCTCTTGGCCATCGAAGTTTGCTGACTGGACTTTTAAATTGTTGCCAGAGAAAAAAACTGCTACGGTATCTCCTTGTTGNGGCTGCTCATTTGAGATTCCTAAATAAGTAACTGAATTTGCTAAAACTTTCGAAGAAAGAAATATAAAGCTAAGAAAAATTATTAAAACAAAAATTGTTTTCTTCATTTATCTTAATCATAAGCTATTTTAGAATAATTTCTATTTCAAAAAATAGCCAAAATGATTGCTTATAAAATTTTTAGGTTATTAATTTATCGGCGCCCAGCTTTTTTGCGGTCGATTTCGGTAAGGAATACTTTTCTAATTCGAATGTTCTTAGGAGTTATTTCTACCAGCTCATCATCTCCGATATATTCCAAAGCTTCTTCTAGGTCTATTAAGTGAGGAACATCAAGAACTTCTCTAACTCCCATATTTTTAGACCTAAAATTGGTAAGTTCTTTAGCTTTACAAACATTGACATAAATATCTCCAGCTTTAGCATTCTGGCCAACAACCATTCCTTCGTAAACCGGAACTCCAGGACCGATAAAAAGAACACCTCTTCCTTGAGCATTTAAAAGTCCATAAGTATTAGAAATGCCAGATTCGGAAGCGACAAGAGATCCTTGGTCTTGAGTAGGTCTTTCTCCTCTAAATGGTTCGTAGCCAATAAAGATACTATTTAAAATTCCCAATCCTTTTGTGGCGGTTAAAAATTCATTTCTAATACCAATAAGCCCTCGAGTTGGAATAGAGAAATCAATATAACAAATTCCCCTATCTATTTTCATATCACGCATTACTCCAAGCCTTTTGCCGAATATTTCAATTACAGCCCCAGAAAATTGCTCTGGAACTTCAACAGAAGCAAGCTCAATAGGTTCTGTTTTTACTCCGTCTTTTTCTTTAAAGATAACTTGAGGACGAGAAACTTCGAGTTCATATCCTTCGCGTCGCATTTTTTCTATTAATATAGAAAGATGTAATTCGCCTCGGCCAGCTACTACCCACTTATCTGAAGAAATAGGAGTAATCGAAAGAGCAACATCGGTTTCTGCTTCGTGCATTAAGCGTTCACCAAGATTTCTGGCAGTGGTAAACTTTCCTTCTTTGCCCATAAAAGGAGAAGTATTAACACCAAAAGTCATTTTAACTGTTGGCTCGTCTATGTGAATAGGTGGTAAAGGCTCTGGATGATCGATGTCGGCAATTGTTTCTCCTATGGAAACCGAAGGGATGCCGGCAATTGCTACAATATCTCCCGCTTTTGCCTCGTCAACATTTATTCTGTCTAACCCATCAAAAAGCATCACTCCAGAAATCGTTTCTTTTCTTATCTCTCCTTTTCGATTAATATGAGCAACAGCCATTCCTTTTTTAATGATGCCAGAATATAACCTGCCGATAGCAATTTTTCCTTGATAATTATCGTAAGCTAAATTAACCGTTAGCATTTGAAGAGGTTTATCTAAATGAGCTTCTGGAGGTGGAATAAAATTAATAATAGCTTCAAAAACCGGTTTAATGTCTTTCATTGAGCTGAGATTTGGAGACAAACCGGCTTTTCCGGAAATCGCTGAAGCATAGATAACCGGAAATTCTATTTGTTTTTCGCTTGCTCCGAGTTCAATAAATAAATCATAAGTTCGCTCAAGAGCCCAAGCCGGTCGAGCATCTGGCTTATCTATCTTATTTATAATTACAATTGCTGGATGGCCAGCTTGGATAGCTTTTTGAAGAACAAATTTAGTCTGAGGCATTGGGCCTTCTTTGGCATCAACAAGCAATAAAACGCCGTCAATCATTCTCATAATTCTTTCAACTTCTCCGCCAAAATCAGCATGGCCAGGAGTATCAACGATATTGATTTTAATATCTTTGTAATAAATAGAAGCGTTTTTAGAGAAAATAGTAATGCCTCTTTCTCTTTCAAGCTCATTAGAATCCATAATTAGTTCTTGCACTTCATCTTGTTTTAACTTAAAATTTGACGACTGCTTCAAAAGAGCGTCGACGAGAGTTGTTTTGCCATGATCTACATGGGCAATAATAGCAATGTTTCTTAAATCCATAATGTGTTAGTTAGTATACCATAAAATTCCAATTATTGCAATATTTTAAAAAATTATTAATTAATTTTAAAATAAAACAGAATGAAAATTTTTATAAAAATTAAAGTTAGATCGAAAAATAATACTATTAAAAAAATAGATGATAATCATTATCTTGTTTCTATCACCGAAGTTCCGGAAAAAGGAAAAGCGAATAAAGCTTTAGTCAAAATTTTGGCAAAAAGTTTTAATGTTCCTCTTCAAGCTGTTGAAATTATTTCTGGATTATCTTCGCGAAACAAAATAGTAGAAATAAAAGAAATATAAATAAAATTTCACTCTTAAAATCGGGTTCAATAAGCCTGAATAAAGGCTTAGCTTTTTAATAAAAATAAGTATTTAAATAGTGATAGAAGCATTAGAATCTTAACTAGCAGTGAATATTGACAAAATAGACGAGTTTTGATTTGCTTAAAGAAAATAAGAGCTAGTCGAGGCTTATTAAATAAAAATAATTTAATATAAAATTATGAGTATGGAATCATTTAAACCATCACCAGAAGCAGCAAGCAAAAAGCCGTCGCCTGAGGAATTAGCAAATAAAAAACCATCGCCGGAAAGAAACGTTAATAAAAAAACAGAAGGAATGTCTGATGAAGAATTAGAACAAAATAATATATCAAACGAATATCTCCGGGAATATAATATTTTTAAAAATCTTAATGAGTCTTATCAACAAAAACTAAGAGTTCTTGATAGTCTTCGAAAAGAATCTAATTTAAGCATAGACAATAATGCCGATCTAATTTCTAGTCTCGAAAAAGAGCTATCAGCTCTCTCTTCTTCTATTGATGCGTCTCAGGGTTATATGAGCAAATTATTCGATAAACTTTCTCCAGAATCAAGAAATAAATATCTTAGAGCTGAATTATTTGAAAAGCCGTCTTCTGAAGAAACAGCAAGCAAAAAACCATTAGAAACAGCAAGCAAAAATCCGTCGTCGGAGGAAGTGGCAAAAATTAATAAAGAAAGATTTAATTCGGATAAAGAATTAATAATGGGAGGAGCTGAATATGATAAAAACGAGCTTCGAGCCACTCCTGAGCAAATAGAAAAAGCTAAACAAGAAATGGAAGAAGAGATTAAAAAGCAAGAAGCAGAACAAGATAAGCAAAGAATTGAGAACTTGGCTAAGCCTGAAAAAGAGATATTTGATTTAGTAACAGATTACTTAAAAACGATAGAAAATTTCTCAGATAAAGATAAAAAGAAGGAAGATAATTTATGGAAACTTCTATTACATAGAATAGAACAAATAAAATTGGAATATAATAACAAAGGAGATACATCGCCTATCTTCGATTTAGCTGAAAGAGAATTTAAAAGACAGAAAGAAAAAGGTGAGATTGAAAAATCAGCAGTAAAAGAAGAGCNGGAAAATCCTAANGAAAAAGAACAGGAGAATCCTAAAGAAAATAAGGAAAATAAAAATGAAAATGTAGAAGAACAATACAATTCTTTATATAAAACTCTCGAGNGCTTAGTTNACTCTTATTCTCTCTATAAGTACGAAAAGCAAATGGATAAAGCTTCTAAGATTGAACAGGAAATAAATAAACAACTACCAAATCTAGTTGAACTTAGGAAAAAATTAGTAGAGGAACAACCTGAATTAGCAAACTGGATAAATATTCCAGAAAAAATGACTGTAGATGATTTTCGCAAGGAAAGTGCAATTTCTAAGNCTTCCGACTTNAGAGATTTAGTTAGTAATGTTATGCCTCGTATCGTTGGCAATATAATTGCTCCTGATGGACATGTTTATACAATTGATAAATTGCAAGAAGCAATAAATAAAGTACGAACTGGCGAATGGGAGGTTTATCATATAACAAGAATGTATGGTTTGCGAGGTAAGGTTAAAGAATTATTGGATAGGGAACGCGAAAATAGGAGATAATAAAATTAAAATATATGAGCTTTGAATCATCATCGGAGATGTCTGCTAAGGATAGAAAAAATTATTACGAAAAACAACCTAGCCAAAAAGAGCCGGCTTTGAAGTCAAAGCTTTTTGAAGCTTTAGATACTGATTCTGGTGATATTAAAGAAATCGAAATGGAGGCTGTTATTCCTGTTGAGGAGGGAAAATATAATTGGCATGATAATTTTTTAGAGTTAATGTGGCCAAGAATTAATAAAGGGAAAATTCTTGATCTTTTTTGCGGACCAAATTCTATAAAAGAATATTTTAAAAATAAGAAATCAAAAGCTGAGGTTATTGGTTTGGATATTGCTGACAATCACGCCGATATTAAAGCTGATGTTAGAGATATAGAAAAATTTATAAAACCGGAAAAGCAATTTGATGTTATATTCGAACTTAGAAGCGTGCCTGGCTATTTAAATCGCCGGCTTATTAAGGATTATCTAANTGATAATGGTTTATATATTACCAGTAGCTCAGATGAGGTTTTTCGTAAAAGCATTGAACCAGTTATAAAAAACGCTGGTAAAAACCCTGAAAATTTTTTTAATAGCGATGAACTTGAACAAATTAAATATTTTCAGCCGCGCGCTNTCGTTGAAGTTAAAAATATCAAAAGCTATATTCCTAATTATTTAGAAAATGAAGTCTATGTTATCTATAGAAAAAGAAAAGAATTGACGCAAAAATAATTTAGTTCTTAATAAGCGCTTTTAAATTTTTAAAATCTTTTAAAATGGTTTCTCTGGCGCTGCTGTCATAAAGCGCTGTTGCTGGATGATAAGAGATGAAAAGATAAATTTTTCCGTAAGGCGCTGTTACTTCAAATGATCGGCCATGTAATCGGCTAATTAAATCTAATTTTTCAGTTAAACCGAATTTTTCCATTAGATATTTCATTGAAAATCGACCAAGAGCTACTAAAACTTCTGGCTTTATGAGTTCTATTTGGCGATCTAAAAATGGACCGTATATAGAAATTTCTTCCGGAAACGGATCGCGATTTTCTGGTGGCCGATCTTTAACAATATTGGTTATATAAACGTCGGAGCGGTTAATGTTAATTGATTTTAAAAGCTCATCTAAAAATTTTCCAGCCGCACCGCAAAATGGCCGACCTGTTAAAGCTTCGTTTTTTCCTGGAGCTTCGCCGATGAACATTATTTTTGCTTCGTGATTACCTTCGCCGATAACTGGATAAAATTTGTTCTTAGTTCGATATTCATAAAGAGGAGAATTTTTTAAATTAATAACCTCCTCTTTTATCTTTCTTAATTCTTCTTCTTTATTTGCTAATTTTGTCATTCTAAGCACAAAGTCCGTAGCCGCAAACAGGGCATTTATAGCAACCTTCTTGCTTAACTAAATCAGCTCCACAAGATGGACATTTGCGCGCTGAAGAAACAACCGGCGTTGCTGGCACAGAATCTTGAGAAATCTTAGTTTCCTCTATTTTTAATTTTTCAGCATCTCCTTCTTGGTAAATAACAAACCCTTTAGCTTTTTCGTCTTTGATATTTTTTATTTCATCAGTACTACTTGTTCCTCCAACAAGAACTTGGTTTTTAATTGAGGTATCTCTAAAGACGGATATATCTTTACAATGTAATTTATATCCCAATATATAAGCTTTATAAATATCTTCTTTAGTAGCTGAGGCAGGGAAATTAATAGTTTTAGAAACTGAAGAATCAACCCACTTTTGAACGGCAGCTAGCGCTCGAATGTGGTCGCTAGGAGAAATATCGTGAGCCACTTTAAAGATTTTTTTCCATTTTTTTGGCAAGCCTTCTATTTTTTGAATACTGCCCGAAAAAATATTTAAGTTTTTGACCAAACTTTCGCTCATTAATCCTTCACTTTCCATTTTTTCTTCAAAAACTTGGTTTAAATAATAAAAGTTACCAACGCTTACATTTTTTTCATACACTAAGCTATAAACAGGCTCCATTCCAGAAGAGCAACCGGCAATCATAGATAAAGAGCCGGTTGGAGCTACTGCCATTGTATAGCTGTTACGCAGGCCGTATTTTTTAATATCCTTAGCGATTTTTGCCCAGTTAAAATGCCAAGATTTTTTATCTTTAAATCCTCGAAAGGGCAGAATTCCTTTAGCATAAGAAGATTTAGGAAAATATGGAAATGGCCCTCGCTTTTTAGCTATTTCTAGTGAGGCGATTTTTGCCTGATAATTAATAAATTCTAATATCTCCTCTATTTTTTTTCTTCCTTTTGCTGAATCATAACTAATTTCTAAAGAATATAATAAATCTCCTAATCCCATAATTCCCAACCCTATTTTTCTTGTTGATTGAGTCATTTCCTGAATTTCTTTNAAGGGATATTTATTAACATCNATAACGTTATCAAGCCATTGAATAGATAATTTTACTGTTTTTGCTAGCTCGTCAAAATCAAAATATTTTTCTTTCTTTTCATTTTCCTTAACGAAACTTAAAAGATTAAGAGAGCCAAGATTGCAGGACTCTGTTGGATAAAGTAAAAGCTCGCCACAAGGATTAGTTGCTCTAATGGGACCTAAACTTTCGTAAAAGGGATTATATTCATTTATTCTGTCTTCAAATATAACGCCAGGTTCGCCTGATTCCCAAGCTTGAAAAGCTATTAAATTAAATAACTCTTTCGGTTTGATAAATTTAACAACTTTTTTAGTACGAGGATTAATAAGCGGGTAGGGTTTATTATTTCTAAAATATTTCCAGAAATCACCTTTTATCAAAACAGAAATATTAAAGTTTCTTAAAGCTTGATTGCCAGCTTTAGCCTTGATGAATTTTTCAATATCTAAATGATTGGAATCTAAAATTCCCATATTAGCTCCGCGTCTAATACCTCCTTGTTTAATTGTCTCAGTCATCGAGTCATAAAGTTTCATAAAACTAATTGGACCAGAAGCGGCTCCGCTAGTGCTTTTTACATAATCCCCTTCTGGNCGTAAATTGGAAAANTTATAACCAACTCCTCCACCAGCTTGAAAAATTAGCGCTGCATTTTTTAAAGTATCCATAATAGATACCATAGAATCTTCAATATCTAAGACAAAACAAGCGCTTCCTAACCCTAAAGCATTTCCAAAATTAACTAGGGCCGGCGTATTTAGGAAAAATTGACGATTTGCTAGAAGATTAAAATAAGATTTAATTTCTGTTTCGTATTTATCGAAATAACCGGATTCAAATAATTGTAAAAACTCAGCCCAAGAAATTTTTATCTGATTTTTTTCAGAGAAATTTTGGAAAAGTCTAACAAGCGCTTCTTTGTGATATTCATTTAGTTTATATTTACCAATTTTTAAATCAGTTTTTAATAATTGAGAAAAATTTATTTTAGGTTTTGCTTTAGTTGGCTTGGAAGAATTCTTTTTAGAATTTTTAAATACTTTTTTATCGTAGAATAAAGAAGGCAAAACTGAATGAGTGGTTACTCTCTCAAATAAGTCTCTTAAGGATTCAATTACTTCACCTTTTTCATTTTTCTTTAGATATCTTGCGGCTAAAACTTTTAAGGCATTAAGGTCGAATTTTTTATCAATCTCATCAATTTCTTTTTTGTTTAAAATAATTTGTTTTTGAGCACGAATTTCTGCTCGCTTGAGTCGATAATTATGGTAAAGAGAGGCAATTTTTTCTAAACCATTCTCTTGTAAAGTTTCTTCAACTAAATCTTGAACATCTTCAACACTAACGATTTCTTTATCAGCTCGAAAAGATAATTTTTCTGCAACTTTATTAGCTAACTGTCCTGCTAAGTTATAATTTGGATAAGCGCCAGCTTTTAAAGCTTTAAAAATAGCGTCCTCAATTTTTTTGAGTTCAAATTTTCTAATTTCTCCATCGCGTTTTTTAATAAATTTTAAGTTAGATAATAATATGTCATTAGATTTGGAGCTTGTTGAAATTTTTAAATTCTTTTTCATTTTATTTAACTAAATAATAACAAATTATTTATTTTTTTTCTAACAATAGTTAAAAATTTTTGTGTTATAATTAATTAAATGGAAATAAACGATAAAGAAAATATTGAAAATGGCGAAATAATTGGTCTAACTTCTCAAGAAGCAAAATCGCGACTTGAAACTTTTGGTCCAAATCAAATTACTAAACCGTCAGAAATAAATTTCTGGAAAATTGTCAAAGAAGAAATCACTGAGCCAATGATTGTTCTTCTTCTAATTGTCGGTATTTTTTATAGTTTCTGGGGAAATCTTTTTGATTCTATAACTATTTTTTTAGTGATTGGAGCTTTGGTATTAGTTGAGACAATCACCGAATATCGCGCTAAAAAAGCAATTAGAGCTCTAGCTGAAATATCTTCTCCAAAAGTAAGAGTCATTAGAGATAAAAAAATAACTGATATTAATTTTACTGAAGTTGTTCCAGGAGATATTTTGATAATTCTACCGGGGACAAAAATTGCTGCTGATGCAAAAATTTTAGAAGCTACTAGTTTAAATTTAGATGAGTCAATTTTAACTGGAGAATCATTTTCCGTAGAAAAGAATATAAATGATGAAATCTATGCCGGAACTTTAGCTGTTAACGGAGAAGGTAAAGCTAAAGTCTTTGCTACTGGTCAAAATACTAGAATAGGAAAAATTTCTGCAGCTTCTTTGTTAATTAAAGAACCNAAAACTCCTTTGCAGCAAGAAATGAATTCNTTAGTAAAAAAACTTGTATTTATTTCTTTGTTTTTTAGTATTTTAATTCCTGTTATTGGTTATCTCCAGGGAAATAATTTTAAAAATATGTTTTTAACTGGATTAGCTTTGGCTTTTGCGGTTATTCCTGAAGAATTACCAATAATAACCACGATGATTTTAGGAGTTGGAGCCTATAAATTATCTCAAAAGAAATTTTTGATAAAAAAAATAAAAGCAGCAGAAGTTTTNGGAAATATTAATGTTATTTTAGCTGATAAAACAGGTACNATGACTGCCGATAAAATGGAAGTGGTCTATCTCTATCCGGAAAATAAAAAATCAACAATTTTAGAAGCGGCACTAGCTAATGTTACTGAGTTTTCTACCTCTCCAACCGAAGAAGCGATTCTTAGAAAAGCCAAAGAAATTAATCTCAGCAAAGGAAAATTTGGAAAAATCATTCGCGAACGCACATTCGACAGCAATACAAANACTCGATCTTCATTAATTAAGTTTGATAATCATTACGAAGTTATCTCATCAGGCGCTCCCGAAGAAATAATTGCTAGGATAAGATTGAAGAATAAAAATCTAGAGAAGATTATTCAAAAAGAAACCGCTAAAGGACGCCGATTGATCGCGGTGGCAAATAAAATAATCTCTGAGAAAGAGAAGAATTTATCATTTGAAGATTTAGAAAAAAATATGAAATTTGTTGGCTTAATTTCCATTGAAGATCCAATTAGAGAAAATGTTCCTCAGTTTATCGAAACAGCTAGAAGGGCTGGAATAAGATCGGTTATGGTTACCGGCGATCATCCTAACACTGCCGCTTTTATAGCCAAAGAAGCAGGTATAAATACTTCAAATGTTCTTACTGGTGATGAGATAGAAAAAATGTCTGATTCTGATTTGACAAAAGTAGTTCTAACAACTTCAGTTTTTGCCAGAATTTCTCCGGAACAAAAATATAGATTAGTTAAAGCTTTTCAGAATAATAATGAAAGAGTAGCAGTCACCGGCGATGGAGTTAATGACACTCTTGCCTTAAAAGCTGCTGATCTTGGGATTGCAATGGGGATAAAAGGCACTGATGCAGCTAAAGAAGCTGCCGATGTTATTTTAGCCAATGATGAATTTTCAACTATCGCTCAAGGAATTTTTGAGGGAAGAAAATTTTATAATAATTTAAAGAAAGGAATTTCTTATTATCTTTCTGTTAAAATTGCTCTTATTTCTATATTTTTATTTGTTCTCTTATTTAAGCTACCTATGCCTTTTGACCCGATTCAAATTATTGTCTTGGAATTATTTATGGATTTAGCTGCCTCTATTGGATTTATTTATGAGCCAGAGGAAAAAAATATTTATACTCCTTTTTATTTCACAACCGAGAGTTTGTTTAGTAAAAAATCTATTAAAAAAATAATTATTTCAGCTGCGGCTTTATTTGCTGCTGTTGCTGTAGTTTATCTTTTGGCAATTTTTGCTCAATTAACTTCGACAACTACTAGGACTTATGCTTTTTCTAGTTGGTTGATTGGAACAATATTTTTAGCTTATTTTTCAAGACGTGAGTACGAATCAATATTTGAAAAAGGAGTTTTTTCTAACAAACTAATAAATTATTGGGCGCTGGCGGTTATAGTTTTCTTCGCTCTAATTATAAAAAGCGGATTTTTAAGTCATCTTTTTAAGCTTACTCCTCTTAATACTTATCAGTTAATTTTTATTTCTGTTATTACTTTTGTAATTATTGCTTTGATAGAAATTTTTAACAAAGAGAATTACGGTGATAGTTAAAAATATAACTTATTGGTTATTTAAGGCGTAAAAATTTTCAAATATCTTGGCAATTAAAATTGGGCCGGTTCCACCGGGTGTTGGTGTGTAAAAAGAAAAATTATCTGGTTTTAAATTGGCTATATCTAAATTGCCAATTAGTTTTCCCGCGCTGTTGTAGCTGTAGCCAAAATCGATGATTCCAGCTTTAGCTTTGAGATTGTTTGGNGTTACTATGNTGCCTTGATTAGCTCCAAGAATAACTAAATCAGCTAATTTTAAAAAATCTAACTCGCTTTCTTTGTCTAGGATGAATATATTTTTTATTTTTTCTATTTTGGCATTATTTATAAGCCAAAGGCTAATTGGTTTCCCTACTAATTTTCCCAAACCAACAATAGCAATGTTTTTACCAGCCAAACTAAAATTAGTGCGTTTTAAAATCTCTTTTACTACTTCTACTGAAGGAGGTAAAATTAAGCTTCGGTTATTGTAAAATCCACCAATTGATCTTTCGCTTAAAAGATCAATATCTTTAGTTGGTGGAATTGCGTTTAAAATATAATCTGCATTAAGATTATTTGGTAAGGGAAGTTGGACTATAGCTCCGCCGCATTTCTTTCGATCAACAATTTGATGAATTTTTTTTCTAAATTCATCATTAGTAATATCAGGGCTTAGTCGATAAATTCTAAAGTCAATGTTTAATTCTTTAGCTACTTTTTCTTTTTGGCTTAAAAAATTTTCTTGAATTTTGTCTCCGGCTACAATAAAAGCAGCTAAATATTTTTTTGGAACCGGATATGTTTTTAGCTTATCAATTAATTCTTGTTTAATTTTTAATCCTTCAATAATCATATTTTAAAGGAAATTTTTTAGCTAAATTCTCAGATTCTTTTTTAATCATTCTTTTATCTATTAATACTTTTTTTATAAGAGTGGCTATTATTTTCATTTCTCTTTCTTTCATTCCGCGAGTTGTAACAGCTGGAGTTCCCAATCTTAAACCGCTTGGGAAAAATGGGGATTTATCGCCAACAATAATATTGCGATTAGCTAAAATAGCATTATCTTCTAATCTTTTCTCGGCTTCTTGGCCCGATATATTTAAATTTTTAAGATCAATTATCATTAAATGATTACTTGTTCCTCCAGTTATTAAATTAAAACCCATTTTCTTTAATTCGTTACTAAGTACTAAAGAATTTTTCAAGGTTTGTCTAATATATTTTTTATATTGGCTGCTTTTAGCTTCAAAAAAAGTTTGAGCAATTGCTGCAATAATATTATTATGAGGACCGCCTTGAATTCCGGGAAAAATTGATTTATTAATTTTTTCTTCTAAATTAATTTTATAATAATTAGCTATTTTTGATTTTTTATTAATAAAAATAACTGCTCCTCTTGGCCCTCTTAATATCTTATGAGTGGTAGTCATAACAATATCAGTCGAATTATCTTCAAATGGTGAGGCATGAAGACCGGCTAAAATTAGTCCGGCAATGTGAGAAATATCAGCTAGATGATAAGCCTTTATTTGCTTGGCAATTTTTCCAATTTCAGAAAAATTAATTTGTCTTGGATAAGCAGTTAATCCAGAAATAATCATTTTTGGTTTATTTAAAATAGCTAAATTTCTAAGTTTTTGATAATTAATCAAGCCGGTTGAAGAATCGACAGAATAAGGAATACTTTTATAAGCTTGGCCGGAAAAATTAACCTTTGCTCCGTGAGTTAAATGTCCCCCAGCGGAAATTTCTAGTCCCATTATTCGATCGCCAAATTTTAAAACTGCTCCATAAATAGCAATATTGGCTGGCGAGCCAGAATAAGGCTGAACGTTAACTGCCCAATTTTCCTCCCTTAATCCAAAAGNCTCAAGAGCTCTTTGTTTTGCTAATTCTTCGATTTTATCGTAATAATAATTACCNGGATAGTATCGCTTACCCGGATATCCTTCTGAGTATTTATTCATCAATGGCGATCCAACGATTTTTAAAATTTCATTAGATGGAAAATTTTCTGAGGGTATGAGATTAATTGAATTTTCCTGTCTTTTGATTTCTTGCTTGATTAAATTGTCTAAAATTTTATCTTTCATTATCTATAAATATAATATATGGCTTATAAATAACAAAAGCCCCATCTTTTATAACGGGGCTTTTGTTTCTTGCTTAAGAGCAAATATTATCGATTTCTATGGTTGAATTTTGACGATCTATCGTCTCGCTTTACCATTGGGCGAGCCTCGTCAACTGTCAATTTTCTACCTTCGAAATCTTTACCGTTAAACATCTCAATTGCGCTGTTAGCTTCTTCATCATTAGACATCTCCACGAATCCAAATCCCTTAGAGCGACCAGACATTTTATCGGTAATGATAGTGGCGGAATCAACTGTTCCGGCTTGAGAAAATAAATCTCTCAAAGCATCCTCGGTTGTACTGTAAGGTAATCCGCCAACATATAACTTTTTGGCCATTTCCTAACACAAATAAATTTTACGCAAGCCGACTCTCTTTTCCTCTTCCAGTTGCCACCTTTAATTATTCGTGCAAGGAAATGGAAAAAACTCTTGCTTCATTATATTAAGCTATTTTATAGAAAAAATCAAGATGATGCTTATACCTATATTAATACTACAGTTTTATTTTTTGCGAGTTAGTTTAAATTAATAAATTAATTTTATTATAAAAATCCGGTTTTAATAATTAATTTTCTTTTTTATCTTTTTGAAGAGATCCTAAATCTTTTTCCGTTCCTTCAACCTTTTTCCAATTACCAGGAGCAATTTCTTCATATTCAACTTCAAAAATATGAATATCTGTTGAGCCGGCTGGCGTTGCTAAATATTGACCCTTTATTCTTTTAGGTTTTTTCTCGTTAGATGATTTTTTTACTAATTCCATAGCTTGAAAATATATAAATTAATTAAATCTAAAGGGTTGTTAAATTTAAATTGCGCGTCGTTATTGTTTATTGCTTTGCGCTAGTATTAAAAATTTCTTTTATTAAATCTTCCAAACTTATTGTATTTAAAGGCGCAACAATGTTTGTTGGTTGATTAAAGTTAGAAAAATCTAATAATAAAGTCGAGCTAACTGTATCTCCGTTGGCTGGTAAATTTAAAACTGAACCACTTAGCGAAAATTGATAAGGGAAAAAATCTTTTTTGCCAATCCAGATATCTATAGGGCTTAAACTAATATTATTATTTAAAGAATTCTTAAAATTTTGAATATTATTTAAATCATCTTGAGATAATGATTGATTGTTTTTTATTATTTGGCCTATTTTGGTAACTAAAGCTACTAATTTATCTTTATTTAAAACAAATTGATAATGATAAGTATTAACACCTCCGATATTTTCATCGGGTAAAGCTGCTTTAAAATCTAAAACTCCGGAATTTAAAATTGCTTCTTTGATGTTAGCAATTTGATCTGGCGAAAGCTTAAATTGACTACTGGAAGCTTGACTAATTTGCTGATTAATTTGATTTTGAATTTGGCCTAGCGGAGTGTTCTGAAATTCTTGATTTAGTTTATTTAAGTCTGTTTCAA
>JGI24721J26819_10001557_pt1 | contig 25779 bp, 19 predicted proteins | sample YelNatPaOPGAMG01_FD_26819 | JGI IMG/M metagenome (IMG submission 26819) | reverse complement strand
ACTCACCTCCCGACAACTCGTTGGGCCAACGGTTCAACCAAGAGGGGTCTATGCCGAGTAGTTCCATGGTTTCACTATCCACGCCCCGGGCTTCTTCAAGGATATCGAGTATCCGCCACCGTGGATTAACCGCCTTTTCGGGGTGCTGATGCACTAACTGGACAGGGTTGTAACACCCGCGCGGCAGGGGTGTACCGTCCAGCAGCACCACTCCTCCCTTGGGCTTTAAATAGCCCGCCATGATGCGGGCGAAGGTGGTCTTTCCCGATCCGCTCTCCCCCCGCAGGCCGACGATCTCCCCGGGATTGACAATCAGTGAAGCCCTTCGCAGCACCCATTCGCCGCGCCGGTAATAGAACGAGACTTCCCTGGCCTCAAGTGGCATGGTAACACCTCACCCATCCGCCACGGAGGTATTTTCTCACCGGCCTGGAGGCGTAACACTCGTCGGTGGCCATCTTGCACCGGGGTGCGTAAAGACAGCCCTCGGGAAGGTCATCCGGGGAGGGTTGATTCCCAGTAAAGGCACGGAACCCGTTTCCGGGCAGAGCACCCCACAAGGCTTTGGAATAGGGGTGGCGGAGACCGCTCCCGTCACCGCTGAAATCGACGGCCCTGGCCTCCTCAAGGGTGGTGCCTGCATAAAAGACGGCTACACGGTCGGCAAACTGCAACGCTTGTTCAAGATCGTGGGTGATGAGCATCACGGCCCGGCCTTCGTCGGCCAGTTCGCGTAGATGCCACAGGGCTTCTCTTGTGGTCGCCGCATCCATCCCCGGCGTGGGCTCGTCGGCGACTATCAGCCGGGCGCCCCCCAATGTAGCCGAGGCCACCAGCACACGCCTCGCCATCCCGCCGGAAAGCTGGAAGGGAAATTTCCTTTCCGTCCCTTCTGGTAAACGGTATCTCTTGAATGCCTTCCGCACCAATTCCTCCCTTTTTTCCTTTCTCTGCCTTATCGGAACCTGGGCACCGACTCGCATAAGGGGGTTGAGGAATTGTACCGATTGGGGCACGAAAGTTATCTCCAGTCCTCTCAGCTTCTCCAACCTCTCCGGAGTCAGCGGCTGCCCCTCGTACAGAATCTCACCGGATACGCGGGCATTGACTGGAAGAATCCCCAGGATGGCATGGGCCAGAAGGCTTTTCCCTGACCCGCTCTCTCCCACCACCGCCACCACCTCACCCCGGCTGATGGCCAGGTCCAATTCCAGGATGGGGGTGATCGTCCTCTGGTGAAGGCCCTTCGAATACTGAACGAAAGAGATGGATAGCTCCCTCACCTCCAGGAGACTCAAACCCCTTTCCTGGTTCAAGGGCTCGGAAGGTTTGTTTTCCAGTTCAAAGGCCGTATCCAAAGTCACCTCCCGTAGCCTACCTTCTGGGGGTTGGAGGCGCCCTCCTGCCTTACCCCCTTCCCCTTTTATCAACCTTCTCCTCCCTTGTCCTTGCTTACCTTCATCTGCTGTATGCGCAACACGTTGAACCCCATGTACCGCCTCCAATCCCGCTGTCTTAGACTGCAATGGCTACTCGTGGGCTGTATAGGGGTTGAGCAAGGCGCGCAGGTTGTCGCCCAAAGCGAAAATCACCCCCACCAGTAGAACCAACGCCAGCCCCGGCATGAGGGCAAGCCACCATTTCCCAGCCGACAGATAGCGCATGGCCTCGGAAAGAATGATGCCGACGGCCGGTCGATGCGGCGAGAGCCCGAAGCCCAGGAAGGTTATTGAGGCCTCGTGGAGTATGGCATGGGGCACGAGCATGACGAACCCCACGATGAGCTGGGGAACTAGGTGGGGAAGGTAGTGTTTCCTGGCTATCCACCATCGCGAACAGCCGAAATGGAGTGATGCCTGGATGTAATCCGACGTCCGCAGCTGGAGTACCTCCGCTCGTACCACGCGGGCCAGGCTCGGCCAGTGGGTAAGTGCGACCCCAATCACTACCGCCGTGGCCCCTCCTCCCAGGACGAAGGCGATAAGGATGAGAAAGACCAGGTGAGGGAGGCCTAGGAAAAAGTCCACCAGCCAGGAGACGATGGCATCGGCCAACCTTAACCCCGAGGCGGCCAGGATTCCTAGGACTAGGGCGATGGCAACGCTAGTACCCGCGGCCAAAACCCCGATGCCCATGCTCAACCTCAATCCCTTGATGGTACGTATCAGCATGTCCCTACCTAGCCAATCAGTACCGAAGGGATGTTCGAGAGTCGGAGGTATATCACGGGCCTCCAAATCGGTGGCCAGGCGTTCATCGCTGATCAGGTAGCTGGATACAACGACTAACAGAACAACTGAGGTCAGCAGGACGATTCCCATGAGCACGCGCTGCCTCCGATTGAACGAGGGAAGCCACGCGGAAGGCAGGGCTAACGTAATCCTACCTTCTTCGCCGCCAATCCGCCACCAATATCCACGGCGCAAATCGCTTTTACTATAGTCCTCCACCTTGCCCGGATGACTATTCGGCACGCGCATACGACAGCTCCTTGGAACTACCGGGCCTTAAAGACCTTATTCGGGGGTCGATCAACAGGTATGCGGCATCCGCCAGGAGGTTGCCGGCAAAAACGAACAAGGCACCAAAGATTACCGTTCCCAACAACAACGGCACGTCGCCGCGCAGCGCGGATTGCACCGTAGCCTGGCCGAGCCCCGGGTATGTGAATACCGTCTCCACGAGAACCGAACCGCCGAAAAGCTCCGAGAAGGATGCGAAAAGCAGTGAAACCGCCGGCAGGGCCACGTTCCGTGGTACGTGGCGCAGCAAGATGGAACGCTCGGACTCCCCCTTTGCCCGGGCGTAGAGGACGTATTCGCTACTCAAGGATTCCACCACCTTTTGGCGCGTGAACAGCGCAATGTTTGCCACCCCCAGCATGCTCAAGGTGACCGCTGGCAAGACCAGGTGATGCAACCGATCCAGGATGGACACCTTTGAAGACTCAACCCCTATGGGTACTGCCAGGCCAACGGGAGTCAAGCGCAACCACACGGAGAAGACGATGAGCATGAGCATGGCCAGCCAGAAGGCGGGGGTGGAGGCTATGGCATAGCAATACCAACGCACGGCCCGATCAACCATTCCCCCGGCCCGGGCCCCAGACAGCAAACCCGAAGCGAAGCCGATTATCCCAGATAGCGCCCATGCCGTGATCATCAGTAACAGGGAGTTCAAGAAACGTTCCCTTATAACCGAAAGTACAGGGCGCCGATACACCATGGAGGTCCCGAAATCGCCGCGCAGGATAGCCGAAAACCAACGGGCCAAGCGTACCGGGGCCGGGTCATTCAGCCCCCAGTACTCCTCTATTTGCTGCCTTTGCTCGGGGCTCACCAAGTTCATCTCCGCACCCACGTAAGCTTGCACTGGATCGATCGGCGATCGGCTCACCAGCCAGAAGGAAAAGAGCACCAGCGCGAGCAGGAGCATCAAGAGGCGCAGGGCGCGTCCCATAAATACGAGAAGTGCGCTCCTCATCGCTTGTCTTCTCCATGTTTCCGGGCGGCCATGGAGCCCGCCAACAATACATAGGCGGGCTCCAGTTGACTACACCTAATCATCAACCGATATTCCCGCTCGCCCTTAATCCCGCCACTTCCAGTACAGGATGTTCGCAGTTATCGGCCAACCGTGCCCATGCGGTTCTATGCGGTTCTTACCCGTGTCCAGCTTTTCATTCACGAAATAACAATGATCGATGTTGACCAGCCAAGCCCAAGGGGCATCGCCTCGCGCCGAAAGACCAGTTTGCCCGTCCCACTGCGCCTTCTTCCAATAATCCAGGGACTCTTCCTCGCCGAGTGCGGTCAGTGCCGCGTCCATGTACGCGTCCACGACCGCATTATGGTAAAAATTGGTATTATACCATTCCCGGCCCTTGTTCTTGCCATGGTACACGTTGTACATCTCCATGGGAGTGTGGCTGCCCCATCCGAAAAGAACGGCGTTGGAGTGCATGAGCCGCTCTATCTCGTCCCAGCTCTTTCCCTCCACCTTTATATCGATACCGATGGGCTTGATCATGTCCGCCACTGTCATGGCCAACGATTGCCTTGTCTGGTCGGAGGAAGGATAGATCAGGGTGAAGCTCGCCTTACGGCCGCCTTTTTCCATGATTCCGTCGCCGTCAGCGTCTTGCCACCCTCCCTCCTCCAGTATTCTTAAGGCACCTTCCGGGTCCGCGTCCTGAATAACCGTTTCCGGATTCCACCACGGTAAACGGTCACAGATGGTGTACGCCGGGGACCCATAGCCCTTGAGCACGCCCTCGACCAAGGCCCGGCGGTCAACAGCGACGTTTATAGCCTTACGGATGGCGATATCGTTGGTAACATCGTTTCCCACCGGGTTGCCCTCCTCGTCGACGGATCCAGCGGGCACACAGGGGAAACAGATCCCCCGGTTATCCACGCTCCTCACGGCAAGGAGCTTCATTCCGGAGACCTGGTTCTCGGCTAAGGTATGGGGAACAGCGGCCACGTCCACCTGCCCCGCCTGAGCCGCGGCGAAAGCCGCGTCCTCCTCGAGAAAGAGGAATGTGATCCTCTTGAAATAAGGCTTTTTTCCATAGTAATAGGGATTGTACTCCACGATCATCTGCTGGCCCCGGTCCCACTGTACGAGCTTGTAGGGGCCTGAGCCAACGGGATTGTAAGCGTAATTTTCGCCGTGGGCGTGCTTGGGGACAATGCCCATGGTGATAAGAAGGTTTATAAAAGTGGACATGGGTTGCTTGAGCACGAATTGCACCGTGTGCTCATCTAGAGCCTGCACCTTTTCAAGGACTGTCAGGTCCACGACCGATCCGCTCTTCGCTGCTGTCTCGAAGGTGTAGACCACGTCCTCCGCGGTTAGAGGCTGTCCGTCGGAGAACTTGACATCCTCGCGTATCTTCACCGTGTAAACCAGGCCATCATCGCTTATCTCGTAGTTGGTAGCCAAGTCGTTGACTATGTTCAGATCGTCGTCGCGGGCGAGTAACGTACTCTGGAAGAGAGGCGATCCGTAGCGGCCCCAGCCCGTGGTGGGGTCATAGCCCTCCTCCCTCTCTCCTCCCAAGGCGACCACGAGCTCCTCGCGTACAACCGCGCTCTCCGTGGTTTCCCTGTCCCCGCATCCACCAAAGAGTGGGGCGAGCAACAGGATCAGGGCGAAGACCGCTAAGACCTTTATCCCTTTCCCTCCACCGAAGTGCCCTTCTTCCCTCATCATCGTGCCCTCCTTTCCACGCTTAGCATGTCCCAAGAGACGGTCTTCTGCATTGCCTTACCAATGGACATGCCTTTTTCATGTACCAACCCGTTAGCTTAATACGCCAAGGGCATCGGTCTTGGCAGGGCAAATTCCTTTCTCTATTGCGTAAGGTTTTTATCAACCTTCAATCGAATCCGTTTTTAACTTGGCCCCGCAGCCAACCTCGTACCCTGACCGCATGTTCTTTTGAGCCTCCGCCACGAATTCACAACTTCACGAGTTCCCGATATTCCTGACCGAACTGCACAATCCCTCGAGCCGTCAAAAAGAAACCGCGAAGGTCCTGGGCCTTCGCGGCTCCCTTTTTCTATATGCAATTAACTTTAAAGGCTTGGCGTTTTCGCCTGCCTCCCACTGACCTTCACAGTCAGCACGTTTTTCAGTAAATTTTAACTTTCAACCACGTGACGGTCAAGGTTGAATTAGCTCATAATTCCACTTCATCGAATGGACTCCATGCTAAAAACAGAAAATATTCAATAAAGGATAAAAATGGGTGGCGCAAAGCAAATGCTGCTATAGGAAAACCCGCCGTAGTACCTCGAAAATAAACTTCCACCTGGGAAAACAGGTGGAGGGAGTCGGCCTATAAGCCGGATTCTGTACCCGGGATCCAAGCCCCGGGCGGTGGTCATCCATCTGGGACCGCCGTTACCGACGGCCTCGTGCGGCCTACCCGAGCCTCAAGCGCCGCGGGCCACGGCATCGGCTCCTACTTGGCCTTGCTCCGGGAGGGGTTTACCAAGCCGGCCCTGTCACCAGGACCGCTGGTGGGCTCTTACCCCACCTTTTCACCCTTGCCCCTGCCCCCGTGAGGAGGCGGTGGGCGGTTTCCCTTTCTGTGGCACTTTCCGTCGGGTCACCCCGCCTGGGCGTTACCCAGCTCCCTGCCCTGTGGAGTCCGGACTTTCCTCAGGCGCAACTTTCGCGCGCCCGCGACCACCCGGCCGGCTCCCTCCGATTCTCATTATATTCGACTTGGGCACACCGAAAAACGTTCCGTGAAGAGAGACGCCCAAGGTTGGGCCCGGAAGAGCGCCGGGGATCTCGGTTTGCGGACGCCCGCCCAAACGGCCTTTGTGAGTCGGGACTGCGAATCTTCCCCTCGGCCGTCGACGGGAGTGGCCCTTCATCCCTTAGGTCCCTTACCTCTCCCGGTATGCCGCTCGCCCCACGATCTTCATGGCACATGTCCACGTCCAGCCGAACCGTTCACCAATAAAACCCCTGCAAAACACCAAAGGAGAGACGGACTTGGTTCGCGAGCCCGCCGAGGTACCCGTGGAGTGAGGCGAGAAAAAAGGGCCGGAAATCCCGGCCCGGCCATATGTATCACCGGGATGCACCGGTATGCAAGTGCCTGCCTCGAACCCGGCTCCGAAATGCGGTAACCCTTACGCGTGGGGAAACCGGGGTGGGCCACTATCCCCTTTGTTTCTGCTCCTCCTCCTCGGCCATCTTGATGAACTCGGCCCAGTTCTCGGAGAGCTTGGCCTCTCCCTCGTAGCGGCCCATGGGGGTGATGACCGGCTTCGGCCCCGTGCCGTCCCATTCCTTGTCGGCAGGCTCGAAGCTGTGACCGGTGACCTTCCCCTCCTCGTCGAAGTGGAACCATACCTTCTGGGAGGGATTCTCCTCCGGCGAAAGGAAAGCCTTCATGGTGAAAAGGTGCTGCGTCTTCAAGTAATCCCTGACCGCGGACATCTCCCACCTCCTCGTGCGCCCGTCCGAGACCTGCCTTATACGTGCCTTTCCTTATTCTAATCTTGCCTTGGGATCCCTTCCAGCTACTTAAGGTAGGTAAAAAACCCCAGCCTTTGGTGAAGGGGCTCCCGCATCCCGGTCACGGTTTTCAAGCCGGGCTCATAAAGGGGCCATCCCGGCGGTCGCCATACTCCGGTTACCGGGAGGAAGACCGTCTTCTCCCGAGTTCGTTACCATCTCCCTCCGGATGGTCACTGGCGAGCCCGGGAATTTACGGCTGGCAGGCCTCGCCTCCCACATAAAGGGCCGTTTCGTCGTTCCAGCGGGGCTCCACGGAATCCCTCACCTGCTCTCCCGTGGAGCCGGTAATAGGTGGCCGAATCCGCAGCGTTCCAGGAGGTTGCGCACCGCCCCTCCCAGAAGGTCCCTCTCGATTTCCCCGCCGAACCCGAAATAACGCAGGTCCTCCCAGAGCGCGGGATGGTACCCGAACCCAACCGGGAAGTCGGTNCCGTAGAGGATGCGATGGGAAAAATCCTCGAAAAGGCGCCGGAACCAGGGGTAGTTCTCGTCCACCTCCTCCACCTCCAGGCTCTCGGCCATGGGTGGAAGGGGATCTATCCGGGCTTTCAGATTCTCGTAAATGCGCATGCAGGATATGGAGTTGGTCATGTCCAGCCAGAAGTTGTCATATTGGCTCAACAATCGATGGGCAAGGCGGAAGCGCGGAAAGAGCGCGTGGACCGCCACCAGCTGCATGCCGGGATAATCGCGAAGCACCGCTTCCATCTTCTCCAGGTCCATGTACATCCCGTAAAAGGTGTCGAAGCCCGTGTGCACCAGTAAGGGGCGACGGTACTCGTCAAGAACCTTGAACATGGGTTGCATTTCCTCACCGAAGGCCGGAAAGCGCTGGGCGTAGGGGTGCAGCTTCATGCCCACGAAACCGTAGTCCTCGATGCATCGCCTGGTCTCTTTCTCCTTGTCCGGGGTCTCGATATGCAGGGATCCGAAGGGCACCGCTTCCGGGATCCCCGAGCACAAGTCCCGGTTAAAACGATTGAGCTCCTCCGTCTCCTCCTCCCATAAGGGAAAGACCAGGTTGAAGAAGAGCCGGATGCCCGATTCCCTCAGNGCGGATATGATCTCCTCCGGCGTGATCTCCTCGCTCACCGGGAATCCGGGTGTGAACTTCCTGACCCAGCGTACCAGTCCCGCCATGCGCCGGGGCGGTAGGATGTGCACGTGGGGATCAATCCATTCCACTCCTTCCGCCTGTGCTCCCGTCCTCCCTCTCGCCCAACGGTCCGGGATGACCTGGTGGACCTCCGGAAGTTCCTTTCGTGTATGCCCGAGCCGCCCATCCATCTGCATGTGTTACCTCCTCCCTGCGGAAAAGCGCACCTTGCGACCCGGCATCCGGCCGGTTCCCTCGTTTCTTCCGCATTGTACTACAACCATCCGGGAAGTCCCGAAATCGAGCAAGAGGAAGGCCGCGGAGGCGAGGCTGGCAGGAGCCAGACGCGGCTCTCCATGCAGGCGTACAAGTGGGAGCGCGGGAGACCACGGAGTCAACGACGGGAGCCGTGCGGCGAAAAGCAGGGGGTACGCACGTTCCGCAGTTACCGTAAGCTTTGACGGAAGGCGTTCGATAGCGGACGGCGGTCTTTGGCCGGGCCGCGCAGCGGATAGATGACGAGCCGCCGCCGTGAGGTATATAAAACAGGAAGAGGTGAAGGAAAGGGGAGTGAAATGCGACGCGTTGCGTTCAAGTTGATGGTCCTCGCCGCCCTGACACTGCCCATCACTGTGTTTCCGGGATGCGGGAAGACAGGCCTGCGTGAAGAACTCGTGGGGTTACTCCGCGAAAAGGCGGGCAGCATCGAGTCCCTGGCCTTCACCTGCCAGACCGTGGACGGGGAGAACCTGTACCTCGAGGAGTTCCACCTTCTCTTTCCCGACNGTTACCGTTATCGTTTCTTCGAGATCGTGAACGGGGAGAAGGTCCTCGTGCGCTACGCCGCCCAGTCCGGGAACCGCGTGCTGCGTGCCGGCCTGGATAGCACGGACCCTGGGGCCTCCCTCAAGGCAGAGCTCCTCGAGGACGTTCCGCCCATCCGGGGCACCGGGATATACCTTTCCCTTTACCACCTGGTGGGAAACGGTGATTATTACTATTCCTTGATCTCCTTGCTGGAAGGGGGGTCCCTGGAGGTCGTTTCCCGGGAAATCCTGGACGGTACCGATACTTACCGCCTCCGCTCCGCGCCTGGTCTTACCCCGCAGACCGAGATGTGGCTGGAAAGCGGGAGCGGTTTGCCGGTGCGCAAAGAACTGCTTCTCGAGGGTGGACGCAAGGTGACATTCACCTACCGGGATATGGCGGCGAACATTCCGGATCCTCTTGAGCCCTTCCCGGAATCCGCACTGGAGTTAAATTCCCTCTTCGGCCGGCCCTCGGCCCCCGTGGGTCTAACCGTCCGGGATGGGGGATGCCGCCTAGCGGAGGGTAAGTCGACGCCAGCGGAGGCCGGCTTCTCTCCTCTCCTTCCGCAGCTCCAGGGCTTCCGGGAAGCGGGGTCCTTCTGGCGGAACCCCGAGGCCTCCAACCTCATGGACTCGGAGCAATCCCTGAATTTCCCGGAGGGCTTCCGGGAATTCTACCTCCTACTGCGCGACGGTCACCGCCAGGTGGAGATCAGGCAGGTCCCCCTGGTCGAGGACTTCGGGTATTACACCTCCGGGCTGGGCCTGCTTTCGGGCGCCTACCTTGTGCAACAGGAAAGATTTTCCGGCGAATACGCGGATGTCACTTATACCGTAGCCCTCAACCGCCAGGAGATGCACCTGGTAGCCGGCGGTCTGGAGGTAACCGTAACCGGCGACCTATCGCGGGAGGAGTTCGAGGAGCTGGCCCGCATCCTTCGTTCCTCCGCGGAAGGGCATGAGTGATCCTCNATGCAGGTGGACGTACCAGCCCGCCGTGGGCGTTCGAACCCCCCCGGAGGGGACCATGTTGCTGTCGTCGGAAGTCGTCCGATTCGCCACAAAGGGGGCCGTGAAATCCCGGCCAGTCCAAGACCATGCCACGCCGAGCGGCCGGTGCGGAATAACACGCGGAAGGGCCCTGGCTCGGAGATTGTACACCCTCCGGGGATGGACAAGACCTGGCCCGGGAGGCTCAACGGCTGGGCTCCATGAAACGGAGGGTCCAGCCCAGCGGCGTGTGATAGGGAGGCTCTCCCCGCAGTGCAGCCTCCAGGCGATCGACGGCTTCGTCGGAAAAGGCATCCAGCATGCGATCGCCCGCCTCGGGAGAAGCAGCTCCGGGTTCACCTATATAATTGGAGGGGTGTTTTTCCGTCACCCAGCAGAGCATCTGTCCCACGTAGGAAAGGTCCCTCCCCAACTCCTCCCGGCCGAGAAGTCGCAGCAACTTGCCCGCGGAGCCCAGCAGGATTCCCGGCCATCGACCAGTGTTTATGGAGATCCTTCCCAGTTCCTTCCACAAGGGCCTCACCTTTTCCGGGTAGGCCCTGAGCATCAGGGATGTCTCGTTGAGCCCGGCGTGGCAATCCTGGGCGTCCCCGCATGCTCCCGGGCCGGCCCCCAAGCGGGCGAGGAGGGCCGGATCCAACTCTACCATGCGGCGGTAAAAGGAGAGGAAGGGGGCGATGATATGAAAGCCGTGCTCCCGGTACAGGCGACGTACCGCCTTGGCCGTAGCTATCTGGTGCCGCGGACCACCGTGGTTGTCCACCACCAGGAGGTACCTGAAGCCGCGTCGGGCCAGGAAGCCGGCGATTCCACGTAAAACGAGGTTCACCGCCCGGCTGTCCGTTTCCACCGATCCCGGGATGGTATCGCTTCCCAAGCAGAAGGAAGGGAAGACCACGAAATCGAGCTCCGGGTCCCTCTCCGACGCCTTGGCCAATGCGCGTTCGCGCACCTCCTCCGCCACCCAGACGTCTGTGCCCAGGGGAAGGTGGGGCCCATGCACTTCGAGGGGGCTTATGGTCAATACGAAAACCGAATTCTCCCGGTCCAGGGAATCGATTTCCGGCCCCGTCAGGTCCATGAATTGAAGCCGATCAGCCATGACCGAATTATATCACGAAGGTTCCCGGCCACTCCCCAACCGGGCGATAATACGACACCTGGGCCTCCTAGAATAGCCTTTTCCTTCGGCCATCCCCCCTCCCGTATCGAGGGCCGCTGCCCGGGCGACAGGCCCCGCCCCGCCACCTGTTATAATTTAACCCGCACAGGAGAGGACGTGGTAAGGTTGGACTTCCGATTCGAGGAAATAGACGCCATCATCAACGCCCGCTCCCTGGCCATCGTGGGGGCGTCGGGAAAACCGTTGAAGTTCGGCTCCCTCTTCACCGCTTCCCAGCTGGCTTTCGGTTTTTCCGGACCCCTCTATCTCGTCAACCCCAGCGAGAAGGAAATCATGGGGCATCCATGCTATCCCGACCTCGCCTCCCTCCCCGAGGTGCCCGAGCTGGTCTACATCGCCATTCCCGCCTACCGCTCCCTGGACATCCTCCGGGAGTGCGCCCGCCTGGGGGTCAAGGGGGTCGTACTCCTGGCCGCCGGCTTCCGGGAAATGGGTGACAAAGGGGCACAACTGGAAATGGAAGCCGTTTCCATAGCCCGCAACGGCGGCTTCCGAATCATCGGACCCAATTGCTTCGGCATCTACAATCCCCGCAATCGCCTGACCCTTCTCCCTGGGCACGACTTCAGTGGCGTCCCGGGGGAAGTGGCCTTCATCTCCCAGAGCGGGGGATTCTCCGCTCAAGTGGCTCGTATGGCCGGGGACCTGGGCATCCATTTCAGCGCCGTGGTAAGTTACGGAAACGGGGCGGACCTCAACGAGATAGACCTCCTGCGATACTTTGACCTCGACCCCGCCACCAGGGTCATCTCCGCTTACCTGGAAGGGACCTCCGACGGCCGAGGCCTCTTCGAGGTCCTCAAGGCGGCCGCCTCCCGCAAGGACGTGGTCATTTGGAAGGTGGGCAAGTCGGAGTCCTCGCGCCGTGCCGCGGCCTCTCACACTGGCTCCTTGGCCGGCGCCACCTCTCTCTGGGAAGGGCTGTTCAGGCAGTGCGGAGTCATAGAGGTTTCCGGTGTCGACGAGCTGTGCGACGTTCTCCTGGCCCTGAAACATCTTGGACGAAGGCCCGGCAGGAGGATATTAATCTCCGGCGGGGGAGGCGGGTTGGGAGCATATGCCGGCGACCTGGCAGAGGCCGAAGGTCTCGAGGTCCCTCTGCTTCACGGAGATGCGGAAAGCCGCTTGCGCGTAATCCTCGACTATCCTGGAGCCTCGGTGGGCAACCCCCTGGACATCGGCACTCCCCTCATCCACCTGCCCCTCTTCGAGGCCGCTATGCGCGAGGCGGCGCTCAACCCCACTACCGACGCGCTGGTCTTCGACCTGGCCTTGAACTTCGCTCTCGGACTGGCTGGAGAAGCCGGGGTGGAAGCCGTGGCGGACGTATTGATCAAGGTGAGGCGAGAAACCGGAAAACCGGTTATATTGGTAGCCTATTCGCGGGCCTTGCGCCTGGGGGACATGGCCGTGGAGGAACTTTCCCGCCGGGTGAGGGACAAACTGCTCTCGGGCGGCGTGCTGGTATATCCTTCCATGCCCCGGGCCATGCGCGCACTTTCGCTGGTCAACCGTTGAGGAACGGCGTCGCCCCCTTCCTCTAACCCCTGCGGCCACCGTCCGCGGCCTTGATGCCGGAGACACTTTTCTCTACGCACCATGGCGGCTCGCAAAGTGACCACCGTGGTCGAATATAACAACGTAAAATAATATTGACATATATATCAGGTATACATATCATAATCTCAAAAATCCCCACACAGAGCTGGAGGCATATTGAAGAACTATCTCAGCACTTACCAAGTGGCCAAAGGTCTGGGAGTCAACATCCAGACGGTGAGGCATTACATCCGTAAGGGAGAATTGAAGGCGGCTCGCGTCGGGAAGAAGTACATCATCACCCAGGAAGACCTCGACGCCTTCCTGGCGGCCCGAAAGGAGGTGAGGAGTCTAGAGAAAATCGGCCTTACGGAAAAGGGGCTCCAGAAGGTGCACGAGCTCAAGAAGAACGCGCAGAAAGTGCTCGCCTATCTGGAGGAATGCCCCGGGGCGGACGTGGACGAATTGTCCGAATCCCTCGGCCTGAGCCGCAAGGAGGTTTTGCGGGCGCTCCGGCGCCTGGAGGGAAGAAACTTGGTCTATTGCGAACCCGAAGGGGAAAAGATCGACCGCAACCGGGACCCGTGGTATGCCGCCCCCCGCGGGAAATGACGGTGCAGGGATGCCCCGTCCGGGTAGCGTTTAGACCACTCGATCCATGGGTTGAAGGGGGGATCTATACATGACCGAAAGTTCCGTGACCCTGCAGGAATACGTTGAATCCTACGTGCCCGGGCTGGTCTCAAAGCGATTGCAGGAAAAGCCCATCCCGGACATGGAGGGAACCNAGTTCTCCGTGCAACTGGTCCTGAAGGGGGAAAAGANCCTGGTCTACGGCATCTCCATCAAGGATGCCCGGGAGATCACCGTCCATCCGGGTGGCCTCGAAAACCCCATGCTCGAGGTGACCATCCCCGAGGAGGTCATCCGCCCCCTGGTGGACATGGTCAGCTCCTTTACCGGCCGCAAGCAATATGACGCTGTAACCGCGGCCAAGGGGACGGTTACCTTCGAGATAGGCATGCCCGGCAATTGGACACTCCCGGTAACCATCAAGTTCAACGGGGCCGATTCCCCAAGCGTGACCATCTCCGCCTCATCGCAGGACTTCGCGAAGATGGCCACCGGGGAACTGAGCGGCCCGATGGCCTTCATGCAGGGCAAAGTCAAGCTGGATGGCGACATGTCGTTCGCACTCTCGCTGGCTAACCTGATGCCTTGAGACCGTGATGGAGGGCCGGCTTCCGCCACTCGAATCCTTTCCATGCTCCTCGAAGATGCGCACTCGCAAACTCCAGGAGGCCGGCCCTTCCACTACCCGGACAATCCAGGAAGATCGGCGGACTCCCCCTAAAGCTCCCGCAAGCGGTCCTTGATTATCTTCCCGCCGGGATTCATGGGGAGAGGGGCGTCCGAGACGACCACGTAATCCGGCACCTTGTAATCGGCTATCTTCCCCCGGCAGAACTCCACGATCTCCTCGGGAGTCACGGTGTGGCCGGGCATGGGGAAAACCACTGCCTTGATCTTCTCCCCTAACACGGGGTCGGGCACTCCCACTACCGCCGCCTGCAACACCTTGGGGTTGGTGAGAATGAGGTTCTCCACCTCCACGGAGTACACGTTCTCCCCTCCCCGAAGTATCATGTCCTTCTTGCGGTCTACTATGGTGTAAAAACCCTCTTCGTCCTTGATCACCACGTCTCCGGAGCGGTGCCACCTGCGCCCCTCGGAATCGACCACGAAACTCTCGCTGGTCTTGTCCGGAAGGTTCCAGTAACCCCGGCAGACCCCCGCCCCGCTTATCAGGAGCTCGCCAGGCTCCCCAACCGGTACCTCCCTGAGCTGGTCGTCCACCACCTTGAAAAGCGTGGGGGGCGTGGGCCAGCCGATGGAAGACCCTCTCTTGATGACCTGCTCCGGGGGGAGCAGCGAACCGGCGCCTATGGAGGTGGTCTCCGTCATCCCGAAACCGTTTCCTATCTTGGCGTTAGGGAAATCCTTGAGCATGAGTTCGCCCAGCTCGGGAGGCATGGGCGAACCGCCCTGGAACATCACCTCGATGTGTCCGGCTTCCACCAGCTTCTGGTAATTGGGTTGCATGCGCAACAGCCAGAACATGGCCGTTACGCCCACGAAGAAGTTAACCTTTTCCTCGATCATGCTCTCGATGACCTGGTCCGCCTGGAATACGGGCAGCACAACGGCCGAGGCGCCCAGCAGGCAGAGGTTGAAAAGGGTATGTAGCGCGGTGACGTGAAAAAGGGGCACGGATATCATCTGTTTTATACGGAAAATGTCGTCCATGGTATATTTTTCCGGTATCAGGTAGGGCATGCANCTCAGGAGCGCTTGGGCATTGGTGCACACGTTGCGGTGGGTGATGATGCTTCCCTTGGGCCTACCCGTGGTCCCGGAGGTGTAACATATACTGCAGATGTCCTTCTCTCCCACTTCCACGTCTATGTAGGGAGGGGCCTCCCGGGCCATCAGGGCGCTGAAGGGCACCGTTCCTTCCCTCCCTTCGTCGCCGGTCGTGACCACTTCTTCCAGGNTTTCCAGCTTTCCCCGTANGGGTTTTACCCTCTCGTAGAGATCGTTCTCCACGATGACCAGGCGGGCACCGGAATCCCGCAGTTGGAAGGCCAACTCTTCCGTCTCCAGCCTGGCGTTTATGACCACCGAAATGGCGCCCACGGCGGCGATGGCCAGGTAGCTGATACAGAACTCGGGGTTGTTGAGCAGGATCATGGCTACCCGGTCNCCCTTGGCGATGCCGTAATCCTCCTTGAGGGAGGCTGCTACCTTGCGCACCGCCTCGTCCAGGCGGCGGCGGGTATATCTCTCCCCCAAGGTGGGAAAAATGAAGATCTCCTCGTCCGGGAAGCGCGCCAGCCCCTCCTTGAAGATGGCCGTCAAGTTGGGGTATCTCCTGGCATATGCCGTTTCCAGCGCTCCCTCGAACCACTCGTCTATCACGCCCTCCCTGGGCCAGCCCTCTNGTAGCATTCCGCCATCCCTCCTCGCGCCCATTTAAGCAGCCCCGGTCATCGTTTCCACAGGCCAATTCCTTAAAGGAACGAAACTAAGGAAATATTATTCTCTTTTTTCGGTGGAAGGCAAACCATACCCCCTCGACGAGAAAAAAGGTTATCCATGTACCAGCCAGACACCGGCGACGGGAGGAAAGCAGGCCACTCACGCCTGGGTGTCTCCAGGGCGCATGGAGGGGTGCGACCGGTGAACCGCGNGCCGTTCCGAGCACTTCGTTCCCGGAACGAGCGATGCCCTTTCCCGGTACACCATGGCCGCTCCACCTCCTTTCAACAGCCCTTTAAAAAGAAATCCGGAGAGGTTATCATTCTTGAACGTGGACCCCTGGGAATAGTTCGTAAAGGCANGGAAAGGAGGCACCTTGAGGCATAGGATTCTTGTTANTGCCGTTGTTCTCATCCTGGCGGCACTCTTTCTCTCCTTCCCATCCGGCTGCGGAAGGAAGGCGGACTTAGCCGGAGGACCGGACACCGTGGTGGTGAAATTTTACGAGGCAGCGATGGCGAAGGACGCGGATACGGCTTTCAAACTCCTAGACCGCCAAAGCCAGGCGGAAGTAGAAGACAAGGAGCAGTTCGTGACCGGTTTCTCGGAGAGCATAGAGACTTATTCCGTCGGCCACCCCGAGGTCTCCGGGGAGAAGGCCAAGGTTCCGGTGAGCCTCAAACTCAAGCCCTTGGAGCACGAACTGAAGTTCGACATGATCCTTGTCCTCGAGGATGGAGCCTGGCGGATCTCCATCCCCGAATCGGAGGCGGAGATGATGAAGGCCAGGGATCAGCTGTTCAAGCAGATCGAACCACCCCGCTGACGCACGCCGAAATGCAAGGTCCGAACTGAGGTCACCTGGCGGTGCCCGCCGTCCCGTAAAACCCCTCTAATCCCGCCCTGATTTCCCGGTAATCCCGCAAGCTGCGCAAAGCCCGGGCGCACCTCGATGCCGACGAGAACACGGGAAGCTCGTTCTCCACCAAGCAGCGCACGGTACGGCTGGCAGTACCCAGGAAAGACATGACCACCAAGGGCATTAGGTGTTCTTGGGGAACAGCGGCAAGCTGCGGGAGGAAGGCGAGGAACTGCTCATCCAGGGCATCCTCCAGGGGGGAGAGCTCCGGGAGCCTTTTCTTCAGATTGGCACCCATGTCCGCGGCTCCGAAAACCCCGTAGATCACCGCTCCATCCACTTCCCCGGAAAGGAAAACCGCTTCCAGGATCCGCTTGTATACCGTTATATCCGTATGGAAAGTTATGTCCACGGGGTTGAGCACCGAAGTAAGTGGGCCGGTCATCTCCTTCAACATTTTCTGCAAGGTGGTGGAAAAGCGGGGAACCTCCAGAAGATGTAGGGTCAGATCCCGAAAGTTCGGTAAATTCAAAGGCCAGAAAGAATCCAGTGGAGTCTTGGGGTTTGACCCCGAAAGTCCGTTGATGGACCATTGGGGGTGGACCTCAGGCCTGATCCTAAAAGTTCGGAAAGTTCGAGATAATTCGGAGAAGACCTGGGGTTTGGCCTCGAAAGTCCGTGGGCTTGACCATCGGGCTTAGATCTTGAGGCTGACCCCGATTGTTTCGAGGTCAGGGTCTGGTTTATGGATTAAGATACTTGTAATTATGCGGCCTGCCCCCGAAAAGACCCTAAAAACTCGGTGGGGGAAAAGGGGGAGGGAACCAGCGAAGGACTTACCGGGAAGCCAGAGGATGTCAGCAACGGGGGCGAGCATGAATACCGCATACGGCAGTCGGGAAAGGGAGCTCCGGGAGCGGCTGGAGATACCATCCCGCGCCGAAAGGGTGCTGATCCTCGCCGAATCCAGCCATTGGGATCCCGACTGGCTCCTCACCGCCGAGGAATACTACCGCCTGCGCGTGCGCAAGATCCTGGACCGCATGGTGTACTGGCTGCGAGAGGAACCGAAACGGGTGTACAGCATCGAGTCCATCTTCTTCCTCCGCATGTACTGGGAGAGGAACTCCCAACACCGGGAAACGATAAAGGAATGGATCAACAACGGGCGCATCCGCCTCAGCGGCAGCGGGATGAACACCCCGGACACCATCCTCCCTCCCCTGGAGGCCCTCCTCCGGGATTACCTCCACGGCCAGGAATGGCTGCGGGAGAAAGGCATGGAGCAGGAGCCTCGCCTGGCCTACCTTCCCGACAACTTCGGGAACACCCCCAACCTTCCCACCCTGCTCCGGTCCCTGGGCTTCGAATACGCCGCCTTCAGCCGCATCGACGGGATCCTCTTCCCCGGTTCGGATTACCGGCCTTCCGGCCGCTACCCCCTCCCGGGCTCCAGCGCGCACCTCCTCCTGCGGGAGAAACGCAGCGCCGACTTCGCCTGGAGGGACGCGAACGGCGCGGAGGTCCTCTGCCACCTCAACCCCTTCACCTACGGGCAGGGGGACACCCTCGTCCACGGCGGCGTGGCCCGCTGGATGGGCCTCAAGGTCGGGCTCCCCTCGAGAAAGCCGGGCTCCTCGCACTCGCTGCGAATGATCTCCCGCCTCATCCGGCAGCTCGAGCCCCTCTCCCCTACCCCGTACATGTTCTGCCCCATCGGCCTGGACTTCAACGACCCCCTCCCCCGCCTGGTCGCGGTCCTCGACGAATACAACCGCGCCGCCTATCCACGGACCGGGGTCTACGCGGTCAACGCCTCCCTGGAGGATTACCTGGACCTGGTCTCCGCCCACCGCTCCCGCCTCCCAGTGGTGGGCCTGGACCCCAACCCCTACTTCATGGGGTTCTACCTCTCCCGGCCGGAGGTCAAGCAGCTCTGGGAGGAGACGGTCCGCTGCCTTTTGGAGGCGGAAAAGGTCCTCGTGGAGCGCGAGTTGCGAGGCGAGGCGATGGAGGCCGAGCACCTCTGGCGCGGGCTGCGGAACCTGTGGGACCGGGCCCTCATGGCCAACCACCACGACTTCGTGACCGGGACCGCGCCGGCCCGGGTGTGGGAAAGGGAACAGAAACCCCTCCTCCTGCGCTGGGGGCGTGAGGCACGGGAGCTCCTGGAAGAAATATCCTCCGGGGAGAGACGCCGGCCGGAATCCGCGGCGGTTATCCCCGTGCCCCGCGATTCTCGGTCCACCGCGTGCCGTGGGGAGTCCGCGGTCCCGGGGAGTGGCGGGAGGAAACCGCGGCCTGCCTGGAAATGGATGGAAAACGTCCTGCGGGTGGAGACCTCGCGGTACCTGCTGGAGATGGACCGGAGACGCGGCGGGNGCATCACCCGGCTTACGGACCTGGAAAGGGGTTCCGAGCTGATGAGCGGCCCCGGGAACGACGTGGTCCTCTACCGCGACGGCGGCGGCCTGTGGCGCATGGGCCACGAGTTCCTGGGGGGCGCCTTCCGGGAGAGGGAGCGGAGCTCCGACCGGGAAGCGGACGTACGGGTCATGGAGGGAGAGGACTTCGTCCAGGTGGAGGTGGTCACCGAGTTGGAGGGGCACCGGGTGGAAAGGTGGGTGCGGTGCCGCCAGGGGTCCCCGCTGCTCGAGATGGGGCTTACGGGTAGCGTGGCCAACCACCGCACGGCGGTGGTCCGCTTCCCCCTTGCCGGCGAGGTCTCGTCGCTCCTCATGGAGGTCAACGGGGGGATGGTGCGCCGGCCCGCGGTCAAGCTCTACGAGCCGACCTTCTGGGCGAGCGGGCGCGTGGTGATCCCCGGGGACGGGGAGGGAAACCGGGGGTTTGCCTTCCTTCCGGGCGTTCCCTCCTGCGTGGCTTACCGCGCGGGCCGGGGCCTGGAGCTGGGCGCCATGCGCAACGCTCCTAAGGAAATGGCGTTCGGGGTGTTGCCCCTTCTCTCCTTCCCGGCGCGGGGACCGGACCGGGGCCTCCAAACCCTGTGTTACTCCCTTCTGCTTCTCCCGGCGGAGCCTGGAGAGGACCCCTTAGCCGCCTGCCTGGAGGCGGCGCGCAGGGACAAACCATTATATTCCATAAAATGGAAAGTCATCCCGGGGGAGGTGGAGATCATCGCGGTCAAGCGTGCCCTCCGCGGGGATGGTTACATCGTCCGCCTCTACTGTCCACTGCCCGGCCGGCGCGAGGTGACCCTCTTCCGCGAGGACGGGGAGTTAAGGGAGGCCTTCCTGTGTGATGCCCGGGAAAGGGACCTGGCGGGCTTGCCCGTATCCGGGGGCCGGGTCCTCTTGGTCATGTCCACCCCCCTGGCCACGGTCAGGGTGTTCCCGGAATGAAGAAGATCTGGGGTGTGACCCCGAAAGTTCGGAGGCGAAAGGAGGGAGTCTTGAGAAATAGGGTCATTCCTATCGTTGCCGTCTGCGCCCTGGCGCTCTCCGTCCTCCTTGCCGTGACCGGATGCGGGAAAGAGGCGGAGACAAAGGGCAGCCCGGACACCGTGGTGGTGAGATTCTTCGAAGCCTCCCTGGCGAAGGACGCCGACACGGCCTACGGGCTCCTGAGCCGTGAAAGCCAGGGGGAAGTGGAGGACAAGAAAGAACTCGTGGAGGGCTTCGCGGAGATCATCGACAGCTATTCCGCCGGCCACCCGGAGGTTTCCGGGGAGAAGGCCCGAGTGCCGGTGATCCTCAAACTCAAGGCCTTCGAGCAGGACCTGGAGTTCGACATGATCCTGGTTACCGAGGACGGGGCCTGGAGGATCGACCTCCCCGAGTCCGAGGTGGAGCTGGAAAAGGCCATGGAAAGATTCTTCCAGGAGGTAGAGCCTCCGAGCTGATCCCGCAAAGCAGGAAAATGGTGTCAGGCGCGTCCCGTCTCCAGCCACTCCCTTATGTGCCGGTAATCGAGAAGTGACCGCAGGGCCACGGCACAGCGGGAGGCGGAGGTATAGACGGGAAGGCCGCTCTCCACCAGGCAGCGGATGGTCCGGCTGGCGGTCCCCAGGAAGGACATGACCACCAGGGGCTTCCCGTGCTCGGCGGGGACCTCGGCCATGCGGGGCAGGAAGGCGAGAAACTGCTCGTCCCAGGCATCCTCCATGGGGGCGAGCTCCGGGAGCCGCTTTTTCAGGTTGGTCCCCATGTCCGCAGCCCCGAATATCCCGTACACCACCGCCCCGTCGACCTCCCCGGAGCGGAAGGCCTCCTCCACCAGCTGCTTGTAGATGGCGATGTTGGTCTCGAAGGTAATGTCCACGGGGTTCAACACCGAGGTCAGGGGACCGGTCATCTCCCTCAGCCTGGCCTGCAGGGCGGGCGAGAAGAGGGGCACCTCCATCCCCGCTTTCTCCAGTTGATAAGCGAGCGAGGTGCCGGGGCCACCTGAGTTGGTCACCACCGCCACGCGCGGCCCGGGGAGCACGGGGAGGGTGGAGAGGGCCCACAGCATGTCCAGCATGTGGTCCATGTCCGCCGCCCGGATCACCCCAGCCTGCCGGAAAAGCCCGTCGTAGAGCTCGTCCGGGCCGGTGACCGCACCGGTGTGGGAGAGAGAGGAACGGGACCCCGCCTCCGTGCCTCCTACATACACGGCCACCACCGGCTTATGACGCACGGTCTCCCTCGCCGCGGCGATGAACTTCGCCGGCCGGCGGACGGTTTCCACGTACAACCCGACGGCCTTCACCTCCTCCCGATCCCGGAAATATTCCAGGCAATCCACGAGGTCCAGGTCGGCTTCGTTACCCACGCTGATCGTCTGGCATATGCCCATACCCTGGGCCCTCAGGTAGGGGTTGAGCATGGAGGTATAGGCGCCGGACTGGGAAGCCAGCGCAATACCTCCTCCGAAGGGAGGATCGGGAATGGTGGTGGTGTTCAAGGAAACCACCCGGTTCATGACCCCCACGCAGTTGGGTCCCAGGAACCTTATGCCATACCGGGAAGCGATTTCCCGCAAGGCCCTTTCCCGTTCTTTACCCCTTCCGTCCTGCATTTCCTTGAACCCGCCGGAGATGACGATGGCACGCCGCACGCCCGCCTTCCCGCATTCCTCTAAAATGCGAGGCACAAGGTCGGTGGGCAAGACCAGCTGCGCCAGGTCCACGGGGTGGCCGATTTCGGCAATGCTGCGGTAAGCAGGCAACCCCATGACCTTCTCCTCCGTAGGGTGCACGGGGTAGACCTGGCCATCAAATCCCCCTTCTAAAAGGTTGGCCAATTGCATGCTCCCCATCTTCAAGGGGTTGTTGGATGCCCCGTAAAAGGCGATGGACCTCGGATTCATTATTCTCTCCAGCGGATGCACGGCACCCCCTGCAATCCAGCGGCCCATGAAGGGCACGACCAATACATTCGGGTTAACCTCCTCCGAAACCGAGGGTTATCATGCTCCGGGATCGTAATACACGGTGAGCCTCACGGTGCGCAGGTTTCCAGGCATGGCGGCATCCCTGAACTGCACGTACACGTGGCGCATTCCCCGTGGTCCGTCCTCGAGTTTCCAGGGAAGCAACAGGGTCCGGCCATCCCGACAAGGTATCCAGGTCGCCCCCGCGAAGTCCGGTCGGTTGGAAACGCGGACGTCCATCAGTCCCGCCTCCCGGTCGTGTGCCCGGAGGGTTATCAGAACCTCGAGGCGGTCCGTGAAACCCCGCCCGTCGCCTATTCTCGCTTCATCCACCACCGGCCTGCGTCGGTCCCTACCTGCAGCGCGAACCCTTATCGGGAGCACGCTTCCGCCGGGTACATCTGCCAGTACCACCACCATACGTTCGCCCGAATCCGTGTCGTACTGCTCAAGGATGCAACCGTTCTGCACCGCGTAATACGCCCCGCCGGAGAGGTACTTCATGGGGAACTCCAAGCGGCATCCCTGGAGGTTCAAGACCGCCCCCGGCTGATTGAGGGTATTCTTGACCTTGCAGGTGACGTCTTCGAAGGGCCCCTCGCGGTTGAGCGGAAGGGGCTTATCGAAAGTGCCCTCGCCGTCCTGAATGGAAGGCCTGGCATAAGAGGGATGCGGGGAATCCTCCTGCTCCATCCACTGGATCACCGGGCGGCCGGAACGATATTTTTGATAATCGTTCACCTCGCCTGCGCCCACCGCCAGGCCTTCCCAGCCGGGTATGGACCACTTGCGGTCGGGGTCTCCATCCGCTCCGGCGAACCCCCAGTCGTACAGGCGACAATCACGGATGGTTATCAGTCGAAAGCCCCCGTAGCCCTCCGAAGCCCTGTCCATGAGGAGGGAATTGCCATCCACGGGAATCTCCGCACCCGTGGTGTTGATGCATACAACCTCGCCCGGGGAATCCCCGTAAGGAAACCAACCCACTCGGTTGACCGCATCGCTATGGGTATGGCCCGTGGCCACGAAGGAGACCTCGTACTTCCGGAGGAGGTACATGAGGGCCTGAGATCCCTCTCCCTCGCCCGCCGCCAACTCCACCAGTCCGAACTCCTTCGCGTTGGCGAAAGTTTCCGGAGGCNACCCAGCCGGCCGCAGCGGGTCGTGGTGCATGAATCCCGCCTTTAACTTCTTGCCTTCCGCCTGGGCGCGGCGCAGTTCCCTCTCCAGCCAGGCCAGCTGGCCGCTGAAGCCGTCGCCATCGGGATCGGGACCCCACGGCCAGGGCTGCCACTCCCAGGGGTCTCCGTCTCCCCTCACCTGGCCGTGCCACTTATGCGGGATGATTACCTTGATGGGTAGAAAGATGTTGGTGAAATCGGCTAGGAATCCGTTCCGATCGTCGTAGTCCTTGGCCATCTCCGGGAAAAGCGAGGTGGCCAAGGACCACAGTATGGGGTTGGTGTTTTCGGGGACGAAGGGCTCCGGCCCATCGGCGTCCTCCTTGTCCCAGTCCAGGGTATTCACGGCAAAAAAGGTCATGTCCCCGTAATCCCAGGAGTAATATAAGGGCCCGAAAAGATCCTGCCAGATCTCCTGGCCGTCGTCGTGTTCCGCCGCGTGTCCGTCCCAGCAGTAGCCGTCATGGTTTCCGGGGACGCAGAACACGGGCACGTTGAGGGCCAGCAGCTCGTCGTACCACCAGGTGTACTCGAAACGGTACTCCGTGCCGGGGTCACCGTTGACATCACCCCACAACCAGGTGTCCTTGGGGTATGTGTTGAAGTTCTTCTGGGCATAGACCGCGTCGCCGGTGAAGACCACGAAATCCGGGTTGATAAGGTTGATGGCCTGTAGTTCCTCCTGGAGGTAGATGGCTCCCTCGTTGGATTTCCCGTCACCGTCCAGGTCCATGGGAAAACCTGGATACCCGAAAACGGAGAGGTCGAAACGGTCGGGAGTTCCGGGGCGCGGTTCACGCAGCTCGAAGGAGTTGTAATCCAGGTTCAAGCCGTTCCTGATCTCCGGCCCGTAGACGTGTGTGTCGGTTATGTGCACGATCCTCAGGTCGTCACGGTACTCATCTATGACCTGCAGCGCATGGGGCTGGTGATCCGTTANGCGGAAGGCCGGCTCCACGCCTCCCGACAAGCACTGCACGTGAAGGTCGTAGAGGTCCAGGGGGACGTCAAGAGGCACTTCCACCTCGATGTGATCGACTTCGAAACCGGCCTGCCCGAATATCTCCGGCCAACGGCGGCTGGGCCCCCGAGCCAGCCCCATGACCCTGAGCTGCCTAGTGTTCATCACCGTGTGCACCGGATGGGGATAAGTCCCGTAAGGCGGCCCGCCCAGCCGGTACCACTCCGGCGGAGGATCGTCCGGGGAACCGGGAACGGTCCCATCATAATTCTGGGCGTTGGCCGCCACCGAGGTGGTCACCCATACCCTCCAATCCTCCGGGCGGCTCACTGACTCAAAATCCGGACGCGGGGCGCCGGGAATCCCCTTGCGCCAGTCCCACTCGATGACCAGCCTGGCGCCCCGGGGGACAATGGCCGGAAAGCCGAAGGTCGGGTAGATGAGCTGGTTGATACGCTTGGCGATCTCCGGAAGGGAACCGGCGGGGTTAAACGTCCCCGCCGCGGCCGGAACGCCACCCGTGCACGAGCTTCCCGCACTGCCCGTTACCAAGACCAAGGCAAGGAAAACGGGAACAAGAAGGCGAAACGCCTTGGCCATCGGGCCTCGTGTTCTGGCCGGTATCGAGCAAAACCCGCAGAGCATCCCCAATCACTCCCTTGTTTGCCGGCATTCCCTCTCTTACGTCCCGATTGTATTACAAGCGCCTGCGGTGGGAAAACGGTGTCCACCATGCCCACCGGCCCGGTCAGGCGAGTGGCCGCCTTGGCGTAACGGATGGTGGTGGGCAAGGGATCATGTCCAGCTCAAGCGGAGAGGGAGAATTCCTCCCTGACGAAATCCACCCACGGCTTGAAGGCTTCCACCTCCTCCGGGGACATCTCGTCCAGGAAAACGGTGTCCACCATGCCCACCAGCTCGGTCAGGCGAGTGGCCGCCTTGGCGTAACGGACGATAGTGGGCAGGTTCCCCTTGAGCTTTATCTTCCCCTGGATCATGCCCTTGGTGGCGTCGAGTTCCCCGGTCATCACCTGCTTCCAGCGGTGATAGTCGGCGGTGAGCACGTAGTCGCCTCCTTCCCCTGCCGACTTGGGCACCAGGCGCACCGAGCGGCATTCCCCGTTCCAAAGGTCGAGCATGAGGTACATGTCGTCCTCCAGCCCCACAGCGGGTTCCGGGAGGATGTGGATGACCACCGACCCCTCCCAACCCTTGGCCAGTTGGCGATAGGTCTCGTCCTCCCGGACGAGCTTCTGGTAGGTCCCTATCCATCCGGGTGTGCCCATGATGTAGGGCGGCCTCTCCACGTCCATGAGGTCGCGCACCAGTTTATCGAAAGCCTCTTCCCACTCCCTGGTGCCGTAGGCGTAAGCCATCCCGACCACCTCCTTTTACCTTCACGCCCGTTTCCGAAGCCTCCCCTTGCGCATGGGAGAAATGGAGAAGGCCCACTCTCTCCGCAACCAGATAGAGAAGCCTCCCCCTTGCGCATGGGAGAAATAATAGCACCGCATTCGAATTCTTTCCGACGCTCATGGGCCCCCGTCGGCCCATCGGAGTACTTTTGCCGCCCCTCGACACGAGACCGAGGATCGTCGCTCCTGACACCTGGGCACGGAATACCTTTTTCCCTTTCTGCCGGAGCGGTGCATTGGCAAACACACCGGAGGCTAAATGCCTTTTT
>JGI24721J26819_10001552_pt1 | contig 25810 bp, 19 predicted proteins | sample YelNatPaOPGAMG01_FD_26819 | JGI IMG/M metagenome (IMG submission 26819) | reverse complement strand
TGAAGGCCGAGTACATTCCGAAGTATGCGCTGGCCTAGGGCAGCGGAAGGATAGAAAAGAAGGCGAGCGGTGGATGCGTGGAAGGAGGGGCTGGGCTACCCTTTAGCACAAGGTTGGAAGCACTACCGATTAGAAAGGCCCAAACCGAATTCCAACGGCAATTGCAAGAAAAATCGACGTCACCACGAGAATTATCGCCTGCAGTTTCCATGTCCAACGCATCCATCGCGGGTAACTCACGACAGTGAATGAAAGAGCAATCAAAAGCAGCGCGTTTGTCGGAAATATCATGTTGGAAAAACCGTCGCCGAAATCGAAAGCGAGCACCGCAGTCTGTCGGGTGATCCCTACCAGGTCTGCTAATGGCGTGAGCAGCGGCATCATGAGAAAAGCCTTCGCGCTCGCCGAGCCGATAAAGAAATTCATGACCATCGTCGTCAGATAGACAAGGAAAGCTGCGGAAAGGGGAGGTGCTTGGCTGATGAGCGTCGCGGCTCCATGCAGTATCGTGTCCATGATCTTGCCGGATATGATAATGTGTTTGACACTGTAGGCCATGAGGATAAGCACAATGCCTGGCAATAGATTGCCTGCTCCCCGAATAAATGTCGCGCCGATGGCGCTTGGCCGAACCTTAGCCAGAAGCCCGCCGCCTATGCCGCCAATGAGGAACAGCAATGCCATAACCGGGAATGCGAGGTCAGAAAGGCCCGGCATGCGCGCAGTCACGAGCACGATTGCCATCGCAGCCCCGACGCAGGAAGCAAACCATATAAGCCCTTTCGTTTTGGCGCGCGATGATGCGGTATCGGTATGTTTGCCGCCATTCGAAGCAGCGGTATTGTGGGCCGCTTCTGCCTCGTCCGCAGCTAGCGAGGGGCGGATCGCTTCGTCCGCAGCCAGCGAGGCGCGGATCGCTTCGTCCTCTTTGAAGGTGAGGGAGGATGCGGGGTTGCGCTCGACCTTTTTGGCATGTCGGATCACAAATGCAGTTACAATTCCATATACGATAATGAAAAATATAATTCTGAGCCATGAGCCGGAAAAGAGCGGCAAATCCGCTATCCTCTGGGCTACTGCGATAGTAAAAGGATTAGTGACTGCAGAAGCAAATCCGAAAGCGAGCGGCAAAAGGCTTAGCCCCAGGCCGGTGAGCGAATCCCAGCCAAGAGAGATAGCGAGCGGCACAATGAAGATGATCATGGGGACCATTCCTTCGTACACGCCGATAAAGCTCGAAATCGCCATAAAGAAAAAGATTATCACCGCAATGAGCAGGTATTTCCTTTTCGAAAAGCGCTGAACCAGCGTCTTTACTAGTTCCTCCATAATACCTGCACCTTCCAGGATGGAAATTGAGCCGCCCACACAGAAAATGAAAATGATGATCGTAATAAGCGCGACATTGTCTTGAGCAAAAAGGATTTCTACAGGAGCAGTCAGCCATCTCCAGACAGGGTAGTTCGGCTTTGGGACTTCATGGTAGGTACCATTGATCACTAGTGTCTTGCCATCCTGAATGACTCTCTGGTATTCCCCTGAAGGAAGCACAATGGTCAATATGCCGGAGACGAGCATAAGCACAAGAATGATTCCGGCAGAAAGGAGAAAGGCCTTTTTGCCGATTTTAATGGCACTTTTCTGAGAATCCTTGGTGCCCTGTTTCGTTTCGGTCATTGAGCGCTCCTATGTGTCATCTTTTCTCAAGTTTCAGGGGTCATTCTCCTATATTGCGCCTGAGGCTGTCCAGGAACTTTTTCATCTCTTCGTAGTCGCGCTGGCGGATAATATGGGTAAGGTAGGCGAGCTTCGAGTTGATGAGTTCGAGTTGGCGGATGGTGTAGGGGTTGAACATAATTTCGGTAAGAAGGCGGTCATCCTCTGAGAGGAGGCCTTTGGCGATACTCAGGTGCCGCTTGAAGTTGGTGCCGGGAGCATCCTGTTTTTTCATGCAGGCAGCAAAAACCATGGTCGATGCAAAAGGTGTTGCAAGTGAATAGGCGACGGTCTTGTCATGTTCTTCGAAGCTGTATTCGAAAATGCGGATTTTCAGGCCTTCATAAAAATTTCTAAAAAAAGCAGCGCCCTCTTTGCTTGACTCCGAAATGATAATCGCGCTCTCTTCATGCAGATCGCGGATATTGGCGAGGGTCGGGCCGAACATGGGGTGACTGGAAACGAAAGCGCGCCCCGATTGCTCATAGTATTCCTTGAAGCCCGTTTTGACGCTCGCGATGTCGCTTATAATGCAGGTTTTCGGCAGATAGGGAAGGGTTTTGTCGAATGCTTCGAGCGTATAACCAAGAGGGACGCAGTTGATAAAGAGCTCAGGCTCGAATTCGCCGAATTCCTCGATTGAAAGCGCTCGGTGCACTTTGATGAAATATTTCATTTTCAGAAGGTCAGTGTCGTGCACCATGACATCATGATGCCAGCACAGTTCTTCGGTGAGCCATGCGCCCATACGTCCTGCGCCTAAAATTGCGATTCTCATTCTTCTACCCTCATTTCCTTATAACAGCCGAGGATTTTGAAGCCTTCCGCCAAAGCCGAGACTTTGTTGACTGCTTTTTGCACAGCCGGCGATGACAGCGCGCCTTCAAAGTCGATGAAAATCGCATATTTCCCCGGGGTATCGGGCACGGATTCGATTCTGGTGAGATTGATTTTTTCATCAGCGAACACGCGGAGGACGGCGAAAAGCGAGCCTGCCTTGTTGCCGGCTGTAAATACTGCAGAGCATTTGTCGCCTTCTGCATCGCTTTCTTTTGTTGAAATTACAAAAAAGCGCGTACGGTTGTGCGGCGTGTCCTGCACGTCTTCCTTTATAATTTCGAGGCCATAGAGATCGGCGGCGAATTTGCTCGCGACTGCGGCGATACCTTTCGGACGGCTTTCGGCAAGCGCTTTGGCCGCTCCTGCAGTGTCGTAGTAGGGTTCCGGATCCAGATGATTGCGATACAGGAAATTGCGGCACTGCGCAAGCGCTTGTGTATGGGACCAGACTGTTCTCAGCTCTCGATGATCCGCACCTGGCAAAGTCAAGAGACAGTGACGGATCGGCATGTCGATAGCGGCCACAATTTTCAGGCTTGTATAGATGAGGATCGAATTGACGGGTCCCACAATTCCGCCAAGAGTGTTTTCCACCGGAACGATGCCGAAATCATAGATGCCTTTTTCGACACCTTCGAAAACATCGGAGAATTCGCGGCATGGTATGGTAGCGGCATTGGGCATGAGCACCCGCAAGGCGACTTCCGAATATGCTCCATGCTCTCCCTGAAAGGCGACAGTCTGAAGGCCCGCTTCCTGAATGCGCCGGCTTTCTGCCATGATCTGTTCATACATTTTGACGGAGAATGCTGGGTCGAGAAGACATTGGCTCGATCGGCGCACTTTGTCGAGGATTGCTTGTTCGCGCGCAGCATCGAGCGTAGAAGTTTTGAAGCGCCGCGCCAGAATCGCTTTTTCCATGCGCTCGTTTAGCAAAGAGAGAATTTTTGCATCGACGCGATCGATATCGGCTCGAATGTCATCCAGATTCATGATTTCCTCCATGGAATATTGGATTCCCATGATGTTCGTGCACGGGCGATAAGTGCAAGGTCTGCAAGCGCACAAGCGGCAGCGGCTTCGAGGACAACTGCGCTTCGAAGTGCGATGCAGGCGTCGTGGCGTCCTTTGATTTGCAGTTCTGTCGGTTCATTGTGGACAAAGTCCAAAGTGCGCTGCGGCTTTGCGATGGATGAAGCAGGTTTGACCGCAACACGGATCACAAGCTCATTGCCATTGGTGATGCCTCCATTAATGCCGCCTGCACCATTGCGGGCAGTTTTTCCATATTGGTCGATAAAGGGATCATTGTGCTCGGATCCCTTCATGGCAGCGGCAGCAAATCCGTCGCCAAATTCGACGCCTCGAACGGCCGGCACTGCAAAGATAAAGTGAGCAATTACACTTTCAGCAGCATCGAAAAAAGGCTCACCCCAACCAGGGGGGACGCCTGCAATGCGGATTTCGACAAGCGCGCCAACGGAGTCGCCTGCCTCTTTGGCAGCACGGATCGTTTCTTGGATCTGTTCAGAGCCGCCAGCGGCGATGATTCTTGTATCGATGGAGATAGGCGCACAGCGAGTCAGGATTTTCTTCGCTATGACGCCAGCAGCGACAAGCCCGATGGTAATGCGGCCCGAAAAATGCCCGGAACCGCGGGGATCATGCCAGCCGGCATATTTCATCATTGCACTGTAATCGGCGTGGCCTGGGCGGGGGATATTGATAAAATCCGCATAATCTTCGGATTGCGTGTTTTCGTTTCGAAATTCGATATGGATTGGCGCGCCTGTTGTTCGTCCCCGAAATACGCCGGACAGCAGCAAGGGTTTGTCTGACTCAATTCGGGGGGTTGTGCCTTCGGCCCCTGCTTTCCTGCGCACAAGGTCGGCAACAAAATCATTTTCGGACAAGGGAATTCCTGCAGGACAGCCGTCGATGATTGCGCCGACTGCTGGCCCGTGCGATTCCCCATAGAGCGAAACACGGAATATAGTGCCGCCAGTATTCATAGAGCACTCCTTGGTGTAGTGTCCGCCAAGGCTGGTTTNGTAAGCCATTCCAGNGCTTCTTCCAGCTGTGGCAAAGGGACTTCTTCGATGCGCAGATCGCCGATTGCATGCGGCATAACAAAATCAACGATATCGCTTCGGCGCTTTTTGTCTGCGCGTATGAGTTCGAACAGCGCTTTCTTGTCTATCGGCCGGTTCACCATATCGAATGCTGCCTGGATGCTTGTCGGAAGACCAACGTATGCAAGCAGACGTTCGATTCGCTCGGCCGCCGCCAAAGAGAGCGCCCCACGCTGGACTGCGAAACGATTCGCTGCCGTCATGCCGGCAGAAACGGCAAAGCCGTGCGGCAATCCTGTAAGGAGCTCGATTGCATGTCCGAACGTATGCCCGTAATTGAGGGTGTGCCGCGCATGCGTATCGAGAAAATCCGCCCGGACATATCGAAGTTTGACCTCTTGAGAACGCTCAACCAGCTCTTTGAATGTGCCAGGTTCCAGTGTTGGCAGTGCTTTTCCTGACATGGCAATTCTTTCCAAAAATGCTACATGATTTTCGCTGTCGAGCACTGCATGTTTTATTGCCTCGGCCATGCCCGAAGCGAGATCTCGCGGCGAAAGACTGCGGAGCCAGACAACATCGCAGAGAATATGCGAAGGCATGTGAAAACTGCCTACGATATTTTTCGCATAGCCTACATCGATTGCGTTCTTTCCACCGATCGATGCATCGATCATTGCAAGAAGTGTCGTAGGAGCTACTACAAGCTGGATGCCCCGCATCCATGTGTGTGCGACGAAACCTGCCAGATCGCTCACTGACCCTCCGCCAACGGCAACCAGCACCGTATCGCGGTTCGCATCGAGATTAAGGAGTGCATGGTATACCGATTCAAGCACAGGGAAGGTCTTGCATGGTTCTCCATCGGGCACTTCAATCCAGCGCAAGCCGCTGGCCTTCTGGGCTTCGTGAGGCGCGTTCCGAAATGAAGAAGCGGCATCTCCATCATTCTTGCTTGCAAGCAGCGTCTCGGCTTTTTGTCTGAGAGTGCTGCTTGTAATGAAGATTGCCTTGTCGAGAGGGACAATTTCCTTTAAGGACGAGAATGGGGCAAAGAGTATCTCTGTGTGGTCGGTCTGCATGCAGCGCTCCTAATCGACCGCTTCGGAAAATGCGCCGGGCGGCGGAGAAGGGATATTCTGCGNNCTTTTTTCTTGCACTGCAGGTTTGCCNTCTGGAGTCTCCATGTTTTCTTGCAATGCAGAAGACATTTCCGGCTCATCCATAAAAGCTTTGAGCTTGCTCAGTTTATTCATGAGCGATTCGAACATGGGCACAGTGAGCTGCTGATCCTTGTCGCTCAATGCAGATGCGGGGTCGATATGTACTTCGATTTCGAGCCCATTAGCTCCAGCAGCGACAGCTGCTAGGCTCATTGGTTCGATGAATGACAAGATGCCGGTGCCATGCGAGGGGTCGATAAGAATTGGAAGGTGGCTTTCGTGCTTGACTGCAGGAATCATCGAGAGGTCAAGCGTGTTCCGCGTATAGGTTTCAAAGGTGCGGATTCCTCGCTCGCATAGGATCACATTGGGATTGCCCTCTGCCAGGATGTATTCAGCACAGTTGAGCCATTCTTCGAGTGTGGAATACATGCCGCGCTTCAAAAGTATGGGCTTGCCGGATTTGCCCGCCTCCCGCAGGAGTGAAAAGTTCTGCATGTTGCGCGCTCCAATTTGTAGCACATCCGCATACTCTCCGACCCATGAAACATCGCGTGTGTCCACTACTTCCGTCACAACAGGAAGCCCTGTTTCCTTGCGCGCCTTGTCGAGAATCTTGAGGCCCTTGAGTCCGAGTCCCTGAAATGCATACGGCGAAGTGCGCGGTTTGAATGCTCCCCCTCGAAGCATATGCGCACCCGCATTTTTCACAGCAATTGCAGTTTCAATGGTCTGTCGCTCGGTTTCTACAGAACATGGACCAGCGATGATAACCAGACCTTCACCTACCCGTATGCCATTGACATCGATAATCGTTGTTTTCTGACCGGGCTTTCGCGCTGCGAGTTTTATATTTTTAATCACGGCAGGCTCCTTTTCATGTATGGCTCATCGGTGCAAATCCAAAAGCAGGTTCTGGCAATCATACCTATGCGTAGAAACACGGTCAAGGTTCATGAATATTCATTTTTATCGAAAAACAGCATAATATAGCCGTATGTATTTCAATGAACTTGTTTCGGCGTATGATCGCCAGCGCCGCGAGCGGAACATCTACCATGATCTCATGCGCGACCGCGTAAGGGAAGTACTGCTCGTGGGCAGCTTATATGATTCATTTGTCGTGGAATCCGATGGCGTGCTCACCGAACAGATTTATGGCGAGTATTTCAAGCTGAATCTGAATACAATTCCACGCGTAACCTGCGCATATACCGAAGAATCCGCACTCGATCTTTTTCGGGAAGGCCGGTTCGACTTGGTTATCATAATGGCAAGCCTTGATTTTGATATGCCGCTGCGGCTGGCTGCATTGATGCGCAGCATATGGCCGGATATTCCCTTATTGCTGATGGTCACTAACAATTCGAGCCTTGCGATGCTCGACATGGAAAGGCCTGAGTTGTCAGCGTTCAATCGAATCTTCGTTTGGAACGGCTATTCCAAGCTTTTTGTTGGAATGATCAAATATATTGAAGACTGGCGCAATGTCGAGGCAGATACTCGCGCATGCGAAGTGCGGGTCATCCTTCTTATAGAAGATTCCGTCCGCTATTATTCGCGGTATCTCCCTGTACTCTATAAAGTGGTGCTCCGCCAGACACAGGCTCTCGTTGAAGAAGAGCATATTACCGAAACCTACAAGCTTATGAGCATCCGGGCGCGTCCCAAGATCCTTCTTGCTAGCACCTACGAGGAAGCGCTTCGCATTTTTGAAACCTACAAACCGTACTTGCTTACGGTCATCACTGACATCCGATTCAACCGGAACGGCGCATGCGACGAAAATGCTGGCTTCGACTTTGTCAGATTTGCCAAGCAGGAACTGCCGGACTTACCGGTACTCGTGCAATCGAGCGAACCGAATGTACGCGAAAAAGCATCAGCGGTCGGCGCTTCCTTTATCGACAAAAATTCGGAATCGCTCGAAATGGAGCTTGCTTCCTTTCTGCAAACAAATCTTGGATTCGGAAACTTCATTTTCCGCTTGCCCGATGGCAAAGAAATTGCGCGTGCTCGAAATATGAATGAGTTTGTTCAGAAACTCAATGAAATTCCCATTGAAAGCCTTTTGTACCATGCCGAACATAACCATTTCTCCGCATGGCTCATGGCGCGCGGCGAAATACATGTAGCCAAGATATTGCGGCCATACAAAATCACCGATTTCAGCTCTCCCGTTCAGCTTAGGCAATTTATCGTTCGTATGATCGATCAAATCCGGTCGACGCGATCCAGGGGCATGGTTCCATATTTCGATCCTGAAATGGTCGAATACCAGCGGTATCTGTGCAAAATTGCAGATGGATCAGTCGGCGGAAAGGGGAGGGGGCTTATCTTCATTCACTCGCTTTTGGAGAATCTAGATTTTTCGCAGTACATTCAGGGTGTGCGCGTTTCGATGCCGAACACCGTGTTTGTGGGCATCGATGAATTCGAGCGTTTTCTCGAGATGAACGGCCTATGGACATGGGCATACTATGGCGACAGTGCTTCGGAAGTTCGCAAGGTGTTTGTAGAAAAGTCTCTTACCATGCAGCTTCAGGATCGCTTGAGGCAGTTCCTTGCGGTGAGCGCCAAGCCGCTCGCGGTTCGTTCCAGCGGTCTTTTCGAGGACATGCTTATGGTTCCCTTTTCTGGCGTTTACGATACTTACATTTTGCCAAACAACCACCCGGATCCTGAAGTACGGCTCAAGCAGCTCTGTGACGCGATAAAGCTCATCTATGCAAGCCTTTTCTCGAAGGAAGCGCGTGCTTATTTCGAAGCAGCGAATTACAATCTCGAAGAAGAGCGCATGGCGGTAGTGATACAGGAGCTGGTCGGAAGTCCGCATGGCGGATACTTTTATCCTCATGCCGCTGGCGTTGCCCAATCGTACAATTACTATCCTGTCTCATATGTCAAACCTGAAGACGGGCTCTGTATCGCTGCACTCGGGCTTGGCACCTATGTAGTCGGCGGCGGGTCGGCATTCCGATTCTGCCCAAAATATCCTAAGCTCGATGTGCTTTCTCCAGACCATGCGCTCGAAAGTACCCAGCGATATTTCCATGCCCTTTCGCTCGAAGACAAAGCTCCTGACCTTCTAAAAGGAGAGATGGCAAGCCTTTCAGAACTGCCTGTAAGCGCGGCTGAAAATGACAGCCATTTCCCGATGCTCGCGTCAACATGGGACGGCGCCGATCAGCGCTTTGTTCCAGGTGTACAGGCAAAGGGCTTCAGGGTCATAGATTTTGCAAATATGCTGAAATATGATGCCTATCCATTCGCAAAGGCAATTGAGGTCGTGCTGGATGTTGCAAGCAAATCGATGGGCACCCCGGTAGAAATCGAATATGCGCTCAATTTCGATGCAGGCAAAGAAGAGCCAGTGCTCTATCTTTTGCAGCTGAAGCCGCTTATCCATATCGAGGACCGCATTGAAATCGATCCGGCTTCGATTCTGCCGGAAGCTTGTTTTATTCTTTCGCGCAATTGCATGGGCAATGGCCGGGATATAAGTATACGAAATATAATCTGGGTCGATCCACGCACATTCGATCGCTCGGAAACTCTCGAAATTGCTGCGGAAATCGACGAACTCGATGCAATCGCGAGGCAGGAGAGCTTCAATTATCTTCTGATAGGCCCCGGACGATGGGGTACTCGCGACCGCTGGCTTGGCATTCCTGTTTCTTTTTCTCAGATTTCGCATGCAAAAGCCATTGTAGAAGCAGATCTACCTGGATTTGCAGTCGAAAGTTCTCAAGGTTCTCATTTTTTCCACAATCTCACGACTATGCGGATCAAGTACATGAAAGTAACCCAATCCTCAGCGGACAATTTTGTCGATTGGGAATGGCTGTACCAGATGCCGACCCGAATTCGCACCAAGCATTGCGCGCTGACCGAACTCGATTCGCCAATGGATCTGCGGTTTGACGGGCGCAGTGGGATTGGAGCAGTGATAAAATCAGCTGGCTTATTGAATAGTGGGCACAGCCGTTGACCAGGGTGGCCTTTTGCGGCAATACTCATGCAAACAACAAGGCAGGGAAAGATGATTGATCAAAGCGCAGCACGTGCACTTCATCCGCTCGAGGTGAAGATACTTTTGGCTTTCAAGCCAGGCGATACCATAGACAGTGCTCTCGTCAGAGAGCGACTCGGTTTCAAGGAAGGCCAAGACCAGCAGGCATTTTCATGGCTTATGGCGAAAGGTGTACTTGAGGAAGCAGACAGGCAGACAGAAGTCTTCTATGAACTCACGCCGCTTGGCCAGGAGTGGCTCGAGAAGGGTACGCCTATCAGGCGGATTTTCTCGCTCATGAAAGAACAAGGGCCAATGAGCCTTCCGGATATCGCCCAAGCGCTCGGCTTCGAACAGAAAACGGTCGGCTCGGCATTTGGCTCGCTGTCGAAAGAAGGGGTATGCGCCATGGATGAGGCGCGCTGCGCCATTCTCACCAAATCAGAGTTGCCCCAGTCCCTTCTTGACATCGAAGCCTTGCTCAAAGCTGCCGCCGCAAACGCCGGCTCTCTTCCCGAAACATCACTCACACAGCAGCAAAAAGCCCTCATGGCCCAGATCGCTAAAAAGCGCGGCGCTCAGGACGCACCATTCCGCATCGCCGAGCGTGCAAAAGTGCTGTATCGCTTAACCAGCCTTGCAGAGGATTATCGCAAGGCGGTAACCGAACTTGGCATGACAGGAGAAGAGCTCGGCGCGATCACTCCCGACATGCTCGAAAAAGGTACCTGGAAGAGGGGCACATTTAGACCGTATAACGTACAGATTCCTCCAGCGCGCGTCATTCCGGGGCGGCGCAATCCCTATGTCGAATTCCTGGACAGCGTCAAGGACAAGCTTGTATCGCTCGGCTTCGAGGAATTCGACGGCAATATGGTGGAAACGGAATTCTGGAATTCAGATGCGCTTTTCATGCCGCAGTTCCATTCCGCTCGCGATATCCACGATGTCTACTACATCGACGAGCCGACACATGCGAAGTTCATTGAAGAACCGCACCTGTCCCGCGTCGCGGCCGCGCACGAAAACGGCGGCAATACCGGAAGCCGTGGCTGGCAATACCAATTCGACCGCGATTTTACCAGAAGACTCATTCTGCGCAGCCAGGGAACTGTCCTCTCTGCGCGCCAGCTTCCTAAGGCAAAGGTGCCCGGCAAGTATTTCGGTATTGTCCGCTGCTTCCGCTATGACCGCGTCGATGCGACCCATCTTTCGGATTTCTACCAAACCGAGGGCATAGTGCTCGGCGAAGACGTGAATTTGAGAACCCTCCTGGGGTTCTTGGAAATGTTTGCGGTGGAAGTGGCAGGTGCCAAAGAAGTCAAATATGTGCCGGGATACTTTCCTTTCACCGAGCCCTCGATCGAAGTACACATCAAACACCCGGTGCTTGGCTGGTTCGAGCTCGGCGGTTCGGGAATTTTCAGGCCGGAAGTGACACGATCGCTTGGCATCGATGTGCCGGTGCTCGCATGGGGAATCGGCATCGATCGCATGGCGCTTATGGCGCTTGGCCTCAACGATCTTCGCGAGCTGTTCAGCCTCGACCTCGAAAGCGTCCGCATGCGCCGAACGCAGTACAAAATCCAGTGATAAAATCCAGAGAGCGCGGAGACAATCTATGCCGAAAATTGAAGTAAACGAAGAGCTTTTCTTCCGCCTTGCAGGGAAGACATGGTCAGATAAAGAAGCATTCGAGCAGGAGCTTACGGTTGCAAAGGCCGAGCTCGACGAATGGGATACCAGTCTTCCCGCAGACAGCGAGCGAACCATAAAAATCGAACTCAACGACACCAACAGGCCCGATCTCTGGTCGACCGCCGGGCTTGCTCGTCAGCTCAGAATTTATCGGACAAAAACCATTCCCTCGTACCCGTTTTTTGCTTCCCAAAAGAAAAAAATCACAGCACCGTATCGTGTAGTCGTCGAACGATCGGTAAAAGAAGTGCGTCCATGGCTTGCTGGATTTGTGGCAAAAGGTCCGGCGATAAGCGATGCGCTTTTGCGCGACATGATCCAGACGCAGGAAAAGCTTGCATGGAATTTCGGGCGCAAGCGAAAAGGCGTGTCCATTGGCATTTATAGGATTTCTTTGATCCAGTGGCCTGTGCGCTACTTCGGCGTTGAGCCCGATAAGGTCTCTTTTGTGCCCCTGCAGGAAACGCGCCGCATGACGCTCAGCCAGATACTCGAGGAACATCCGAAGGGTATCGAATATGCATCGATCCTCAAGGGCAAACCTATTCATCCTCTCCTCACCGATTCAGAAGGAAGGGTGCTTTCCTATCCGCCGATTATCAATTCGGCGGATCTCGGAGCTGTGCAGGTCGGCGATACTGAAGTTTTTATCGAAGTGACAGGCTCCGACTATCCATCTGTTGCGCTTTCGAGCTCGATAATGGCCTGTGACCTGGCTGACATGGGCTTCGAAATCAAAAATGTCCAGGTCGATTACGAGTACGATACCCCATTCGGCTCTTCGATTGTATTTCCATATTATTTCCAGGGAGAGATTTCGGTTTCGATCGAAGAAGCGAACAAGCTTCTCGGCTCCAGGCTCGACGTCGCCCAGGCGATCGATGCCCTTACCCGCATGGGTCTGTGTGCATACTCGGAGGACGGCCGGATAATTCGCGTCGCTCCCCCCGAATACCGAAACGATTTTCTGCATCCTGTCGATATCGTCGAAGACATTCTGATCGGTCATGGTTTGGAAAATTTCCCGCCCGAAAGACCCAAGGATTTTACGATCGGCAGGCTTACCCCGATCGAGCGTTTCTCCCGCAAGGCAAAAGGCATCATGGTTGGGCTCGGCTATCAGGAAATGATTTACAACTATCTTGGTTCGGGAAAGGACTATGCGGAGAAAATGCAGATCCCTGCTTCCGTGCTTGTGAAAATAGCCAATCCGATGACCGAGAACTACGAGTATGTCCGCAATTCGCCGCTTCCGGGGCTTTTGCAGACAGAGAGCGTTTCTTCCAAAGCATCGTATCCGCATCGCACATTCGAAGTCGGTAAGGTTGCACTCAAGGATGAGAATACAAACTACGGCATTGTGACGCGGCAGTACATCGGATTTTTGACGAGCCATGCGCAGGCCGATTATAACGAAATCGCTTCGCATGTCGCGGCTCTCATGTATTTCCTGGGCAAAGACTATGCTGTGCGCGAATCTTCCGATCCACGGTTTGTGCCGGGCAGGCAGGTCGAAGTGCTCACAGGCGGAAAGCGAGCCGGCGTGTTTGGCGAAGTCCATCCAGCGGTGCTCGAGGCCTTTGGAATAATGATGCCATGTGCCGCCGGCGAGCTCGACCTGGATATGCTGATCGAAGAATAAGGCCTGGGGTGACCTGGGAAGCGCGCCTGCGAAGGCCTGGGGCGACCTGGGAAGCGTGCCCGCGCTCGCTTTGACAATATTTCCTGGAATATTTGCTGCTCTACTTGAATCAAACTGCCTCTTTAGCTGCGTCATTCTTATGAGACAACGGAGGAAGGGGCGGCATGGAAATTTATGCGCATGAGCCTTTGGGCTTCGATGGCTTTCTTGTCCGCATAGAGGCTGATATACGAAATGGCATCCCAGCGGTGGAAATTGTCGGCCTAGCATCGACATCGGTTCGTGAGGCGCGCGAACGGGCGCGGATTGCAGTGCGAAATGCAGGCTTTGAATTTCCTCAGGATCGAATTCTCGTCAATTTGTCCCCTGCAGACCTGCCCAAAGAAGGTTCTGCCTATGATCTTCCAATAGCGCTGAAAATCCTATCTCAATCAGGGCAAATTGCTGATGTGCCTTTTCCGGTTCTGGCAATGGGGGAGCTGACACTCGAGGGCGAAATACAACCTGTACGGGGAATTTTGCCGGCAGTGCGTGCTGCTGCCGAACAAGGCATAGGAATATGCATTGTGCCGATTGAGAATGCACGCGAGGCCATGGCCATTTCTTCCATGCAGGTATGGCCGATTTCCCATCTCTCGGAGGCCCGTCAGATTACGATTTCTCTGTGCGAAGGAGAAAGACCTGGTAGGTTCTTGGACAGAACCTTGCTGGGCATGGGATCTGGACATGAGCTGTATACCGGCTCTGCGCCTGATTCAAGGCCGGATTCTCGAATCAAGTATAACCCTGATGCGTGGGAATATGAGCAAAACCTCGATTTTCGAGATTTCAAGGGCGATGAAAAATTCATACGTGCGCTGGTGGTGGCTGCTGCCGGGAGGCATAATATGTTCCTTGCAGGGCCTCCAGGGGCTGGAAAGACAATGGCAGCAAACCGATTTCCATCTCTTTTGCCGGATATGGAGGAAACGGAAGCGCTCGATACAGCTTCGCTCTATTCGCTGTGGGGGCAGAAACAGGCTCGATTTTCGAAAAGGCCGCCATTTCGCGCGCCTCATCATTCGGCAAGCCTTGAAGGTATTTTGGGTGGATCCAAACCTCTGCGCCCAGGCGAGGTAAGCCTTGCTCACCATGGGGTTCTCTTTCTCGACGAATGCCCTGAATTTCGAAGAGATGTGCTGCAAGCGCTTCGTGAGCCGGTCGAGCGCGGCTATGTCGATATTGTCCGGGCGGGACGGGTCATCCGGTTCCCTTCGGATTTCCAGCTGATAATGGCAGCAAATCCTTGTCCCTGCGGCAATCTGGGCATGCCGGGCAAAACCTGCCTCTGCACCCCTGAAGAAATACGGCGCTACTGGAAAAAGCTTGGTGGGCCTCTGCTCGATAGAATCGATATGCGTGTCGCCGTAGTGCCGCCGGGGCCTTCACGTCTTTTGTGCGCGCAATCGCTATCGCATTCGGATCTTCAAGAAAAAGTGTTGCATGCACGCCTTCGGCAGCGTGAACGATTCCAAAGAGTCGATGCTGGGAATGCACGCACAAATGCCAGAATTCCGCCAGGCTCTATCCCCGAATTATGCAAGGTTACCGGAAATGCAGAAAAGCTATTTCTTTCTGGAGTATCAAGTTTTGCATTGTCTGCCAGGGCCGGGCACAGTATTCTCAAGGTCGCGCGCACTATAGCCGACCTCGACGGACGGCAGGAAATCGGTGAATCGGCAATCGAGGAGGCCATAGAATATCGTCAACTGGGCGATGGGGATGCGATATGGCCGGGATAATCTTTATCTGAATACAGCATGTCAATGCCATATCTCAATACCGAACCGGCTTGCCTTCCTTGTTCGAGCGATAGATTCCTTCGATAATGCGCGCGACCTGCAAGCCGTCGCGGCCGGAGACTGCAGGTGTTCTGCCTTCAAGGATCGCAGCGGCAAAATCCTCTTCTTGCAAGGAAAAGAAATGCCATGTTGCGTCGATGCCCGAAAAGAAGTCTTTATCCTCTGCATGCCATTGTTCGCGCAAGGCTTCCTGCCCAGGAATGGTCCAGAGATCGTTGTACGGCGGCTCGAGCACTCCGCTGCGCCCCGCTATGAACATGGCGCCGCCATCAGTTTGGACGCCTGCAGAAGCTCCCGACGAACCATGGATGTGCACTTTTGCATAAATGCCCGGTTTTTGCGAGTTGGAAATGAAAATTGAAGCAAGGCCACCTGACTTGAAGCGTACTGTCGCTACAGCCGAATCGTCGACTTCGATGTATGGATGATTGATGTTTGCCCATGCACCGTAGACCTCGGCAACTTCTCCCATGTACCAGCACAAAAGGTCGAATTGATGCGGTGCCTGGTTGACGATGACGCCGCCGCCTTCGTGCTCCCATGATCCTCGCCATGGATCGGAGCGGTAATATTCTTCATCACGCCATCCGAGAATGGTGAGCTGGCCGAGCAAAGGGCTGCCAAGCAAGCCCTGATCGATTGCTTCGCGAATGCGGATGCTGGCGGGATACCAGCGCCTCTGCGAAATCACGCTTAGAAGATGGCCTGTCGCCTGCGCCTTGCCTATCATCTTTTCAGCTTCAGACACCGATAACGAAAGCGGCTTTTCAACCAGCACATGACAGCCTGCGGAAAACGCGTCCATCGCGTCGAAGTAATGGCGCGGATGGGGCGTGGCAATCAAAACTGCCTCGACACCATCTCTTTGTACCATTTCCTGGACATTATCTCTGGACGCCAAATTCCATTGGGCCGCGAATGCATCGCGTTTCTCTTTGTTATGGCCGCTTACGGAAACAAGCTCGCAATGCGGCGCAGCCGCCAGTGCTCGCGCATGGAGCGCGGCAACTTTGCCATAGCCAATGAGTCCAAAGCGGAGCTTTTTATTCATCACGACATCTCCAATCGAGCCGAGGCTCGTGCAGACTATTCGAGCTTATGGAATGAGCACAACCTTAAGGAGCCCTTTCTCGCGCTTATACAGTCGATCAAACCAGGCAGGTCCCTCCTCGAGAGGTGCAACCGCACTGATCACCGACCGCGGGTCGATTTTTCGACGTGCAATCAGCTCAAGCGAAGCAGGATACTCTCCAGAAATGGCACAGGACCCAAGAAGCGAAATTTCTCTCGTAACTACCGATTGCAAAGGAATTTCCACTTTCGGGCTGATATTGCCGATAAGTGTGACGCTGCCACCCTTGCGCACCACAGAAATCGCTGTTGCGATCGAAGCGCTTGCGCCTACTGCTTCAAATGCGCGATCGACACCACGGCCATCTGTCGCTTTGAGCGCCTTGCTGGTGGATAATGGATCGGCCGGATCAAGCGCAATATCGGCACCTGCCTGCAATGCTGCAGCTCTTCGGTCTGGGTCCGTATCGAATGCGAGAATGAGATGGGGCGAATATGCCCGTATAATCTGAATGAGCAAAAGCCCGATCAAGCCCGTTCCGACCACCGCTGCACGCTCTCCCGGCTGCATATTCGTTATATGGAAGGCATGCATTGCGACGCTAATGGGTTCGGCAAGCGATGCTTCCTCAAAGGAGACTGAATCGGGCAGGTGATACAAGATTCTTTCTGGCACAACGACATATTCGGCAAATGTGCCATCGCGTTTGTATTCTTCGCACGATACGCCGAGCACACGTCTGTTGTCGCAGAGATTCACTTCGCCGCGCCTGCAAAAATAGCATTCGCCGCACCATACTGTAGAATCGAATGTAACACGATCACCAGGAACAAAATGCGCAACACCTGTTCCGCATGCTTCGACTACCCCCGAAGCCTCGTGACCCATGACAAGAGGAGGTCGCCGTCTTCCCGTAGAACCGTCTATGCCGTGGACATCCGACCCGCAAATCGCAGCCGCTTTTATGCGAATCAACACATCATCGGGAGCGCTGATTGCAGGCTGGGGGATATCACGCACCGCAAGGCGCATATAGTCTTCAAGTACCAAAGCTTTCATGCTGTGCCTCTTTTTTGCTTTTCAGCAAGCGAATTTAGCCGAGTCATCGCTGGCAGGTCAGCGCTGGATTCGTGCCGAACCGCCCTTTGCGAGTGTCTTCACCTGTTCGAGCGTTGCCATGGTCGTATCGCCGGGATAGGTGGTTATGAGCGCACCATGAGCCCACCCCAGGCGCAAGCACTCTTCCGGATCGAGCCCTTCGAGCATGCCATAGATGAGCCCAGCTGCAAATCCATCCCCGCCGCCAACGCGATCGTACACATCGAGTTCCATCGTCGGCGCAAGCCAGTGCTGGCCTTCGATCCACAATACCGCACTCCACAAATGCCGGTTGGTCGATTTCACTTCGCGAAGCGTGGTCGCAACGACTTTTACATTCGGCCACTTGGCATGAACCTGTTCGATTGTCCCGAGAAATGAGGCAGGGTCAAGTTTTGAAGCGCTATGGATATCGGGCCCCGGCAGGCCAAGTCCCATTTGAAGATCTTCTTCATTTCCGAGAAGCACATCGACATGCTCCACAATGCGTCCGAGAACATCAGATGGCTTTTTGCCTGTGGCTGCTGCGGCCCATAATTTCGCCCGATAGTTCAAGTCAAACGAGACAATCGATCCATGGGCGTGGGCTGCCTTCATCCCTTCGATGACCAGCTCTGGGGTCGTTGCCGACAATGCCGAAAAAATGCCGCCTGAATGGAACCAGCGAACGCCTTTTTCGAAGATCGAGCGAAAATCGAAATCGCCTGGCTTCAGCAGAGCAGCTGCTTCGTTTGCGCGGTTATAGAAAACTACAGGGGGTCTGACCCCCTGGCCTCTGTCCGACCACACAAGCGCAATATTCGGTCCCCGCACTCCATCGTATTTGAACCGCTTATAGATTCCTCTGACTCCCATCGACCGCACCGATGCTTCCACTTTTTCGCCAAGCGGGTAATCCACCATTGCGCTCGCAATTGCGGTCCGTTTGCCGAAACAACGAGCCAGATTCGCCGCCACATTATATTCGCCACCGGAAACATGCACGTCATATCTATCTGCGAACGAAAACGGCACGATGCCGGGGTCCATCCTCATCACAAGCCCGCCCACCGAGAGAAAATCTAGTTCAGCCTTTTCTGCGGCCATAATCTGCAATGCGCCCATTTATTTTTCCTCCGTTTGTTATCCTGGCAGTATGCATTCGATGTGCTGCTCTGCCCACGGCTTGGCATTCAATCTCAGACAACATACGTACTTGCGGCCGTCGACCCGCCATGCCCCGTCCAGTTTGTATGGAAAAATTCGCCACGAGGCTTGTCGATTCGCTCATAGGTGTGAGCGCCAAAATAATCGCGCTGCGCTTGCAGAAGGTTCGCCGGCAGGCGTTCCGTTCTGAGACCATCAAACCACTCGAGTGCGGAAGAGAGAGCAGGTACCGGAATGCCCGAAGCGACAGCTTCGCCTACGACATTTCTCAATGCGGATTCATTTTCCAGAACCTGCGCTGCAAAGAACGGCGCAAATACCAGATTGGAAAGGGATGGTTCCGCGTCGAAAGCTTCTTTTATTCTACCCAGGAACCTGGAGCGGATGATGCAACCTCCTCTCCACATAAGCGCGATTGAGCCATAATTCAGTTTCCATCCGTATTCTGCAGCCGCTTCCCTAAGAAGCATGAAGCCTTGGGCATATGAAATGATTTTCGCAGCATACAGCGCCTTGCCCAAATCTTCGATAAATGCGTCACGCGACCCTTTGAACCGAGCTCCGGACGGCTTTCCGAGTATCTTTACCGCTCTCATACGCTCGTCTTTCATTGCTGACAGACAGCGAGCGAACACCGCTTCGACTATCAAGGTGACAGGCACACTAAAATCGAGCGCGGTGATACCAGTCCATTTTCCCGTGCCCTTCTGGCCTGCCGCGTCGAGTATTTTGTCGACAAGAGGGGAGCCGTCTTCATCCTTGAATCGAAGAATATCGCGGGTGATAGCGACAAGATAACTGTCGAGCTCGCCTCTATTCCATACCTCGAACACATCGGCCATCTCGTCCGGCGTCATGCCGAGCTGGTCTCGCATCATATGGTATACTTCGGCGATAAGCTGCATATCGCCATACTCGATGCCATTGTGTACCATTTTGACGAAATGGCCTGCACCTCCAGGGCCGACCCAGTCACAGCAAGGACTTCCATCGTCGACCTTTGCTGCGATGGCCTGGAAAATCGGCTTGATATGGGGCCAAGCGGCTTCAGACCCTCCCGGCATGAGCGATGGACCATTGAGCGCTCCTTCTTCACCCCCGGAAACGCCAGTGCCTACGTACAAAAGTCCTTTTCCTTCCAGTTCGGCCAGCCGCCGCATCGTATCCTGATAATTCGAATTGCCGCCGTCGATAATGATATCGCCAGGTTCAAGCAGGGGAGCGATCTGGGCAATGGTTTCATCAACTGCCGAGCCTGCCCGTACCATCATCATCACAATTCTCGGCTTTTTAAGCACCGCAACAAGCTCTTTTGGTGAATGCGCGCCAATTATATGTTTGCCCGCGCCTCGACCACTGAGAAAGGTATCTACTTTTTCGACAGTTCTGTTATACACAGCTACTGTAAAGCCATGGCTTTCCATGTTGAGCACGAGATTTTCGCCCATCACCGCAAGGCCTACCAGCCCAATATCTGCTTTCATAGAGCCCTCCGCAATTCTTGTATGATTTACATGCGGCGCTTCGCAATTGCCGCCCGCATTTTTTCCACTTTTTGGATGCCATGCTCCCCGAGCTGTTCCATAATTGCAATATAGAGAGAATCAATCATTGCAAGCTGAGCGATTCGTGCGGAAAATGCTTCAGATATCATCGACGAGCCGGATGAAGCCGAGATGAAAAGCCGATCGCTCATCCTCGCCAGCGGCGAGCGCGGGTACGTTGTAATCACGCAGAGAAACGCTCCAGCTTTCTTTGCAATTTCCGCGATTCTGAGCGTGTCTTTGTTGACGCCTGTATGAGAAATGATGATTGCAGTATCCTTTTCTCCGAGCTGAGAGGCTATCATGAGCTGCAAGTGGTAGTCTTCAGCATTCACGCAATGAATTCCCGTCCGTATGAGCTTGTGCACGGCATCTTTTGCAACAATAGCCGAACCGCCAAGACCGAAAAGGTGAACACAGCCCGCTTCGATAATACGAGAGGCAAGCGCCGCAAGCGCGCTTCGATCCATCATGGAAGAAGTCAGCTCCAGCGCTTTTTGAGCGGTACCGAAGGCAATTTGCACCGGATCGTCATTCCGATCGACTATCGTCTCGTAGATTTTTGCTTCCGGGGTAAGCGCTTCGGAAGCCAGGGATATTCTGAACTGCTGATAGCCATTGAATCCGAGTTTTTTGACAAATCTGACAAGCGTGGATACAGACACACCGATAGAATCGGACAATTCTTCAATGCTGGGGTGTACCGCATTCGCGGGGTTCTGTAGAATATAATCCGCAATCCGTCGCTCCTTGTCACTGAAATCTTCCATGAGAGAATGGATGATATAGAGGCAATTCGACGATTTTGGTTTCTCCATAGCATGGTTCCTTGCTATCTATTGTATGCGCGAGATAAAAAAAAGTACATAGCGCTGGTGAAAAATTTCATTCATTTGCAAGAAAATTATTTTTCACAGCTTGACGAAAGATGTACTCTTGTTCCATAGTAGTAGGCAGAACAAACCGAACAGCGGTCTGTTCGAAAATTTCTCCAGTTTCATGCAAGGAGGCTATGATGAAAAGCAAACTGATGCTTGTCATCCTCGTGGTTCTGACTGTGCTCTCTGCAGGAGCCCAGCAGAAGGAAATTCGAGTTCTGCTCGCGAATCATCCATATGGCGATTTGCTCAAGGCAGCGATACCCGAATATGAAAAGGCAACCGGCGTCAAGGTCAATGTCGAGAGCCTTCAGGAGAGCCAGCTTACTACCAAGCTCACCACTGAGTTTGCAACCCGCTCTTCTACTGTAGATGTATTCATGACCAGGCCGCTCCAGGAAGCGAAAATGTTCTACAAGAACGGCTGGTATGAACCTTTGACCGATTACGATTTTTCCGATTACCCGAAGAATGCACTCGATGTTGCTACTTTTGGCAATAAAGCCTATCTGGTGCCTCTTGTTACCGAGTGGGAAGTTCTGTACTATCGCGTCGATCTCTTCAAGAAAGCNGGTCTTTCAGTTCCGACCAATTTCGCCGAGCTCGAAATGGCGGCCAAGAAGCTAAATTCTGCTGATATCGCAGGATTTGCTTCAAGAGGCAAGGGCGCTGCGGCAGTCACCCAGTTAGCCAGCTATGTGTATAATTATGGTGGCGCATATCTCGATAAAGGAAAAGCGGTTTTCAATTCAAAAGAAGCGCTCGATGCCATCAGATTCTATGGCAAGATGCTCGCCAATTATGGCCCGGCAGGCGTTACCAACATGTCCTGGGAAAATATCATGCCGCTGTTCCAAGCCGGAAAAGTCGCCATGTGGACAGATGCTTCTGTGTTCTATGGCCAGATCGTCGATCCATCCAAGAGCCAGATCCCTGCAGAGAATGTTGGAATTGCAAACTTCCCGGCNGGCCCAAAAGGGAATACCCCATATATCGTTGTTTCCTGGGGAATGGCGATCGCAAAGCAATCAAAGAACAAAGCTCTNGCTGCTGATTTTATAAAATGGGCGACCAGCAAGGAACTTGCCAAACGCGGCATGCTTGCCAACATCACAATGGCTCGCAACTCCGTCTGGAAAGACGCTGAAGTCCGCGCAAAAATTCACCCCGGCCTCATTGCAACCCAGGAATATGCAGCGAAATACGGCATTCCCTATGATAGGCCGTACATGAGCGCNGTCGGCGAAGCGCGTGATCTGATTGGCGAAGTCATCATCGAATCGATCAATACTGGCGGTGCATCTNCGAAACTCGAAAGCCTCGCCAAAGAAAAAGTTGCTGCAGTCAACAGCTTACTCGAAGATACTGGCGAATACGGTGTCTACTGATTCGTAAAGAAGACCAATGAAGAAGCGGCTAGCCGGGAGAAGGGATAGCATGGCAATGGAACGCAAAAAGGGAAGTTTTCTCGAAAAGAACCTGCACATCATCTTTCCGATGCCTGCAGTCATTTTTGTGGTTGTAATGATGCTTTTCCCTGTCGTATATACACTGTTTTTGAGTTTTACAAACTGGAACCTGACTTCCGGCATGCCGCTTTCTATTGTGTTTCTGAAATCTTACCAGAAGGTGCTCCAGGAGCCTCGCTTTATTGCGGCTCTCGGCAGGACGTTTTCATTTACTGCGCTTGCAGTTGCGGTTGAAACAATTCTTGGCATGATTGTTGCCCTCATTCTCAACCGCGAATTCAGAGGGAAGGGATTTACCAAGCTCATCATGCTCTTACCGCTTGTGAGTACACCAGTAGCGATCGGCATAGTTTTCAATCTTTTCTACGATCCGACTATCGGGCTTGCAAATTTCGTCCTTACTCGATTTGGTCTTCCGCGGCAGGCATGGACCGGCTCAGCTGCGACAGTCATTCCATCTCTCGCGATAGTCGACATATGGCAATGGACGCCCATGATTGCGCTCATTCTACTTTCGGGGCTCGCAAGCCTCTCGAGCGAGCCATATGAATCTGCACGGGTCGATGGTGCGACTGAATGGCAGATATTCTGGCGAATTACCTTGCCCATGATAACGCCGACATTATTGACAGCCCTGATACTCAGGACTATCGATGCCTTGAAGACATTCGATATCATTTATGCAATGACAGGAGGCGGCCCTGGATATGCCTCTGAAACTTTCAATGTGATGGCGTTCAAGTACAGCTTTGAATATTTCCGCATGGGCCAGGCTTCTGTAATTCTGGTATTTCTCTTTATGCTCGTGCTCTTCATGAGCCTATTGATTGTGCGCATGCGCAAATCCCTTGAGCTGTAAGGAGGCCATGAATGAGAGCGGCTGTGGTACGAAAAATATTGTTTTTCCTTGTGATATTGGCAATTGTCATTCCTGTGCTGTTTCCTTTCCTTTGGATGCTCACTTCATCTTTCAAGACACAGGTAGATATTGTGGCATGGCCGCCGCGGCTAATATTCAGCCCTACTCTGCAGAATTACGAGCGTGTCTTTCGTGAACAAAATTTTTTAAAATATTTCATGAATTCTTCTATTATAGGTATCTCAGCTGTCAGCTTATCGCTCTTCATGGGCTTGCCTGCTGCCTATTCGATTGCCCGCTACAAGCAAAAGCGTTTATCCATGTTCATTTTGATTGCAAGGCTCATGCCAGGAATTTCTTTTCTGATGCCCTGGTACATCATCTTTTCCAGGCTCAAACTGATGGACAGCTACATAGCACTGATCCTATCGCACATGTTGATCACATTGCCCATAATCGTATGGATTATGTCCAGCTATTTCGAAAGCATTCCGGTCGAAATGGAAGAATCCGCAATGGTCGATGGAGCTACACGACAGCGGGCATTTCTTTCTGTGGTTCTGCCGATCGCAGGGCCTGGCATAGTGACATCCGTCACGCTTGCTTTTATTTTTTCTTGGAATAATTTTATGTTTTCCCAGGTTCTGAGCATGGAACGCACGAAAACACTCCCAATCGCGATCTATAATTTTGTCTCGTATGCTGAAGTCGATTGGGGCGCAGTCATGGCTGCTGCCGTTGCCATTATGGCTCCAGCTATTATTCTCACAATGATATTCCAGAAATATGTCGTCAAAGGCCTGACCATGGGGGCGGTCAAGGGGTAGCATAAGAGTCCAAAATAAAATAGCTGCATTTCGAACGCAGCAGCATGGTAGCAGCGCCGCACTTTTCTGCTGGAAGATGTTCCGTGCGGCGCTGGAGACAGATTTTTTCTATTAGAATGGGCTATTTTACAGGGCCCGCTTTCGGCAGCGATGCGAGAGAGCGGGCCAGCTCTTCTTCGGAAAGCGAAAGATCCCCNAGTTCACCCGCAAAATATTCTTCGTATCCCTGCAGATCGAGAAGACCATGTCCGGATAGCCCGAACAGAATCACCTTCTCCTTTTTTTCTTCTCTTGCTCGAATCGCTTCCCGGATAACCTGTGCAACTGCATGGCTGGTTTCCGGCGCTACGATAATTCCCTCAGCCCGCGCGAAGAATACTGCTGCNGAAAAACATTCGAGCTGTGGAACAGAAACGGGGCGAAGGAGCCCTTGGCGCGCTGCATGCGAAACAAGAGGCGCCATGCCGTGGTATCGAAGACCTCCAGCATGACTGGGAGAAGGCATGAAATCGTGTCCAAGCGTATACATAGCAAGAAGCGGAGTCATTCCGGCCGTATCACCATAATCATACGCAAAAAGCCCTCTCGTCATGCTCGGGCAAGATGCGGGTTCGACCGGCACGATATCGATATCTGCACCATCGATTTTATCTTTTACAAAAGGAAAAGAAAGCCCGGCAAAATTCGAGCCGCCGCCGACACATGCAATGATCGTATCTGGCGCTTTCTCGCCAAACAAAGCGAGCTGCCGCTTGGCCTCCAAACCTATAACGGTTTGATGCAGCATTACATGGTTGAGTACGCTGCCCAGTGCATAGTGCGTTTTTCCAGTTTTATCTTCCAGGGCCGCTTCTACTGCCTCGCTTATGGCAATTCCGAGCGAGCCTGGCGAATCAGCATGCTCTGCCAGCACAGTCCGCCCGGCGCGCGTGAGTTGGCTTGGGCTTGGCGTGCACGATGCTCCCCAGGTCTGCATCATTACTTTTCGGTATGGCTTCTTTTCATAGCTTGAGCGGACCATAAAAACCTGACACTCGAGGCCGAACTGTGCCGATGCGAACGCGAGGGCAGATCCCCATTGTCCGGCACCCGTTTCGGTCGTAAGCCGCTTCGTTCCTGTGATTTTATTATAGTATGCTTGAGGTACCGCAGTATTGGGTTTGTGGCTGCCTGCCGGTGAAAGGCTTTCGTTCTTGTAATAGATGCGAGCAGGCGTACCGAGAGCTTTTTCCAGATTTCGCGCGCGCACGAGGGGAGTTGGGCGCCAGCGGGCGAGAATTTCTAGGACCTCTTCTGGGATATCGATCCAGCGTTCGCTGGAGACCTCTTGTTCAATCAGGGGTTCCGGGAATAATGCCGAGAGCTGTTCGGGCTTCAGAAGGCTTCCGTCTGGAGCGAGCGGCGGATTGGTGGTTCCCGGCAAATCCGCAGCAAGATTGTACCATTGTCTTGGAAGTTCGGAATCCGATAGTGTTGCTTTTATGCGCATACATCCTCCTCATTTTTGTTGTGTGCGAGCTTGGCTTGAAAATGCCGAGCGTTTCTATAAGTAGAATCAGGTTAACTGAAGATTGCGTTTCTGTCAATAGAAGCAGCAAGTATTTTTGCAAAGAAATTTTGTTTTGGATAAACAAGCATAATCGTTGTTTTTATCGGTTTTGCTGTTGACATTCGAAGAAGTTTTTAATATTTTCTTTTTCGCATCGAGAGCATTTCCTGCTTTTGCCAGCAGCTTAGCATTACTGCAAAAAAAAAGAGCAAAAAGCAAAAAAAAGCTCTTGACAACAGAGCAGAAGTTTGGTAGTTTCATCGAGCGCTCTGGCGGGGAGTCAGAGATGCGAGCATATGCGGGGCCGGGAGGCGCTGCGTATGCGAGGGATCTGTGACAAAGGAAAACAGGGAAGGGGATAGAGGAAGGTTCTTCGGGCCTTCA
>JGI24721J26819_10001545_pt1 | contig 25937 bp, 28 predicted proteins | sample YelNatPaOPGAMG01_FD_26819 | JGI IMG/M metagenome (IMG submission 26819) | reverse complement strand
AAAAAGAAGAATGATTGACATAGACAAGGCGATCGCCACAGCTGTGAAAACTGGTAAAGTCACGTTCGGGGCAAACGCCGCAATATACAACGCGAAAACTGGAAAAACCAGAATGATAATTTTAGCTTCAAACTGTCCAAAAAACATACGCGAAGACGTCGAATATTACTGCAAGCTTTCAAAGGTTCCACTTATAATCTATAAAGGTTCATCGCTGGATTTGGCTGCTGTCTGTGGAAAACCTTATGTTGTTTCAGCGTTAAGTATAAGAGAACCAGGTGATTCAGAAATACTTGAACTGGTTGAAACAGCTGAATCAGAGGAATCTGCCGGAGGCAGTGAATGACAAGTGGAATAAAAATCACAAGCACAGAAATGCGTTACATAGCACTTTTTGAAAGCATAACTGGGGCAAGCGTCAAAGACTGTGTAGTCGACGAAGAACAGGGAAGAGTGATTTTCGTTGTGAATGAGGGACAAATAGGCGTAGCAATTGGAAAAGGCGGAAGAAACATTCACACCTTGGAGTCCATGACTGGAAAGAAACATGAAATCATCGAGTACTCGGAAGACCCGGTGCAGTTCATAAAAAATGCCTTAAAACCAGCTGCGGTGAAGGAGGTCCGCCTAACAGAGAGAACTGATGGAAAGAAAATAGCCGTGGTTGCGGTAAACCCGCGAGATAAGGGCGTAGCCATCGGAAAGAATGGTAGAAACGCCGAGAGACTGCGCTTTCTAGCCAAACGATACTTTGATATACAAAACGTAAGCATAACATAAGCTTGGGGGATGCCCAAAATGAAAAGACGAATATTTTCAGTTTTATGCTTAACTGTTTTCCTTTCAGCTTTAATCGATGTTGCTAGAGCTGAGGACGATTTCCTCTTTAGCCAGTTTTTGGAGACTCCTTTATTAATATTAGCGGTCTTAATTGTGGTTGATGTTATAGCCTTCGTTTACCATAAGATACGGAAGTAAGCGCGGAAATTATTCTATTTGGACAAGAGCATGTCCATGAGCGCTTTTTGGTCTACTTCTGCGCGCGTTCTCCAGTCCAAATATAACTGTTCGTTTTCATCCTGTGTAAGATAACCATATCGGATGTAACGGTCAATGTTAACGTCGACTTTCCATCCTGGAAGCTTGTCGCGGAGTAGTTCTTCAACCTCTTTTCTCGGGACTTTTCCTCTCTTTGATATTATGTAAGCAACCGTTATTGCCAATCCAGCTAGGTCATCTATTCGCCATCCTATCATTTTTGCCTCTTTTGGCGTTAATTCGCCCCTTAATGTTACGTAGAACCTTGCCTTATCTAGGTCTTCCAAAGTCGGGTTCTCCTTAAATTTTTCCTCTTCAAAAACAGTTTTAACCTGCAAATCCAGTGATTTTAAGTAGTCGTCTAAAATTTTTAGGACTTTTGGGTAGTCTGCTCCCAAGGCTTTTCGCAATTCCCAACCTTTCACGCCTGGCTTTTTATGTCGGCGGTAGAAGAGCATGTGGACTGCCCTTTTCATTTTGCTTGCATAATAGGCTTTACGTTTGCTCACTTTGTCGTTTCTCCTTTATGTTTGAGCCATTCTTCTATGGAAATTGCTATTGGAACTGACATTAACTGTTTTTTGCTTGGTTTGGCCGGCGGCTTTTCATATGGCTTTATGAAAATTTCTTCTTCAAGAGGGTGAATTTCAAGTGTTGCGTAGCCATACGTTACAAGGAAACTTGTCATAAAAGCTCTGTGTGCTGTTTCCTCGTAGGTTTCAGCTGTGATGAAATCCCAGTATCTTATTTTTCCATCTTCGCCTTTCTCAGCAGTTCTGCCTTTAAGTTCGCGCCAAAAGTTTTCCAGTTCCTCTGAAAATGCCTTATCAAGCAGAATTTTCTGTTCTATAAGTTCCTTGCGTGTTGCCTTGCTTGTTTCTATTCCTTGTGGCGCAATTTCCTTCCATCTCTCTTTTAGTGGCAGTAGGCTTTCCCAATATTTGATTGCCTCTGCTAGACTGTGAAGTGAAATTTGTTCTAATTCAACTACTGGATGCCAAGCGTAAAGAAAGCTTTTAACGATTTCCCCCTTCTCAAGCCTTCTAATTTTTTCCTCTAGTAAGAATGGGTCAGTATAAAGTGAAGTTGAACGGTGTTTAACCCACTCGCTTTGCAACTTTATGACTGATGCGATGTGGCGTATTGTTTCAGCGTCTAGGCATAGATCCTCCGGAATTTCCCATTCTGGAAAAAACTCCCTTATCGTCGCTATAACATCATTAACATCTATTAGGAACGGATCTAGGGATCGCTCTTCCACAGATCTGCACATTTCAATTATCCGCTGAAGCTTTTCTCTACCAATATCTGCCCGCTCTCTTTTTAACGGCATCAGGCAACCTCACGTATTATGGATNTGCCTTCAACGTTTTGAACGGTGATTATGTTTACATCTTCCTTTGCGAATGTCACTTGACTTGGCGTAATAATAACGTATTGAGCGTTTGCGCTCTTCACCATTGAAATTAGCATTCTAGCGATTAGTTCTCGGTTTTTCGGGTCCATGTGAACATCATATTCATCAACTGCTCTGAATGGCGAGCGAACATGTTGCTGCAGTGCCAAGAGAAAGCTCATCGTGGCTGTTGTCCTTTCTCCGCCACTTTGCGTGTAGGCATCTAATGGAACTGGTTTACCTCCCTTAAACCCGACGAGGATTTCAAGCCCAGCAGCCTCAATGTCATGTCCATCCACAAGCTTAACTTCGCCGACGGCTTGAGATTGACTTAGAATTTTCTGGTATTCTAGGCTTACGCGGTCCAGGAGATTTTGAATCACTGTTCTCCACGTCTGCATTCGCGTTTTAATCTCTTCCAGGGCTTTTTCCCTATTTTCAGCTACAATTCTGGCTTTTTCCTTCAACTCTAAGTACAGTTTTGAGTAGGATTCATACATGCGTTCTATGTCTTCAGAAACATTTGAAAGCGCTGCTAAATGCCCATCCGTAACCCTTATCTCGTCAAGAATTTCGCCCAAGCTTTTAACAACAGCTATTCTTGGTCCAATTTGCTCCGCTCTGCTTGTGGCCTCGTTTAAGTTTGCTTTCGCGCTTTCCAGTTGCTGTTCAAGCCTTTCCAGATCAGCTTTAACATTTTCACGGCGATATTGGAGTAGCGCCAGNTTGATGCGATTTTCCAAAACTTGATTACTCATCTTCTCAATGTTTTCATCTAAGCCTTTGATTCTCGTTTGATTCTCATTTATCTTATTCTTCAACTTTGAAAGATTTTGACTGGAGTTTTGTATAAGCTCCTTTAGGTTTTCGGTTTTTAGAAGCTTGAGCTGGGCAAAGTTCTCTTTTAAAGGCATCGCCTTTTGAGTATGTGGGTTTATGCTTCTTNCAGAAAGATTTTCAATAGCTGATGTCTCTCTTAGGAGCTGCTCGTAAATTGCTATTGCAGCCTCGTTTCCCGCTTTTTCACGTTCCAAGTTTAGTCTTTCTTCAAAGAGGGCTTTCCATCCACTTTTGAGTTTTTCAAGTTCTTTTTGATTTGCCTGTAATTGTGCTTCCACAANTTTTGTTTCTTCTTCAAGCTGGCTTAATGTGGCTAACTCCTTTTTTCTTTTGGCTTCAAGCTCGTTTACGGCTTCTTCTCTTTTGCTCACCTCTGCCCATACTAACTCCCTTTCCAAGAATCGTCTTTTAGTCATTAACTGCTTCTTTTCTTGGTACCTCTCATATTGTTCTCGCCAATAGTTTAGCGTCTGTTCTGCTGATTCCAAAAGTTTACTTATNGATTCTTCTTGGCTTAAAATGCGTGTTAACTTTTTCTGCGCTTCTAAAACGTTTGCGCGGAAGGGCTCAAGTCCAACAGCTGCTTCAACCATGCGCAGTTTTTCCTGTTGAGAAAGCACGGTAAACTGTTCAACCATGTTTTGATGCATAATTATGAGCATGTTATTTGGGTCAACACCAAGCTTTGACAAAAACCTATCAACATCAGCTTTTGTGACAGCCCTATTCTCAAGCTCGAACCAATACTGCCCATCGCGCCTCAAAAAGCGCGTAAGAAAAATCTGATCTTTGTTAAACTTCGGAACTGGCCTTTTTCCGCCCCTTTTTTCGTTGTCCAAAATTAGAGTAACGCGGGCTTGATCTTTCCCCCAACGAATCAAATCGCTTAATTTTCTAGAACGTTCAGTGTATGACTGCCCAAGAGCTACGGAAATAGCCAACAAAAGCGAGGATTTACCAGAGCCATTTGGTCCACAGATGACGTTTACGCCTGATTTAAGTGGTACCCTAGCGTACTCATAGCTCATGAAATTTTCAAGGATCACCTCTTGAATCAGCATTTGCCGAGCGTTTACCTCTCTTTTGCAGTAGATAATAAAGGTAAAAACTCCCTTATTAAAACAATTAGCCAAAATTCAACTAAAAGCAGCTGTTAAACACGTAAAACTTTCCATAAAAGATGTATGCTCAAGGTAAAGTTTCATAAGGGGAACATGCAAAACTAATAGGCTGGGGGTAAATGTCACATGGTTNTAGCTGGTAAAGTTTTTAGGCTTGCAGAGCCGCTTGCAATATCCGAAATTGNGTCGAAGCTTAAGGATTACAGAGTTGAGGAGCAATACGAAGAAGGCGAATACAAGTTTACGCTAGTAACCGAAGTTGTTGGGCTTCTGCCAAAAGAAGGTACGCTTCAGGGTATTTACTCACATGATTATGTCATCCACGTTTTCCATAGAGGCAAGATGACGCCTTTGCCACGCACCGTTGAAGCTATATTCAGTTTTGCAGAACACGAAAAAGATGTTTTTCTAACAGTTGTTGAGAAAAAGCGCCTAGCCAACTTCATAGCAAACAAGCTCAGTGAGGTCTTGTTCGACAAAGTTGGAGGCATAGTTGAAGCCAGAATCCCACCCGAAACTCTGAGGGACTTCCACTTAAAAAATCCTGAAGACACAAAAATAACGTTTTTCGATAACGTTGACATTCCAAACGTGAATAAACTTTCACTTTATGGACCAGATCTTATAAACACTTCGCTTTTCGAAGGCTACTGTAAACACGGGGACTTGTGGTATGTTGTTGCGAGGGCAAGGGAATATGGCTATGTTATGGGTATAACTAGAGACGCGTCTGTTACGATTTTCAACCTAACAGATAAAGAAAGATATTTAGAATACGTGCAGAAAGAGGTTTATCCGCTGATACATAAAAAATGAAAAGAGAAGATTTTTACACTAGATTAGCCTTAATAAAGAATCCGGAGGACCGTTGTTGTCNTTTTTACGAAAATTTAAGGAGAAATTAACACCTCCAAAAGCATCGATTTCTTTGGAACTTGCAAAATGGCATTTAAGCCCAGGCGAAAACGTTGAAGGCAATGTTATAGTTAAGTCAGAAGAAGGTTTCGATGCCGCAGGGATACGATGCGAAATAGAATGCATTGAGGACGTTAAAAGCAGGGTTAGCGAATACGACTCTTCGAGTAAGCGCATGATAGAAAAAGAAGTTTGGAATCGCATCACTCATTATTCAGAAAAGCCAACAATTTTCGGTCCAATCCACATAGCAAGTGGATCCACGCAGACTTTCCCAATCACCATAAGACTTCCAACCAGTGCATGGCTAACTTACAAAGGGGCTGACCGCAAACTCACATGGAGCATCAAAGGCGTGATAGCGGTTGAAGGTAGACCAGATGCGACAAGTAAAACCTTAGAAATAGAGGTGAAAGAGCCGCAGCAAATCCAGCCGCCACCATTACCAGTCCCGCAAATGGCAGCCGCACCAACCATGGTTGAAGCGGCAAAGCCTGAGCCTCCGCCAAGTTTACCACTTCCGACAAACTGCAGTAGATGTGGCGCTCCATTAAACCTAACGCAAGAAGATCTAGTTATAACTTGTAGGTACTGCGGGTTCACCATGACTGTTGCGACAAGGGCGGAGATAAAGAGACACAGCATGCTGGAGAATCGCTTGTTCGCTCAGCAGGCTGTTGAGGCTGCGCGGAAATATATGGATAAGGGAATTTTCAGGGTTGGTGTTTCAAAAGAAGCTCTAATAACGGATGTGAAACTGCGTTATGTGCCGTTCTGGGTGTGTCAAGTAACTACAAACACCTATTTTAGAGGGGTCACTGGAACAGGGATTATGGGTGAAGTCCATCAAGCGCAAGAGGCTGTTACAGATAAGCGTTCAAGCGGACTGGCAAAGCTTGGAAAACTAGTTCTTGCCGGAGCGAAGGCTTATGCTGAAACTCAGCAGAAGGATAGGCAACCACAAACAGTCGCATATTCCTTCTCGAACACTTATATTTGGCCAACGTTAGCTAGGCGAACAATGATAAGTGAAATAAACTATTATGATGTGCCTGCTGGGAGGAAAATTCCCTTTGACGTTGGGAAGATACCGCCAGATGCAGAGTTTCTAAACGTAGAGTTAAATGAGGAAGAAGCCAAAGCCAAGATTAGGTCTGAGGTTGAAGCAAAAGAGCGGTTAATTGCGTGCGGAAAGGTTGACACGCTTGAGACGTGCAGCACAAATTTTGTGATGAGCGAAGCGGAACTGGTTCATGCTCCAGTTTGGTTTGTCCACTACACTTTAGGTGGTGAGAACTACGTGGTAGCTGTAGATGGCTGTGAAGGGAAAGTTTTAGGTGGAGGAAGACCACTATTTAAAATCAAATAGGGAAGTTGGAAAAATGTCGGAAAAAGATACAATAGAAAAGGTGAAGGATAGACAAGGATTGCTTGCAAAAATCCAGAACATTTTCAGTATGGGCTACGCGACGAGAGAAGACATACGAGAACTGGATAAGAAACTTCGCGACTTCTACTATGCTGACTTCAGAAGCCTACGCCACAGATGGGAAGAAATATACCTAGCAGCGTTAAACGCCGGAAAAGCCACAGACGACTTCAAGAAAGTGATTCAGATAATGGATAGGGTTGCGGAAAAGGTTAACCGTGCCGATTACGGTTATGCTGGGCTTATGGACCGCAAGGGACACATACGGGAAACTGAGTTAGCAAGAGTTTTCAATTATGATAAGGCATTAAATGATGAGATTCAGAAGATAATTGATGCTGTGAACGACCTATATAACGATAGCCAAGCGGAAAAGTGGAATGAAGCAGCGTCAAAGGCTAGAAACATTAAATCTTTAATACTTGGTTTTGAGTCTAAATGGAATGAAAGAGAAAAAAATTTCAGACCAGTGGAGCTGTAAGTTAAATGCCAGTTATTGAAAGAGTCTCATGGGATTATGCTGGACCAGAAGACATTGCATATAGATTTCCAAAACTCACGTTAAAGTATGGAAGTCAAGTCATAGTTAAAGAAAATCAGTGGGCCGTTTTCTTCCGTGACGGAAAAGCCTACGACGTTTTCGGGCCTGGAAGACACACGATATCAAGCAACAATATTCCGCTTTTAACGGGCGCTTTAAAGGCGCTTCGCATAATAGGCGATATATTTGATTGTGAAGTAATTTTTGTAAGCAACAGCCAACTTAGGGCAAATTTCGGCGGAACAGCCTATTCTGCGCCGAGCGGAGATATAAAATATCAGGCGGAACTTGGATTTTATGGTTACATGCTTTACAAGGTTGAGGACCCGAAGCTTTTTGTAACCGAATTCTTTGGCAACCGAAATGCAAGCACATCAAGGGATGTTGAAAACTACATTAGGGGATTCATAAATGAACGTATAATAAACGAGTTTGCAAACTACGACATATTTACGGTTGTAAAGAATGTTGACGCAACAACAGACAAGGTGACACTTAAAATAAGCGACGAAGCAGCAAGAGTAGGCCTAAAAGTGGTAGACTGCGTCTTCGAGGGAGTAAAGATTCCAGAAGAGGCTAGACGATTCGCCTCTGGGATGGGAGCCCAAGCCATGGTGATGCAGTACATGAAAGAAACAGCAACAGAACTTAAAGGAAGCGAGGGAGGAGGCGCAGCTGCGGCGGGCTTAGGTGCTGGAATGGGCTTAACGATGCCATACATAATGGCGCAACAAATGCAGCAAACTCAAGCACAACAATTGGTTATATGCCCAAGTTGCGGCGCCAAAAACCCCGTGGGAACGAAGTTCTGCGGGACCTGCGGCGCAAGTTTGGCTCCGCAAGCAAAGGTTATTTGTCCAAAATGTAAGGCTGAAAATCCAGCTGGAATGAAATTCTGTGGAAACTGTGGCTCACCACTGACTCAGCCCGCTGTTTCGGAAATTACATGTCCAAAGTGCGGCGCGAAGAATCCGGCGGGAACAAAATTCTGTGGAAATTGTGGTGAAAAACTAGCCTAAAAAAGCTTCTAGCCCATCTTTTTTCTAGTTTTGACCCTTTCTTTTAATTGGAAACCACATTGTCGACAAAAATTTATATTTGAAGGCATGGGTGTCCCACATGCTGGACAGTTTATTGGAGCCGGCGGATACAACGCTTGCCCACATTGTCCGCAAAATCTATTTTCAACAGGGTTTTTGCCACCACATTTTAAGCAGACAACAACCTGTCTAGTAACTCTCTGCGATGTCTTCATATTTTGAAAGATGGACTGCGACATCATTAGCCCTATAGCAAGGCCTAAACCAGTAGAGAAAGCTTCGCCTATGCTGTGGTTCGTCATGTTNATTCATTCAGCGTAGACTATTGCTTTTGTTGGAGAAAAACTTTGCTAGCAGGTCAACCTATTTGTAGGTGGAGGGCTAAACTGAAAATGGCGATTCGTATGGTCGCTGTAAAGGGCTTATGGAACATCGTGCTGAGCGGTTACCCAAAATCTGGAAAAACAATGCTTGCCAACCGTTTAGTTGCAGAAAACAGAAAATTTGCGAGAATAGGCGTTGACGAGCTGAGAACAATGCTTTTTAATGAAGTTCCTCCATGCAGAGATGAGTTTCTTGTCTATTCAATAATGGCTGAGCTACGCGATTATTTGCTTAAAAAGGGTTACAGTGTAGTGATAGATTCAACAGCACCTGACAATGTAACCCGCTCTTTTTTGCTCATGACGAACGTCAAAAATGTAAACCGTCTTGTAATTCTTTTTAACGTTGAGAGGGAAGTTATAATTGAAAGAAACGTAGCGCTCTTTGGGAATTCAACACCAGTCTTTGCTTGGGACGAAAGATGGGAAAACCCTCCACTAGGAGTGCCAATTTTCAAATTTAAGAGCAATAATATGGGAGAATTTGAAGCCTACTACGCCCGCCTAACGGAACTTTTAGAAAGCGAAATTCATCCATACAAACCGGAGTTCCAACAAGCGCAACCATCAAAAAGAGGAATCAAAGCGCTAAGGGCCCTCTTGAAGAGGCGTTTCAAGTAAAGTTTAAGCCATAAATCTAATCGCGTTCCAGTTTTCTTCCTTGCTAAAATTCTATTCCCCTTCTTGCCCGATAACCCGCGTTGTATGGATGCTTGATTTCCTTCATTTCAGTGACAAGGTCTGCTGTTTCTAATACTTCATTTGGAGCATATCTACCCGTTAAAACAAGCTCCACATGTTTAGGTTTACTTTTTATCAGTTCTAGGACTTTGTCGAGGCCTATTAATTTCAAGTTTAATGCCACATTAACCTCATCTAAAACTACTATGTCATACTCGCCGCCTTTAATGATCTTTTCAGCTAACAAAAGGGCTTCCTCAGCGAGTTTCACATCTTCCTGTGAAGGTTTTCCTTTTATGAACCTACCCCTCCCAAACGCTTTTAGTTTAAGGTTTGGAAGTTTATCAACAATGTAGAGTTCGCCGTAATCAAAGCCGCCCTTAATGAACTGAATTACGTAAACTTTTAGTCCTCTACCTATTGCTCGTAGGGCTAACCCAAAAGCGGCTGTCGTCTTGCCCTTCCCATTTCCAGTATAAACTTGTACGAGGCCTCTTTCAAGTTTAGCCATTTCTTATTTACGCCTTCTTCAGCATTTCTCGCAGAAGTTTCTCAGCAGCTGAGGCGGCGTCAATCTCCCTCTTAAGAATTTTCTCAATTAACTCTTCAAATTTCCCTTTGCTNTTCAACTCTTCAAGTATTGATTGTGCAACCTTGTCTTTTATTGCATCTACAAGTTCAACTTCAGCCTTCAACAAGGCTTTTTGGAGTAGTTTCTCTTTTTCTAGAAATTCTCTATGCTCCTCAAGCTTTTCGATTAATTGTGGGACGCCTTCCCCAGTAAGTGCAACTGTTTTTATTATTGGAATCTGCCACGATTTTTCTTTATTATTAAGCTGCAGCATTGCTTGAATATCGATTACGGCTTTTTCCGCGTTTTCACGATCAGCCTTATTAACAACGAAAATGTCGGCTATTTCCATTAACCCAGCTTTTATTGCTTGTATATCATCTCCAAGTCCAGGGGCATGTATGACAACTATGGTCTGTGCAACCTTTATTATTTCAACTTCAGACTGTCCAGCGCCCACTGTTTCCACGATTACCACGTCTTTCGCAGAGGCGTCCAAAACTTTCACGGCGTCATTTGTTGCTTTTGCAATTCCACCAGAATAGTTGCGTGTTGCCATGCTCCTTATGAAAACGCCAGGGTCTGTGCTTAACTCTTGCATTCTGATTCTGTCACCTAAAAATGCTCCGCCGGTGAAAGGACTTGTAGGATCTACAGCAATAACCCCGACTGTTTTGCCCTTCTGTCTGTACTCGCGTACAATCTTTTCTATAAGGGTGCTTTTTCCAGAACCTCCAGGTCCTGTTAACCCTATAACGTGGGCTTTTCCTGTATGCGGGTAAATTGATGCAATTATATCTTTTGCTTGAGGCTCGTTGTTTTCAATTATTGTTATTGCCTTGGCTATACTTCTTCGGTCTCCAGTCAGAACGCCCTTGACTATTTCTTCTGTTTTTATCAAATGTTACACATCTTTAAGCTCTTTTTGAGCAGTAATCCTGAATACATTGAATTATCTTTTCCGTTGGAGTTCCGGGGCCAAAGATCTCTTTAATTCCGATTTTCTTCAGTTCTGGTACGTCCTCTTCTGGGATTATTCCGCCGGCAAAAACCAGAATGTCTGTTAAGCCTTTCTCTTTTAGGAGTTGCATTATTTTTGGGAATAATGTTTTGTGTGCTCCTGAAAGTATACTTAAGCCTATTACGTCTACATCCTCTTGGAGGGCTGCTTCGACTATTTGTTCTGGTGTTTGCCTTAAGCCGGTGTATATAACTTCCATTCCAGCGTCTCTTAGGGCCCTCGCAACAACTTTCGCTCCTCTGTCGTGGCTGTCTAAACCAGGCTTTGCGATTAAAACTCTAATTTTCTTCTGCATTTTACATTTCACCAACCATTTTAGATTAGTATCAGTTCCTTATATTCTCCGTAAACTTTGCGCAGTACATCTGTTATCTCGCCTAAAGTGGCGTAGGCTTTCACCGCCTCGATTATTGTTGGCATGAGGTTTTCATCTTTCTGCGCTGCGTAATGAAGCTTTTCGAGGGCTTCCTTAACTTTTCTGTTATCCCTTTCCCTTTTTAGCTTTTGCAGCCTCGCAACCTGCTCTTCTTCAACTTTCGGGTCTATCCTTAAAAGTTCTATTGGACACTTTTCATCGATTGTGTACTCGTTTAAGCCTACTATTATGCGCTTTTTTTCCTCTATTTCACATTGGTATCTGTAAGCGCTGTTTGCGATTTCTCTCTGGAAGAAACCTTTCTCTATTGCAGCTATAACTCCGCCTACGTCATCAATTTTTTGAATATATTCCATGGCTTTTTCCTCCATTTCATTTGTTAACGCTTCAACATAGTAGGAGCCTGCAAGCGGGTCAACGGTATTTGTCACTCCGCTTTCGCAAGCTATTATTTGCTGTGTTCGTAAGGCTACCCTAACAGCCTCCTCTGTTGGCAGACATAAAGCTTCATCAAAAGAGTTCGTGTGCAAGGACTGCGTTCCGCCTAGAACCGCGGCGAGCGCCTGAATTGTTGTGCGCACGATGTTGTTTAGTGGCTGTTGAGCTGTTAGTGTGCAACCAGAAGTTTGCACGTGCATGCGCATCCACATTGACCTCGGGTTTTTGGCATGAAAGCGCTCTTTCATTATTCTTGCCCAAAGCCTTCTCGCTGCACGGAATTTGGCTATCTCCTCAAAGAAGTCATTATGCGAAGCGAAGAAAAATGATAATCTTGGGGCAAACTCGTCCACCTTTAATCCTCTCTTCAGCGTGGATTCAATGTAGGCTATTCCATCATAGAGCGTAAAAGCCAACTCCTGTAGGGCTGTCGCGCCTGCTTCGCGAATGTGGTAGCCGCTTATGCTTATGGGGTTCCACTTAGGAAGATGCCTGGCACAATATTCAATTATGTCTGTTGAAAGTTTAAGTGAGGGCTCTGGCGGGAAAATGCATAGTTTTTGGGCGAAAAACTCTTTCAAATTGTCGTTCTGTGTGGTTCCTCCAAGCTTCTCTCTTCGGACACCTTGCTTGTCGCCAACCGCAATATACATTGCAAGCAATATTGAGGCTGGTCCATTTATGGTCATGGAAGTAGTAACCTTGTCAAGCGGTATGCCGTCAAAGAGAACTTCCATGTCCTGAAGCGATGATATTGCAACGCCGCAGACGCCAACTTCGCCCTTAGCCATCGAATGGTCAGAATCATAACCCATAATTGTCGGATAGTCAAAAGCCGTGCTTAAGCCNGTTTCACCCTCGCTCAGCAAATATTTGAAACGCCTGTTTGTGTCTTCGGCAGTGCCGTAACCAGCAAACATGCGCATAGTCCACAAGCGCCCACGGTACATTGTTGCATGTAAACCTCTCGTGAATGGATACTCGCCTGGAAAACCAAGGTCACGCATGTAATTCATTTCTTCAACGTCTTCTGGCGTGTAAACACGCTTTATTAGCATGCCAGAATGGTTACGAAACTCCTTTTGCCTTTCTGGAAATTGGCTTATCCAATTTGGCAATGTAGTATTTTCCCAACGCTCCCGCTGTTTCCCAATTTCCCTAATTTTTTCCTTATCAAACATTGTTTCATTTTGCCTCCACATCGACCGCGTATATGTTAGATATATCGTTAAAGTAAAGATATTTTCTTATCGGTCCTCGTCCAGTACTTTTCATAACAAAAGTTTCACCGTGTTGCTGAAAATTTCAGCAGAGCAGCAGCAGCTGAAAATCCCCAACCATAGCCAAGCATTAAAATCACGTCGTTATCACCGAATTTGCTGTTTGAAACTATTCTTTCTAGTATGAACGGTAAACTTGCACCTGACAAGTTGCCATACTCTCTTAGAATTTCATGTGACTCCCTAATTTTTTCATGCGGAATTCCATTATGCTCAGCTAATGCTTTTAGTATTTTCTCGCTTCCAGTGTGAATAGCCCACTTCTTCGCAGTTTCGGCAACACCGCTTTTGTCCTTACCAAGAAGCCTCTGTAAGGCTAGGGTTGCGTATCTGACCCCTAGCTCTGGAATTTTCTTGTCAAGGTGTGAGTGGAAGCTGAACTTAAATGGCTCATTTGACGTATAAAGCCTAGCATATCCTGCTAAGTAATCATTCTTTCTAATGTTCGTGACTTCCACGATTTTTTTAACAATTAAACCTTCTTCTCCATTTGCTACTAGGCATGATGCAGCTCCATCTCCAAAAAGGAAAAATTCCATTGTGGCGATCCATTTTTTCAGTTCTATTTGTCTTTTCATCTTGTTTTTTATCTGGTTAATTTGTTTAATTTCCATAACTTCTTTTACGCCATGTACTTGATTTTGGAACCAGTATGAGCTTACTCCAGAAATGCAAATGAGAATGTAGTCTTTTGGATGTGCTGCTAGGTAGTTTTCTGCAAGTTCCAGAGCTTTTGGAAAGGCTGTGCTGGCTATCCCTTGAACATTGACATGTTTAGTGTTAGGGTTGAAACCTATGTTACGAATAAGAAGTTGGCTGAGTCCTGGGCTTAAAAAGGGATTTGCATCATACGTCACGATAAAATATCCTATTTTTCTGAGTGATATGTTTGCCTTTTGAATAGCTTTTTGGCAAGCTTCCGAGCAGAGGTTAACCAAATCAGTTTCACTCATCGCCTTCTCTACATGAGCATGATTGATGAAATAGCGCTTTAGAACCCCTAAATTGAGCACATTTCGCCTTACGCCTTCTGGAAGTTGGCATGGAAATGCTTCTATGAGTTCTTTTGTTGAATATTCATTTTTCGGTAAAGCTGTGGCTAACTCTAGTATTCGCATAGTATTGACATTGGTTAAGGATGTTATAAAAAGATTCTTAAAAAAAGCCATCGTTTTGCACTTTTGCAATCCACAAAAACCTTATAGTAACTAAATTATTAATTACGCTTCAAGATGAGGTGGGAAAGCTTGTCGAAGAAAGTTGGGATAGTTGCAGGTAGCATATCGCGGTTTGACAACCCAAGGCATACGCTACAAGAAGAGATGTGTGCAGAAGCTGTTAAAATGATATTGGACGATGTGCCAGACCTNGAAATTGGAGACTTCATAAAGAAAGGCTACGCGTGCTGCTACTCCTACTTCAGCGACATATTAGAACAACAACAGTGTATGCATTGGATAATCCATGACTACCTAGGCTTAAGCGGCGTGCCTGCCTTCCGCGTTGAATCTGGAGGNGCAACGCCAATTGATGCAATAATAAACGCAACGTTGTGGATACGTTCGGGCTTGTTCCCTGTAGTTCTAGTTGTAGGGTGGGAAAAGATGAACGAGCTTCCTATACAAAAAGTCAACGAAGCAATAGCAATTGCAGGTGATACGGATTGGGACTTCGTTTCGGGCTTTACTTACAACGCTTTTTACGCNACGCTTGAAACTCGGCGGATGCATGTCTACGGAGAAACCGAAGAAGACTTGGCTGAAGTTTCCGTTCTCTGCCACAACAACTCACTTGACAATCCGTATGCACAGTGGCCNGCGCAACACGGATTCAGCAAAATCACAGTGGAAGACGTCTATAAATCGCGTTTAATATCTTGGCCATATAGGCTGCTTGAATGTGCAATGACAAGCGAGGGGGCTTCAGCCATACTTTTAGCAGATGAGGAAATGACAAAGAAATTGACTGATAACCCTGTATGGATAACCGGCGTTGGATTTGGAACAGATACAATGAGACCTGGAGATCGCCCCGATAACCCAGCGTGGAAAGGCTTGTATCTGGAAGACGAGAAAATATGGCCAAAGGAAATACCCCCTCCAATGTCGCCTTATCCTGATTTGACTAACTTTGGCTCGCTTCGTGTAGCCGCAAGAATGGCGTACAAGGATGCTGGAATTAAGAACCCGCGGAAAGATATAAGTCTGGTTGAAATCTTCGATCCATATGCCGGTGTGGTTTTGGCGGCACTTGAGGACTTTGATTTCTGTAAGAGAGGCGAGGGAAAGAAACTGCTTCGAGAAGGAGTAATTGCCCCTGATGGAGAGCTTCCATGTCAGTTGAGTGGAGCTTTAACCGCTCAAGGTCACGCTGTTGGTTCAACGTCAATAGCTCAAGTAGTTGACGTTTATTGGCAATTGAGCAACCAAATAGGCGAAAAATGGGGCGCGCCGGGAAGACAGTTAAGCAAACCAAAAAGAGGCTTCATACACGGACATGGCGGTACTGGTTGCCAAGCTGGAGCCGTGATTTTGGAGGTGTAAAAGATGAAGCAGCCTGGACCTGAAAAAGTCTTGAAGGAGGAGAAGATTGACGAAGAATATTGGAAAAATTGGGAACGTGAAGGTGGATGGCGACCTGTAGGCTGGAAAATGGTGGAGATGAATGATGGACCAACGCTTAACGATTTGAAGTCTGAACAGTTTATGATTGTGCACAGACCGCATGCAAACTTTTACCATCACAGCTACGGCAAAGTTTCAAAGTTCTTTATGGGATTGTTGGAGGGCAAACTGTATGGAACAAAATGTCAAAAATGCGGACTAGTCTATTGCCCACCACGTGCGCACTGCTATAATCCGAAATGCAAGCTTCAAGAGACGGTTTGGATTGAACTCCCAAAGAAAGGCGAAATATATTCCTATACCGTTATGGCTATCGCTTGGCCCTCAATGGCGCACCTGCAACCATTGGTTGGCGCGATGGTGCGCATAGAAGGAACAAACACTTGTCTTCCAATGACTATGAGAAATGTTGACCCTGAAAAAGTGAACATTGGTCTAAAAGTAGACATACACATTGAAAAAAAGCCGAAAGGTGATTTATTGGATGTCTATGCAACCCCTGCTGAAGAACCAAAACCGCCGAAACGAACGTCTGAAGAGCTTAAACGCTTCAGAGAAGATATGGAAAAGACACGTGCTTGGGTTAAGAAAACCTTTGGGACTAAATAGCCATTGAAAGCTAACTTAATAACACCCTATTTCTTTACTCCTCTCGTAGAAAAACTGAAAATTAGTTAAAATATTTTAAATATCTGTGTACACTATTTGTCCTCTCTTATCAATAGAGGAGAAACTTGATTGAAGGGCAAACCCCTAGTTTCAATAGTTTCTGCTGGTTTATCAAGATTTGGAAAGCTTGAAGGCTTATATGCTAGGGAAATCTTCNCAGAAGCCGCCAAAGAGGCTTTTGACCGTTGCCCAAACCTAGATCCTAAAAAGGATATCCAGGCACTGTTTGTTGGGCACATGGGTGAATCGTATGAGCATCAAGGGCATACGGGTGCTACTGTAGCTGATTGGTCTGGACTATTGCATGTAGCGGCAACGAGGACAGAGGCTGCTTGTGCTTCTTCTGGAGCTGCTTTAAGAGCCGCAATACATGCTGTGCTTTCCGGCTTATGTGATGTTGTAATGGTTGGTGGCGTGGAAAAGATGACCCATCGGACAACGCCCGAAGTGACAGAATATCTTGCAATGGCTTCCGATTTTCCCTTTGAACAGTGGCATGGCATAACTTTTCCGGGTTTATTTGCTTTAATGGCAACAGCGCATATGAGTATCTACGGAACTACAGAGCAGCAGCTTGCCACGGTCGCCGTGAAAAACCATTATCATGGAAGCCTAAACCCGAAAGCGCACATGCAGAAGGAGATAGCGCTTGAAACCGTCTTATCCTCACGCATCATAGCTTGGCCGTTAAAGCTCTATGATTGCTCATTAATAACCGACGGGGCGAGCTGCCTAATCCTAACAAAACCAGATGTAGCCAAGAAATATACTGATATGCCGGTACACATAATTGGAAGCGGACAGGCAAGCGACACTATAGGAATTTATGAAAGGGAAAACTTCACATCCCTCAGAGCTGCAAAGTTGGCTGCGAAGGAAGCCTATGAAATGGCAGACGTCAAACCGCAAGATATAGATGTGGCAGAAGTCCACGACTGCTTTACAATTGCTGAAATAATAGCCTACGAAGATTTGGGCTTTTGCAAGCCGGGTGAAGGCGGACGCTTAGCTGAAAGCGGTGAAACAAAAATTGGCGGAAAAATTCCAGTAAACACAAGTGGCGGATTGAAGGCAAAGGGACATCCAGTGGGCGCAACTGGAACGGCTCAAGCTTACGAGATCTATTTGCAGTTAACAGGGCAGGCTGACAGAAGACAAGTTAAAGATGCGGAAGTAGGGTTAACGCACAATGTTGGGGGCTCTGGAGCCACGGCGGTTGTTCACATATATAGGGGGGTTGAAGCAAAATGAGTGGGCAAGCCTCGCCATTCACAATTGAACAGTTCTATAAACATATACTCCAAGGAAAACTGATGGGATGCAAATGCAAAAAATGTGGCAAGATTCATCTTCCACCAAGACCCTTATGCGATAGATGCTATTCTAAGGATTTTGAATGGGTTGAACTTCCACAAAATGGCAGGCTCCTAACATACACTGTTATTTGCGTGGCTCCGAAGCAGTTTCAAGAAATGGCACCATACGCTGTTGGTATAGTTGAACTTGAAAACGGCATAAAAATTCCGGGAATGATTAGAGGCGTCGCCATAGAACAGATAAGGGTTGGAATGCCCTTAACAATCGATTTCGGCACATGCGTTGCAACGCAAGAATGGCCCCAATGGCCAAGATACTACTTTAAACCCCCAGCCTAGAGCAAGTTTCGTTTTACCATTCTTCTATTCTTTTGTTTATGTATTCTATCAGTGTTGGCAAGTCTGTTATTGATGTTACCATGTAATTTGCTCCTGCATTGATTAGTTCTTTTGGACTTGAAACCCCTGTTGGTATGCCAACTGCTATTGCACCTAAATCCCTTGCACATTTCATGTCGCTTGCCCCATCTCCAACAACAACAGCGTCTTTAGGTTCAACGCCTAACGCTTCCAATGTTGCCTCAAGATGCTCCGTGTTNGGCTTAACGTTTTTCACACAGTTTCTTGGGGTTATCACATCAAAAAAGTCTTTCATTTTAAACCTTTTTAGGACGTATTCAGTTGATTTTTCACTGTTTATTGTGCATAATCCAAGCCTTAAACCCGTTTCCTTCAATGCTTTCAAGGTTTCTGTAACTCCTGGAAATAGGCTCGTGTACTTGGCTGCTTCTAACTCATGTTTTTCTGTTATTTCCAAGGCTTCGCGGCGGATCTGTGCTATGGCATCTTCGGGCCATCCATTGTTTTTCATGAAGATTTCCGCTTTTTTNAACATTTCAAATATGCTTTCGTTCACCGATAGCGTGGACGCCGGCATCCCTGCCCTTATAAGGAAACCTCGTACTTCAGCCCTAACAGTTCTATAGTCTATGTTAAAGCTTGCAATTGTTCCATCCAAGTCGAAAATGACCGCCTTGACTTTCATGGTTCCTTTCTCACCTTCGCCTTTCTAGACTCGAAGCGATTAATCACTTTTCTAGGGAAATATACTTTGCGGTAGGGCAAACTGCATATTTAGCTGATCAATACTATAGTGTTTATTTGATGTGTTATGAGCCTAGAAGAATATGCAAAAGAAAAACTTTGGCCCATACTCGTAGAAACCGTACATGCCTTGGTTTTGTACCCGAACCATAAGGCTTACACACGCGAAGTAATACTCCATGAAAAGCCAGACATAACGCCCCAAGAATTAGCAGCAAGGCTGGGCATGCCGCTAGGCGAAGCCCTAGTGATCCTCTACGAACTAGAAGGCGAGAGAAAAAGTCATTTACCAAAGGATTCGGACACTTGAAGCTTTAAATGTGATGTAGACCTCGCTGTTTAAATCAAGTTTCATCTCGCTAAATGAACGCTTAGTTATTTGAACAGCGAAAAGTTTTCCAACGTCAACCTTAAGTCTAATAACAGAACCAACGTCTGAAATTTCTACTATTCTTCCTTTCAGAATGTTTCTGGCGCTTGATGTGAAAGGGCTTTTTGATAAGATTATGTCTTCCGGACTTATAAAAACCGAAACTTTTCCTTCACGTTTGTCTGTTGCTGCAATTTCAACATCGTTTCCAATGTTTATTAGAGTTGTTCCATTTTCAGCAGTTCTCGCCTCTCCCACGAAAGTGTTTTCCAAAGCGGCAAAACTAACCAGTGTTTTCGACAGTTTGCCGAAAATTTCCTGTTGTTCTCCTACTTCGCTTATTCGTCCATAATTCATTAAAGCTATGCGATTTGGTAAGCTTCTAGCTTGGAACATGTTGTGTGTAGTCATCACAATTGTAGTTTTTAACTCTCTGTTAACTGCAGCTATAATTTCTTCAATAAGTGCAGCATTTTTTGGATCCAAGTTTGCTGTTGGTTCATCTAGAAGAAGAAGTTTAGTGTTAAGTGCTATAGCCCTTGCCAATGTGACTCTTCGTTGTTCTCCGCCAGAAAGTTTTTTCGCATGTCTTTTATTGAAGCCTTCAAGTCCCACAAGCTCCAAGGCTTTGTTAACTCTTTCTGCAATCTCATTTTTGGGCATTTTTCTGATCTTCAAACCATAGGCAACATTATCGTAAACAGTCGCATCAAACATCACCGTTTTCTGAAAAACCATTGTGCAATTCACGCGTACTTGTGTCATATTTTCCTCTGTTACCTTTTTGCCGCGAAAGTAGACTTCGCCTTTTGAAGGTTTTTCGAGGAAAGCCAAAATCTTAAGAAGCGTGGTTTTTCCAGAACCATTTGGTCCAAGGAGAGCGAGGATTTCACCTTCATAAATTTTGAGGTTAACATTTTCTATGGCTTTTATTCCATCATAGAATTTCGAAATTTCCTTCAGCTCTGCGATGGTGTTCATCTTTTCCCTCTTCGAATAATGTATGCTAATGTGTTTGTTATGAAAACCACAGTGAGTAATATTATAGTTAGAGCTATGCTAAGCGTTAAATCCCAGTTAATTTGGGTGGCGATCTGCGTTGTTAAGACGATGTTGCCTCCAACCATTAAGGCAACGCCTAATTCGGCTATTGCCCTATTGAAGCTTGTTAGGACGGCGGAGAAAATTCCGTTAGCTGCTTCTTTTAAAACGGCAACGGAAGCTTGCGAGTCTGAAGCTCCGAGGGTTTTGGCTAAATTGGCTATCTCCGGGTCAACGGCTTCTATGGCTGTTGTTGCTAAAGCCACAATTATCGGTGTTACAAGTATCGCCTCGCCTATGATTATTGCTGTTGGCGTGTATAGAAGCCTTAAAAACCCTAGTATTCCACCCTTCGATGTGAAGATGAAATAGAGGATTAAGCCTAAAGCTACTGTTGGTATGCCTATTAAAGTATTGAAGAAGCTTTTAACAAGAGATTTTCCTCTAAAATTTTTCATCCCCAAAAGCATAGCGATGGGCATGCCCCACAAAGTTGCAAGTAACGTTGCTGTCCCTGATATAGTCAATGACAGAAAGGTTGTTCGGTAAACATCCTGGTCTCCAGTTATTATCAATTGTATAGCCTTAATTATTGCATCCCAGACATCCGCCAATTAAGACACCTTTATTTATAAAGCTCTGGATGTCGATTATCTATATATTGCGGTGGGCACTCATAGAGTTGCCCTTCATGATTTAAAAAGGCGTAATTCTTAATCCAAGAAGCTACAGGCTGTAAATCTTGCGTTAAAAGCTTCACTGCTCCATAAAACAGGCTTTGCCCATACTCCTCTTTTCCATAATTCTCTATGAGTTGCTGCCCTTCGCTAGAAATTAGGAATTTCATGAAGGTTATTGCGTCCTCAAAGTTTACATGTGGGCATTTTGTTTGGTTCACTGCAATTGCACTGTAAACGTTTAGCAAATCCTTTGATTCGTTAATGAGGCTGGTTAATGTTATTCTTCNGTCTTTTAAGTATTTTAGGTATGTGCCAGTGTCTGCCAGAGTGTAAGCTGAGAACTCTTCAGCCATCAAAAGTGTTTGTCCCATGCCAGCGCAGGCTTTGTAATACCATGGTCTATTTGATATTTCTGTGTAATCAAAGTTAGCTGCTTTCCATAGGCTCTGCTCCTTGTTGTGAGTGCCAGAGTTGTCGAATCTTGAAACCCATATTTTTTGTGTTTGGTGGTTTTCGCCATAAGCTGCTATTCTATTGAAGGCTTCTGTAGCGTTAGGTGCTTCTGTAACATTCGCAGGGTCTGATTTTGGACCAACCATTACGAAGAAGTTGTAAGCGAATATTTTTCTAGAGACTCCGTACTCCTCTTCCAGAAAAGTTTTTTCAAGATCTGGTGAATGCACGAGGATTAAGCTTGCGTCACCTCTTTTTGCGATCTCTAAAGCTTGTCCGGTTCCAGCTGGAATGAACATTAAGTCTATTGGATATTTGCTTTCAAATTTTTCTTCTAGGTAACTTAATAGACCNGTGTCGTACAGGCTTGTTGTTGTGGAGATAACTAATCTTCTTTTTGCGAAGTATGTGTAATAGATTACAGTTCCAGCGATGAGGATAGCTGTGATGGATGCTGCCACTATTAGCATCTTGATGTGAGTTTTCATTTTTTCACCGTTATGTTTAGCTATTCATATCGACTAACTTATATCGTTTACGCCAGCAATAAAACAGCAGAATGACCGCCAAAACAAAACACAAGTTTTCATTTAAAATATGGATGGAACATCGCGGAAAACCCCTAATAGGAAAGGGCGGAGCCCAAATCCTAGAACAAATAAACACGGAACATTCAATGTTAAAGGCTGCAAAAAAGCTTGGCATGTCATATCGCTATGTATGGAGCTATATAAAAAGGATTGAAAAAACACTGGAAAAGCCAATAGTTGAAACCCACAGGGGTGGCAAAACAGGCGGAGGAGGCGCAGAGCTCACAAGTTTCGGAAAAGAGCTCTTAGAAGAGTACAGGCGCGTGGAAACGNTCTTAAACAATGTTCTTGCAAAGCAAGCCGATAAAGCCTATTCCACGACATAACGGTAGGCTATGTGTTCGCCAGCTGTTGAGCTCCTCCTAATGATTCGCAAGATATCTCCAGGTTTGGCGCCTATGGCTTTTACAGCCGGGTCTGAAGCCTTTATTTGCGGAAGCTGGTAAGGCTTAACCTTATATTGCGTTAGTAGTTGTTCTTTCTCTTCTTCTGTTAGGATTTCGTGTTTTGGGACAAGTTTGTGTTCGAAAATGTCGAATGCCGGAAAAGTCTTTGGTAGAAGCTCAATTTTCTTCTTTTTTGCGCCTTGCTTAACAGCGTGCGTGTATCTTCCACCAGTGATTATTATTCCTCTTTCGACGCCAGTTTCTTTCATGACTTTTTGCATGCGATTGACTGACGTTATTCCAACGGCAATGTCTTCTGGGATGCACCATATTATGGCTTTTTCCTTTTCTTTTGGGATTTCGACAAGAAAGCTGACGGCATCTTCGTATTTTTCCCTCTTAATCAGTTTGTAGCCTCGAAGTTTTATGAGCATCTTGGCTTTTCTTTCCTCTAAACTTTCTTCTTCCAAACTCAAATTGTAAACCCCTTTTTATGAGGGTAACCGAAACCTTAACAAGCCATTTAGCCTTTAAACTTTGCGCTTCAAACCAAAATATGAATAGGATATGGATAGGAACCCTTAGATGCGAAGCACTATCTTATCCGCATATTTTTTCATAGTTTCTGCAAACTCTGCGATTTTTGCTGGAGTGTAGGGCTTAAGTGTTCTAAAAGTCTTATCTAATGCATCGTCTGGAATGAATTGTTGGAAGGCGAATGTCCTTGCGCCCCTAATTAGTTCTCCTATTTTCTGTAGATCATCAGCGTCTACGAATCCTGGGACAACTGTTGTTCTAAGCTCGTATTCAACCTTTCCAGTTTTTAAAATCTCTAATGTACGAAGCAGATTCTCAACGTTTTCCGCACCAAGCTTTGGATATTTCTCCAGCGATGTCTTCACGTCTAAAGCAACGTAGTCCACATGGGCGAGGCATTCCTCAAACACTTGGGGATAAAACCCATTCGTGTCAAGCTTAACTGTAAAGCCCTTTTCCTTAAGCTTCTTCAGAAATTTCGGCATCTCTTTATGCATGGTTGGTTCACCCCCAGTCACAACCACAGCATCCACGAATCTCTTGCGATTCTCCAGAATCTTAAGCGCAGCTTCCTCTTGTAGAAATGGTGGCTTAGGATCTACGACTATGCGCCAGTTGTGGCAAAATGGACAGCGCAGATTGCAGCCTGGCGTAAAGAGGACAGAAGCTATTCTTTCTGGAAAATCTATGATGCTTGTTTTTTGTATTCCACTGAACTTCATTGGCTTTCCCTTTTCATGCTGGAATAGCTGGAGCGGCAACAATAATAGATTTGTCGAAGGTTCTTCGTATGGCGAATTCCGCCTGTTTCCCATCGTTCCACTGGTCAACTGGTCTTAGGTAACCTACAACTCGCGAGTAGACTTCGCAGTTTGCTCCGCAGATTGGGCATTGCTTATGTTCTCCGCTTGTATAGCCGTGTGTTGGGCATATGCTGAATGTTGGTGTCAAAGTGAAGTATGGCAGACGCGTGTTCCATGTTACCTTTCGAATCAGCTCTGCTGCGGATTTCCATGAGTAGAGCCTCTCGCCCAAGTATATGTGAAAGACCGTTCCACCCGTGTAAAGCGTCTGCAACTTTTCTTGATGCTCCAGAGCCTCAAACAGGTCTCCTTCGAAATCCACTGGCAACTGGGAAGAGTTTGTGTAGAATGGTTCTGCGCCTTTTGATAGATGTTTCTCGTTTGCCACAATTATGTCTGGGTACTTCCGCTTGTCTATGCGTGCAAGCCTATAGCTTGTGCCCTCTGCCGGTGTTGCCTCTAAGTTGTATATGTTACCAGTTTCTTCTTGAAAGTCTGCAAGTTTTTCTCGCATGAAACTCAGCACTTTAACTGCAAATTCAAGTCCATCAGGAGAGGCTATGCTAAAGCCGAAGAGATTCATTATNGCTTCGTTCATTCCCACTAATCCTATCGTTGAGAAGTGGTTCTTCCAGTATTTTCCAAAGGTTTCCTTAACATTGCGAAGATAACGTCTCGAATATGGGTATAAGCCATTATCCGTGAAGTTTTCCAAAGCCTTACGCTTTATTTCTAAGCTGTCCTTTGCTATTTCCATAAGTGCCTCCAAACGTTCGAAAAACTCATCCTCATTTTTCGCCAAATAACCAATCCTTGGAAGGTTAAGCGTCACAACTCCTATTGAACCCGTCAGCGGGTTAGCCCCAAAGAAGCCACCGCCTCTTTTGCGCAGTTCACGGTTATCTATCCTTAAACGGCAACACATACTCCTAACATCTTCAGGCTTCATATCACTGTTTATGAAGTTTGAGAAGTATGGCACGCCATATTTTGCTGTAACCTCAAACACCTTATGTGAGATCGGCGATTCCCAATCAAAATCTTTTGTTACATTATATGTTGGTATTGGAAAAGTGAAAACCCTGCCTTTCGCGTCACCCTGATTCATAACTTCAGCAAAAGCCACATTAAAAACCCTCATCTCCTCTTCCATTTCGCCATAAGTCTTGTCCATGACTTGTCCCCCGANNATCACNGGCTCATCCTTCATGAACTCTGGAACATTCAAATCCAAAGTAACATTTGTGAAGGGTGTCTGAAATCCAACACGTGTTGGCACGTTCATGTTGAAGAAGAATTCTTGGAGTGCCTGTTCAACTTCTTTTTGACTTAGTTTGTCGTAGTGTATGAATGGCACTAGGTATGTGTCAAAGTTACTGAAGGCTTGGGCTCCCGCAGCTTCACCTTGAAGAGTGTAGAAGAAGTTAACTATTTGCCCCAATGCTGTTCTAAAGTGTTTTGCTGGTTTACTTTCAATTTTTCCTGGGACTCCTCCGAAGCCCGAAAGAAGTAGGTCCTTTATGTCCCAGCCTACGCAGTAAGGCCCTAAAACACCTANGTCATGGATGTGCATGTNTCCTGAGAAATGTGCATCTGCGATTTGCGGTGGGTAAATCCTTGTAATCCAGTATTTAGCTATAACTGTGGATGAGAGGTAGTTGTTTAAGCCTTGCAGCGAGTAGCTCATGTTTGAGTTTTCGCGGACGCGCCAGTCCTCAATTTCTAAGTATTGGTCGACGAGGTCTGCTGAACTTAAAAGAGAAGCCAATTCTCTTAGGTCCTGATGTTGCTTGCGATATAGAATGTAAGCTTTGGCAGTTCTCGCGTGTCCATTTTCAATTAGCACTTTTTCAACAATGTCCTGAATTTCCTCAACGGTTGGAACGCCCTCTTCTCCAAAACGCTGTTTGAGTATTTCAACAACTTTGTCGCTTAATTTCTTGGCTAGTTCACGGTCTTTTCCGCCAACAGCCTTTGCCGCCTTCCAAATAGCGTTTGTTATGCGCTCTTGGTCAAACGACTCTAATCTTCCATCACGCTTTCTAACGTACTTCATTTTTTCACCTCCAAAAGCACTTTACGGAAATCTTCTGGTTCTTCAAAGCGTCTATAAACTGAAGCAAACCTGATGTATGCGACACGGTCAAGATTCTTCAAGTACTTCATAACTAGATCACCTATCTCTTGCGAACTGACTTCCTCTTTTCCGAGTCTCGCCAAATCTTGGCGTACATGTTCTGCTAATTCACGTATTTGCTCCATCGTCACTGGTCTTTTTTCACAAGCTTTCTGTA
>JGI24721J26819_10001531_pt1 | contig 26058 bp, 24 predicted proteins | sample YelNatPaOPGAMG01_FD_26819 | JGI IMG/M metagenome (IMG submission 26819) | reverse complement strand
GTTAAGATTTACAAGAAATTTCAGATATCCGCTGAATTAAGGACTTAAAAATTCTTACCGCATGTGTGCAGCCCCGGAAAGAAAACATTAAATTTGCGTTGCCGTTAGCTTCTTCATGGTAGAAGCTCCCCCGCCCTATGCCATAAGGCTGCAGAAGCTCCTGGTTCCAATGGGGAAAGGCTACCGTTCCAAGCGCGTGCTTCAGATTGCTTTTGACCTTGCACGTTCCTATGACTCTGAAGTTACTGCATTCACAGTGAAGGAAACGACGCAGGAAATTACGTGGAGCGACAAGGTATCCCTCGTTACTGGCGCATTCAAGGACGGGAAAGACGAGCAGATAAAAGTTGTTCCCAGAATCCGGATGGCTGATTCTGTGAAGGAAGGCATAGTTGCAGAGAGTATGGCCCATAATTATGACCTTCTATTCATAGCAACATGGAAGCGGTCTTCGCTTTCAGCTTCGCTGTTTGGAGGTATCGGAGATTACGTGATCAAGAATTCCGGCACCACTACTGCAGCTCTGAGCGTGAAGAATGACCATTATCCTTACAGGCGAATACTTGTTCCCGTATCTGAGGATATAAACACGAGAACTGCGATCTCCTTTTCACTTTACCTTAAAAAAGCCTTAAACGCTTCGCTTTACCTGGTAGATATGAGGAAGTACGACAAAACCAGGACACATGGATTCAGGATGCTTTTCGAGAATATGGACAGGATAGTGGGAAGTTACGGCCCCGAGATCAATTTCACACGATCTGGTATGACAACCTCCTTCAAGGACGAGATACTTTTTCACTCCAGGCAGATCAAACCCGACCTCATAGTGCTGGGAATCCGTAGCGGCGAAGGGGGAAAGATTCGCATAAACGCTGCCATAAAATCCGTGATCAAGGATACGGATCAGGATGTTTTTCTAATCAAGAAATGAGGGTTGCAAAAAGCCGCCTTGCATAAGCTCATCTATGATTTCAAAGTTCAGCGTAACGGTATTCACATAAGGAGACCCGAAGATTGGAAAATTATACATTATGTCCGAGGCAGTGATGTTAACCACAAAGTTCTGTGCATACGCGTAGGAAAGGCTCCCATTTGTGAACGCTGAAAGATTCGCCGCAATTCTGTCGATCTGGTCTATGGCACCCTGTAAAGGAATGTTGGGATCAAGCCCCGACCCGGAATACGCGACCATTGCTTCAGGAATCTGCGACGCGTTTGACAGGTTGTTCTCCTGCTCGAAGTGCTTCAGGTAAGTTTTTGTCTGGTTTAGCAGCTGGCCACTGTCTATGGAGTAGGATGGGCCACCTGACTCCGACAGATTGAAACTGATGCCAGAGGGTCTTGCTTGAAAGAATATTGATGAGTTGAAAGCCTCGGCAAGAAGGTACGATCCGTATATCTTTCCATCTATTTTTACCGGGGATCCAGTGGCTGAATTTGGGTCGATCTCCTGTGTTATCAGGGCGGTTATGGTAGGAAACGCAAAGCCGAGAAGGAACATTGCAATAACCGCCAAAGCTGTCGTCTTCATTATCATCTTGCCCAATGAATTTTTCTTCACCATCCCACCCCCAGAATCGAAAGCAAAACGTAAATAACTTTTATGGCTAAAAATGGAACAATAATTCCTCCCAGGCCATAAATGAGTATGTTTCTTCTGAAAAGATCAGCTATGCTGGATGGTCTGTATTTGACGCCCCTGATTGCCATGGGCACCATAAGAGGTATGATGATGGTGTTGAAGATCAGTGCGGATGTTATAGCTGTCAGGGGATTCTCAAGCCCGAGTATGTTTAGCGCCCCGAGTGCTGGAATGAAATAGAACATGGCTGGTATGATGACGAAATACTTTGACACATCGTTTGCTATGCTGAATGTCGTCAGCGCACCTCTCGTGATCAGTATCTGCTTGCCTATGAAAATCACATCCATCAGCTTTGTAGGATCGGAATCTAGGTCTATCATGTTGGCCGCATCCTTGGCCGGTGCAGTTCCCTTGTTCATTGCCATTCCAACGTCAGCCTTCGCCAGGGCCGGAGCATCATTTGTTCCGTCCCCGACCATTGCCACCATCCTCTGCTTTGCTTTTTCAGATATCACAACGTTGAATTTGTCCACTGGCGTGCTATTGGCTACATATTCGTCGATTCCGCTGAGGTTCGAGAAATATGCTGCAGTGACCTCGTCATCTCCTGTGCACATGATGGTCTTTATATTCATCTTCTTAAGGAGTTCCAGACGCTGTTTTATACCAGGTTTCAGGGTGTCATTAAGTTCAATTACCCCCACAAATTTTCCGTCCTTAACCACGGGCAATGCGGTGCCACCCCTGAGAGATATCTCCTTGCAGAGTGCGACAATAAAAGTATCGTTGAGCTTGTGATTCTTGAGCATTGTTGAAAGCGCACCCTTGTAGATGTATGTATCTTTATCCTTAATTCCACTGAACCTGGTATCGGCAGAAAACGGCAGGAATTCAAACCCAGCTAAATCTGAATCAGAAACCTCGACTCCCTTTTCCCTGGCCAATTTCACAATGGACATCCCTTCCATTGTGTTGTCCTGCAGGGAGGCAAGCGCACAGTACCTTATAAAATCCTTTTCCTGCACACCGGAGTTTGGATAAAAGCGGATGGCTTCCCTGTCCCCCATTGTGACTGTGCCGGTCTTGTCAAGAATAATAGTATCCACATCTCCGGCATTTTCCACAGCTCTGCCGGATTTGGATATGACGTTGAATTGTGATATCTTGTTTACTGCCGCNATGCCAATTGCCGGCATCAACCCTCCAATTGTAGTGGGGATAAGCGCAATTAGCAGGACTATCAATATATCCGTGTTGGAAGTGAAACCAAGAAAATCAGACAGAGCAAATATTGAGGCGGTGACCATGAGGAATATGAGAGTCAGTCCCGATAACAGTGTAGATAGGGCAATTTCATTCGGTGTCTTTTCCCTGACTGCAGCTTCAACTATCTCGATCATCTTGTCTATATAAGTTTCTCCGGGGTTTGCGGTGATCCTNATCACAAGTTCATCGGTCTGCAGTGTTGTTGACCCTGTAACGCTGTCTCCCTGTATCTTACGGACCGGCCTGGATTCCCCCGTAACGTTGGACTCGTTAACATAGCCAGATCCTGAAACAACCTCGCCATCACCGGGAATAACCTCACCTGCCTTTACTATGACAATGTCGCCGGATTTGAGTTTGTCAGAAGGAACTGTCTCCTTTCCGCTGTCAGTGACCCTGGTGGCATTTGTATCCGTCTTCATTTTTTTCAGGGATGCGGAGATCGTTTTGCTCTGCTCCTCTGACAGGGTCGTACTGAGATTTGAAAAAAGCAGGGTAAGGAAGAGCAATATCGCTACTGCAAGGTAGAAGCTCATATATACTCCCGTTGAGGGGGCATCAAAATATGAAGGGAAAAATATTACAAAAATTGAGATTATGAAGGCAATTTCAGTCACAAACATGACTGGATTCTTCATCTGGAAATCCGGCCTGAATTTCTCCATGGTACCCTTAATGACAGCCCCATATCCTTTCAATGAATCACCATCCAGATTGACTGCTCAAAGGCCTTGGCCCATGAGAGAATGGGCCCCAGAGCAAGGATCGGAAAGAACGAAAGCAGTCCAACAAGTATCATTACACCAAGTAGCATTAGTCCGAAGTAGAACGACCCGGTATCGATGCTCTTTCCTATCTCTACCTTGGGCTTCTTGTTCGAAAAGAGATCGGCTATCTTTAGCTGAAACCCCATGATCAAGTACCTTCCAAGGATCATAATTATGCCGTCCAGCACGTTGAAGTAAACCTGATTTGTAAGAAACCCGCCGACTTCGGAACCGTTGTTTGAGGCGGAAGTCGCAAACTCGTAAAGGAGTTCCGTGATGGCATCCGGTTTCGGGTTTGTGAACGATGCCATTATACTCGGGATCATGAGGGTTATGCCAAGCGGAATTATTATCAGAAGGGGATGGGTAATAAGCGAGAGCGTAGAATACTTGATCTCCTTCGATCCAATTTTAATGCTCATCAGTTCAGGGAGCTTACCTACCATTAGAGATGCAATGAACACAGTAAAAATCACTGAGGTGAAAATATTAAGGATACCCGTGCCTATTCCGCCCACCGGGTCATTTATCAGTAGGTTGACAAGGTTTCCCAGCAGTCCGGCCGGTGAATATGCAGCCAGCATTGCGTTTGATGCGCCTGTGGATGTGATGGTAGCCCCAATGCTGAAAATGGAAGAACCTGCTATGCCTATGGCAGTTTCCTTCCCCACCATGTTCCCGTTGTAGATAACGCCAAGCGTGGATAGGGATGGTATTCCGGTTATTTCGCCGTAGAAAGTAAGAAATGCGGTAAAAACAAAGAAGATCATCAGGACAGAAACAAGCATGATCATGAAGCGGCGATTGCTGAAAACCCTGCCAAGTGCTATTATAGAACCAAGCGGGATAAGAAGGAAAGAGGTAAACTCAGTAATGTTTGTGAACCAGTTCGGATTCTCGAATGGAAACGCTGCGTTAGCTCCATAAAACCCACCGCCATTTGTCCCTATGTTCTTGATAGCTTCCAGAGTTGCAACGGATCCGAGCGGTACCTTATATGTAACTGACGAAAATATTGGCTGTACACTGATGTAAGACAGAGTTGTCTCAGGAATTCCGCTTATTATTAATATAACAGTTACCAGAAGAGTGAGTGGCAGTATAAGGTAGAATATTGAGACCAGAAAGTCATGATAGAAGTTTCCAATCGTGCCCTTGTCCTGAAGAATTCCCCTTATGAAAGCCATTGATGCGGCAAAACCTGTTCCAGCGGATAGGAACATAAGGCCAGTGATTACGAATGTCTGGCTCAGGTAAGATAGATCGAAGGGATTGGAATAGTGCTGCAGATTGGTATTGGTCAGGAAACTGCTCACGGTGTTGAATGTCAGGCTTGCCGTCATGTGATTGTTTGCAAATGCAAAGGGAAAATCTCTCTGGTAAAAAATAAAAATGAACGATATTACACCGGCAGCGGCATTGAAAAATAACAAGGTTAGAAAATACTCCCGGAATTTCATCTGCCTTTCAGATCCCTCTCCTATTATCTTCTCGAAAAAATTCACGATCCGACCTGAGACGGGGGTGAGCCAGTTATCCTGGTCTCTGTATATCTTAGAAATGAAGCTTGAGATTATCACACCGAAAATAATCACGATTGCAAGGTAGATGAGTATGATAACGACCCCGGAAGCAACTCTGTTTACCTGCCAGAAAGAGTTGCCATATCCGGACAGGGATGAGATGCCAAAGGGATCGTAACTCAAAACTTCTCAGCTCCAATTATGGTATAAAGCAGGTATATGGCTGTAAATAGCAACACCAGCCCTAGAATGACATAGACTGCAAGCATCGCAGAATGCCAATGCAATGGCATATAAAAGTATTGTCCAACTCAAGTATCTCAGCGCTTACCATTGTGCGTTCTTGGCTCATCTCCAGGTTTAGGGCAGGCGGCTTCAATTTTCTCATCACAGGTTCTTGCCCATGTAGGGACCAACGCGCTCGTATCCCAGTCTCCTGAAATAATTTCTGACACCGATACCGCTGATTACAAGCATCCTGTTCAGTCCGCAGTCCGAGCTTATCTTTTCAGCTTCATCAAGAAGTTGAGATCCTAGACCCTGGTGCTGCCAACCATTCATATCGTGCCTGCCCAGAGGTACGACATTTCCAAATATTTTCAATTCCCTTATGATGGACGAGTCTACCATTTCCTTCCTGTGGGCACCTTCCGAAGGTATTCTCAGCCGGACGAAACCGATTATCCTCTCATCTGAATCCTCATATGAAAGAAAGTGTTCAGTACCTCCNGCAGCATCATAACTCACCTTTTTCAGTTTGAAATCGTTTGAGAATAGTTCTCCAGCAACTTCTCTTCCCCGGATTTCCATGCTCCTTATACCTTTCCTCTTCAGTTCGTCTGTCACAAGGTTCCTGATATCACTTCTCTTCACTCCTGCTTCTATGAATTTAACCGGAATATCTCGTTGCATTCTCTGCACCCTGATCCAGGGAGGCATCCTTTCCATAAGGTATGTAATCAGGTTCACTGCCGTCCCGGTGTCAAGTGGATTGTACTTTCCCTGTTTCCAAAGCCTGTAAAGTGACGTACCTTTGGTGACCAGTGTTGGGTAAATTTTCAGCATGTCAGGTTTGAAAGATGGATCATTCAGCATAAGGTCAAAACTTCTTAAATCCTGTTCATAGCTGGATCCATACATACCTGGCATGATGTGGTAAACGATTTTCAATCCAGCATCCCTGGATAACTGGGTTGATCGCCGTATATCATCAAGCGTGTGCCCCCGCATATTTATTTTAAGGATGTGATCTGACAGGTTCTGTACGCCCAGCTCCACCTTTGTTGTACCATAGTTAAGGGCTGCGTCAATCTCCCGCTCAAAGAACCAGTCAGGTTTCGTTTCCACCGTGAGGCCAATACACCTCTTTTCAGCACTTTCATTGATAAGAATGGATTCTTCAAGGCTGTTGCCTATTGTGCCGTTCATGGCATCTACGCACCCCTTGATGAAGTTTGTCTGGTATGACTCTTCTCTGGCGGTAAAGGTGCCCCCCATAATTATTAGATCTATTTTTGAGGTGTCATGGCCAATGAGATCCAGTTGCTTTACGCGGTTGAAAACCTGGTTGTACGGATCGTAATTGTTATTTCTTCCCCTGAGGGCGGCAGGCTCATATCCCGTATAGGATTGCGGTGAGTTGTTGTCCACTCCTCCAGGGCAGTAAATGCACTTGCCATGGGGGCAACTGTCAGGGGAGGTCATGGCCGCAACGACCGCAACTCCAGATATTGTCCTGGTGTTCTTTATACGCAGCATGTCTCTCTCTTCCTCAGAGAAGCTACCTGAATTAAGTATCTCTACATCGCTGGGTATGAAGTCCAGGGACAACTCCTTTGCAAGCCTGATTTTCAGGTTCTGCAAATCCTTCTTGTTGCGGACCTGCCCGGATTTAATCTTCTCCCCGATGACTTCATAGAAATCCACGTACACACCATCACTCTGAGAATTTAACGTTTTTGAGAAGACCCGTCCGTAAGCTTAAAATCTGCTTTCCATATAACAAAACATGACAGTAGAAACCTGTTCCGTACCNCTGGAGTTTCCCGAGGGGACAAACATCATTCTGGGATACTCACATTTTATAAAGACGGTTGAGGACTTGACAGAAATAATCTCAACTGCGGTACCAGGGGCGGAATTTGGAATTGCATTCTCGGAAGCATCCGGAGACAAGCTGGTAAGATATGATGGAACAGACGCAGAACTTGAGAAGATAGCGGTTGATAACATATTGCGCATTTCCGCAGGTCATACATTCCTGATCATATTGAAGAACCTTTATCCCATAAATGTCCTGAACGCGATCAAGGGATGCCAGGAAGTTGGGAGCATATTTGCAGCAACTTCAAACCCCGTTGAAGTGATATTAGCAAAGGGAACGCGGGGAAATGGGGTAATCGGAGTGGTCGATGGGTTCTCTCCAGTTGGCGTCGAAAATGAGAATGATAAAAATACAAGGAGAAAATTCCTTAGAGAGATAAACTACAAGAAGTAGGGCCCGTAGTGTAACGGATTATCATATAGGCCTCCGGAGCCTATGATCCGGGTTCGAATCCCGGCGGGCTCACTATCGGTACTTATACATTTCTTCTAGTTTCAGGAAACTACCATTTCTTTCCAAGTTCACGCCACGTTTGTTCAGCGAAGTATTTAAGATGTATTTTGGAGCCATATTTCTCTTTGCCAGCGTTTTGATAGGCGCATGGAATCCGGTCTAATCAGNGATTTTGTTTCCGGTTTGGACAGGGACCGTAGTATGGGTAACAGGAAAAGGTATCGCAATGACATAGTTGGAGTCAAACTATTGATCGAAGAACCAGAGGTAAACCGCCTCATTATCCAATAAATAGCGGATTACGTTTCATGCTATTTTCATCGCGAAAAAAATTATCAGTATAATGGAGTATAGGGTTAATTTTGTTTTGAGGGAAAATGCGAAGCTATTGAAAAAGGATGANAGAATGTGCCGGTGGATTTCCTTGCAACCGGTGCGGTATGGCCTCGTTTTGTAATTCAGGAGAATGGCCACTGGCTTGATGCAGTTGTCTTCTGTTTGGATAATTCCGCAACAACATCTATTTCAACCAGCACATCGGGGGATGGAAATCCAGTGACGATTGTGGTCCTTGCCGGAGGATTCTTTGTGAAATATTTTCCATACAGTTCATTCATTTTCTGAAAATCACTGGAATTAGCTAGATACACATTGCATTTCACCACTGAATCCAGAGATGATTCACACAGCTTCAGGATATTCGAAATCTTTTCCATTGTACTCTGAAACTGTTCATTAAATGATGATTTCATCCCTGCAGAGTTGCCTGTTTGTCCGGAAAGAAAGATAAGGCCATTGGAAACCACTGCATGCGAGTAAGCCCCANCTTTCAATATCTCAGGAGAATTTATCGTCTGTGCCATGGTCTACTTAGACAGTTCAGACTAATAAGGATTTTTAAGCAAGGTTCCCGAACTACTGGAGACCGTATGCGCAAAACAGGATCTGTAACTAAAAGGAATCAGGATTATCCCTGAATTTCCAGAAACCTGTAATCTGTATTTTCCATTCCGGGAACTTTAAAGCGGTCATCCCTAGGAGTTTTATGGGTATATTCCCGAAGCTTTCCGGAAAGATATTTATGACGGTAAGCAGACGACCATTGAGTTCGTGAATTCTCATAAGGTGTATCATGCCATATTTGCGGTCTTCCCGCGTCAGGTATTCAGTTACGGGGTTACGGGTTTCAGCTTCGAAAATTCCATCGTGAACCATCCTTCCGGAACCTNTCGCGGGTTGTGTGCTGGCAAAGTATACTGCTGATACGTTCTCTCCTGAAGGAGTTATTTTTATTATTCTGATCCATCTGCTTCCGATTGGATTGCGTTCTGGCGTGGTTTCAAAGTCGGGCGCAATACCGGTCGATTTCATTACAAGCAGTGGGATGCTCTCATCAATCTTTCCCAGTATCTGCTTCATTCCGCGTGATTTGCCAAGATATTCGACCATCAGGGGAANATGGGCTGATATGTCAAGGAGGTGAGATGAAACAGAATCCAGCACTGAACTGTGGAAAAGAAAGACAAATCTGTATGTTCCATTGTCAAGAATTGCGGAGACCAGCACAAGCGAAGGGATAGCGACAAAATCAAAGAAAGCGCCAGAAAGGTTTTCATCCTCGAGAGAGCGCCTCACTATGTACATATTCTCCCGCCTCTCGGCCAGAAATTCCTTCAGGAAAACAGCACCGTCTCTTTCTTGATCCAGTTCTGAAGGAAGGTAATAAACAATCTGTCCTCCATTCATTTCATTAAAAAGGGCACAGCTACTCCTTATCCGGAATTTTTTTGAAAGCTGGCAGATACGGTTGTCTGCTTCCCACAAAATGACAAGTTCCGAATTTAGAAAATCGGGTAGTTGCACTCTCAAGTATGAACAGTGCCATATAATAATTTTCACAATCTCCTGATCAAGGAAGAACCGATCTTTCATAGAGGAGAGGAATTGAAAAAGAACACAATATTGGGTATTTATGTCTGTACTGTGCTCAAGACACTCCAGATAAGGTGCTTCCCGATGAACATCAGAAGGATGCACTGATTGATACATTCATTGGATTCAACGAGGCATGCAATTTCATTTCCGCAATTGCCATTGAGGATTTGAGTGGCATAGGGATGAGGACAACGGTTAGAAGGGCCAAGAGGTATATCCATAACTCCCGGTCTTTCCGTCAGATCAGGTCGTTTATTGAATACAAGGCGAGGGAGACGGGCATTCCAATAATTGTGGTTGATCCGCATAACACCAGCAGGGAATGCCCGGAATGCCATTACACCGACAGGAGGAACAGGCCTGAACGATCCCGATTCGAATGCATTTCCTGTGGTTTTGAGGAAGAGGCAGATCTTGTTGCATCCCTCAATATCGGGAACAGGGCTGCTGTCAGCCAGCCTATTGTGACGGAGGCTATTTCGATCATTCGATCCTCCCGGTTGCAAGCTCCGAAGCTTTATCGAGGAGTAGCTGACTGCATTCGGTTACTCTTCGCTTTCGTTTGTAATCTGCTTTCCGTAGATGCTGACGAGGTCCCTGTATCCATTTTTCTTGTAGAATCCAAGGGCTATAAGGTTCAACGACGGGAATTCAGCCGAAATTAGTGATATCCCCCTCTTCTTAAGTATTGCACTTACCTCGTCCATGAGAGCATGGCCAACCTTTTTCCTTCTGAATTCCGGCATTATATAGAATTCGACAATTCTTGCCTCATGTCTTGGCTCGTAGCAGATTCTTTCAAGTATATCTACCTTTATTATACCCACGACTTTCTTCTTCCATTCAGCCACAAGCATGATATATTTTTCAGGATCCTTCATTGTGTCTGTGAGATACTTCTCCGCTTCGCTTTTAATATCATCCCTCACTATGAAGGAAGAATCAAATTCCTCGTTGATTTTCTTGAGTCTTCTCACCATTTCTATGACGCTTTCCATGTCTTCAGGTTTCATCCTTCTTATTTTCAGATTATCTTCCACTTTTATCATCTCCAAAATAGTTCCTTATCAATCCACTCTCCATCATCTTGGAATAGACCTTTCTATTGCTCTCAATGATTTCAGTAGCTGTCTTCAAAAAACCCTGTTTTGAATCACTCTTTCTTGCGAGATTCATCTCCACAGTTTTGTACGCAACCGCGGCGGCTACTCTTGGATAGAGTTCCCACTCGTCCATGGTTGGAACTATCCTTTCTGTGGATGGCTGATCGACGAAATTAGCGATTTCATATGCAGCCTCTACCATGATCTGGAAATTCACACCTCTTGCCCCGGCGTCAAGAACACCTCTGAAAACTCCAGGGAAGATAAGGCTATTGTTGATCTGGTTCGGGAAATCTCCTCGTCCTGTCGCTACTATTTTAGCACCTGCTTCAATGGCTTCGTGTGGCCATATTTCAGGTACCGGATTCGCAAGGGCAAACACTATGGGGTCACTGTTCATAGAAGTGATCCATTCCTTTCTGATGGTGTCCGGGCCAGGTTTAGACGCAGAAATCACAACATCCACTCCCTTAAATGCATTCTCAATGTTGCCCTTGATGCGACCTTCATTGGTTGTCATGGCAAGCTGATATTTCCATGGGTTGTTGATCATAAGGGAATCCATGTCCTGGCGTTCCGGTTCCAGAACCCCCTTGGAATCTGCCATTATGATATTCCCAGGTTTAAATCCAGCAGCGAAAAGGAGGTGGGCGGCAGCAATGTTTGCGGCGCCAGATCCCATGAGCAGAACCGTGGAATCAGCTATTTTTCTTCCAGTAACCCTGAGCGAGTTGATGAGTCCCGCAAGTATTATTGAAGCAGTTCCCAGCTGGTCATCATGCCAGACCGGGATGTTCAAGGTCTTCTGCAATTTTTCCAGTATAAAGAAACATTTGGGAGATTCAATATCCTCCATGTTGTACCCTCCAAATGAAGGTTCAAGAGCCTTTGCCACAGCTATGAACTCATCCTGTGTCTTTACGCGCATGGGAATCGGAATTGCATTGACTCCTCCAAGGTAATTGAAGATCAGAGCTTTTCCCTCCATTACTGGCATCGCCGCTTCGGGTCCAACATTTCCCAGCCCGAGAACCCTTGTCCCATCAGTGAGGATCGCAACACTGTTCCACCTGCCGGTCATGTTGAATGATTGCTCTGGATTTGCTGCAATTTTTAGTGAAACTGCAGCGACACCTGGAGTGTACCATATGGAGAAATCCCTCAGATCGCGAACCGGGACCTTGGAGACGGTATTTATCTTTCCTTTATATAACTCGGACAGGCGAATTGCGGATTCGTTGAACATCCGGGTCCTTTCCTCGTCGTTCATTCTGATCGTACCTATATTGACGGCTCAGTTATATACATCTGCTCTAACAAATGAGGTTACTGATTTATTATACTTCCATATTACTAATCATGGAAATCAGGAATGCAAAACTCGACTGGAATCTAATCCTTAAAAATTACATAGAATACATCGAATCAAAATACCCGGACTATCCGGTGAGAAAATCATTTGAACCCATTATAGAAAAGCTAACCAATAACCAGTTGCGTTCAAGGGTGGTCATTGCTGGAACGGAAGTTGCGGCCTACGCTTACCTCTTGGATTCTACAGAGATGCCCGATGGAATGTACGCTTCCGCCGGTTTTCTGAGTGGGAAGTACTATTCCGCGGAGAGGCTTAAGATTCTCGTAGACTGGATAAGTTCAGAGTCCAGGCGCGACAGAAAGATTCCAATGTTGAATGAGGTTTTCAACGCTACAGGAGAGTGGGAAAAAGTGCTTTACAATGCTGGGTTCAGAAGAATGAGAAGGACGAGGATGGTGATAGACCTGCATAAGATGGAGTTCTCCAGAATTGAGACACCCGAATCCATAAAGATTCTTCCATTCGGTACTTTAACACCCGAGTCCTATGCGGATTTCAACTTTAGATCATATCTCGGAACAGAAGACGCAATACTTTACAGTTCCACACCTGAACAGAGCCTTGCTATGGCAAAATCTCTTTTCAACGGAGAGTATGGGAAGATAATTCGGGATGCCTCTTTTTCAATATACTTCGAAGACAGACTTTCCGGATACATCGTCTTCACTTCCGGAGAGGGACCAAGATCAGGTGGCGGGACCCCACTTCTAGCGGACATAGCCGTTGGGAGTGAACTAAGAGGTAAGGGTATAGGGAAAGCCCTTCTGATGCGTTCTCTCTTTGAAATGCAGAGACTCGGCTACTTGAAAGCAGTTCTATGGGTATCTGAAACAAATCCGGCAAAGCAGCTTTACAAAACTGTTGGATTCTCTGATGCCAATCAGCCGGATGAAATATTCTTCTATATCCCAAAACCCTAAATGAAAAAGGACAACGCCGCGAGAACCAGTGGAATCATGTAGTTGTCATCCAGTGGGTATCTTGAAGCACTTTCAACCACAGACCCAACCGCAGCAAATGCAATGCCAGCATACCCTAAAAGGACGAACGCGAATATTGCTGCGGGAATAAAATTTGCAAGTAAACCAGCAACTGACTTTCGTCTGTTGTATGGAAGTTTCGGTGACCTCACAGAAGATCCAATAATTGTGGCTAGAGAATCACCCACCATAAGTATGAATATGATTATGGCCAGCACATCCAGATTCCTGACTATACCCATAGCCAACAGGAGACCAGCGGCAAGCCATATTGCCCCTATGCCAAGCGGAGTGCTCTCCCTCTCAAGTGAATTCAGAAAATTTCCGAGATAGTTAGATCCGTTATTGGAAAAGTAGTTTCCTAAAAGATAAAGTGCAAGCACCGCAACGGTAAGGAGCCAGGCGGAATCGTGCAAACCCAGTGAAAGGACAAAAATAAGCACAATAATTCCTATGCCTATCTGTACATAATCCCGGTTGATTTCCCTCTCCTTTGAAATTCCTCTTGACTGATCATTGTTGTGTGAAAAATCCCTTATTCTCTTGTCCTCAAGCATGACAAGAATCGTTGCCAGGGAAATTGTTATGTCTATGGGGGTAGCGCTATAGGTTTTTCCATAAACGACAAGGAAATACAGGATTATACCGAAATCAACAGCGAATGGAAGATAGAATTGCAGGGAGTAGAGCATGGACGCAGATATAAGGGACAGGACAAAAACTGGAAACACAAGAAATGAATGGTAGACGAAAAATATAACGGCAATCACTGGGATGGAAATAGCATATTTTCTCAGAAACAGTCTCCAATTATATGCAAGAGATATGGTAACTGCAATTAATGATAATACCACAAGGGCAACATCAGCTATTGTTATCAAACTAGAGGTTAGAGCAAGAAAGGAATAAAAATGTATTGTATACGATTATTGAAGTTAACTTCCAGACCGTGCGTAAATGAAACTTAGGACTGCTTCAGCGCTGATCGGAGGATGATATGATCCGCTCAATGTGTTATTTTTCACAGCATACTCCCCTGGCACTTTCTGAAGAAGAAAAAGTACGGGGCTCATGCTCAGGCCATATGCTCCAGCCTTGAAAATCAACACGGTGTCTCCCTCTCTTACGCAATCCGGTATTGGAATATTCTTCCCGAAACAGTCTATTGGAGTGCAGAGTGGTCCACAGATAGTGGCAGTCTTAAGCGTAAATGAAGTATCACTGCAAATCACCCTGATGGGATGATCTGCACCAAGAAAAGCAATTCTGAAAAAATTGTTCATTCCACCATCTGTTGTCAGCATAGTCCCCCCATTACCGGCAGTCTTTATGTCTATTATTCTTGTCACGAACACGCCGCAATCCGCCACAAGAAATCTGCCTGACTCAAACCATATTTTCTTACCGACTAGGCCATTGTCCCTGAGTATCCGGTTAAGCCCCGAGGAAAATCGCTCAAAGTCAAACTTCGAATCCCTTTCGGTCATTGGCACGCCAAATCCGCCTCCAAGATCTATGTAATCGACGCGTTCCCTGAATTTCTGCATGTATTGTAGCATTTTTTCATGAAGCCGCAGCGACTCCTTGTAGTCTAAGACCTGGCTCCCGAGGTAGTACTGGAATCCAAATTTACCTTCAGGAACAAAACGGGAACTCTGGACGATAGCTTCCAGGTTCTTCACATCAATTCCAAACTTACTTTCGGAACCGGACATGCTCTCAAGTGCCTTTGAAGTTCCATCCTCCATGTTAAGCCTGACCAAAACAACCATGTTTCCGTCGTAGTATTTTCTTATCAATTCTAGCTCCCTGAAGGACTCTGCGATTATTCCCCTGATATGAATTTCTGAAGCTCTCCTGATCAGGTCTTCCTCCTTCCCGGGGCCAAGTAGAATAATTCTGTCAGGCTTGAATCCAGTCTTCAGGGCATGATCCAATTCTCCCATTGATGAGACTTCAATGTTCAAGCCACTTTCCATTATGGTGGTAAGGATCTGGGATGCCGGGTTCGCTTTCACAGAATAGAAAATATCAGTCCCTGATGCTTCAATTGTCTCCGAGAAATCTCTTAATTCCTTTATCTTTCGGGTTAGGATATCCAGTAAATAGATGTAGGATGGAGTTTCGATGTCGGATATAACCGAGGAGAGACTTAATCCATTGTATTTATAGTCACAGCCTTCTCTCTTGAAGCCCTCGCTGTTCAGAACATGATCCACAGATGCACTTTCTTCCATGGTGACTTCATTTTTAGGCGTGGTTAAAACTTTGCTAGTTGATGCATGGAACTTTTGAAATTCCCGTGAAACTCCGATAAAGGTTAAATGGAAGAATACCATCAGCTTTATTACGGGTGCTGTTCAAATGGTACCTTTTTGACATTATGGTGCTTTTATGAGTGACAGGGAAAAGATATATGATTCGCTTTTGGCGAAGGCGAGGAAAGAGAGAAACTTTGATGAAATATCAATAAAGGGTATATGGGAGATCAACCTGAATTTCAAGCCGTCAAAGAACGAACGGTTATTCACGTACAAGGTTATCGTCGTCCAGACAACATACGGCCAGGGATCATGTTATGCATCTCCCAATGAATCACTTGGAATAGATCGCACCATAATTGGCAAAACGCTTAGCGAAGTCCATATGGATGATGATTCTGCCTTCCCCCTAAAGGTTGCAATCCTTGACTCTGTCTACGATACTCCAAGGATCAAGCCTGATCTGGAGGTGGAGATCAGAGGCGATTCAACATCCAAGTCAAGGTTCAGGGCTGAAATTATCGCAAGTGAGGTTTCGAGGATTATAAACGGCAAACAGGCGAGGTCTGAACTAAAATCCAAGGTGCCTGTGGTTTTGAATATCGGATATGTGGGTACTTTCTACACAATCCTGACAAAATCATTCAACCCGGAGTATCTCGTAACTGACCTGGAAGAGGAGCTATTGAGCACGAAGGGTCAGGTTGACATATTTGACGGAAACCGCTATAACAAGGAGTTTCTGAAGAAAGCTGACGTTGCCATAGTAACAGGAATGGTGATATCCACAAGAACACTGAGTGAAATAATCGAAACTGCAAGGGAAAACAACACTTCCGTGCTGGTTTTTGCAGAAACGGGATATAATCTGGCTCCATACTACAGGGATTTCGGTGTAGATGTTTCAGTCAGTGAGCCATTTCCATATTATATATTTGACGGCGCTTCAACCATGAGGGTTTTTAGAAAGCAGTGATTCTGATCCGGGGGAGTTATCTTTCCATCAATTCTATCCTGAAACCGCATTCGAAGGTTTTCTGTGGTTCAATCGTAACTAGCCCGATCTGGTTGTTAAAAGCATCTGGGGCACCGGTCATTGGCTCTATGGCCACAGATTGTCCGCGCGAATACTGGCCGTTATACAGGACAAAATAATCCATGTTTCTCCTGCTGATCCTTAGGTCATAATTTCCGGCAGAAAATACTAAATTTCCTCCGCCGACGAAACAATTATCAAAGCTTCTCTCGTGCATTGCTTCATCATCATTGAAACTCACAGGCAAGGTAGATCCATCCGGAAAATATCGATCCCTGTAATTTAGCATCATGATCTCNGAGTCATGCTTGAGTTGCCATTTGCCCTGGAAACAGAAATATGGATGAAATCCAACGACCAGTGGTGAACTGATTTCTCCTGTGTTCTTTATTGTCGTGGTGATATTGAAAAAATCTCTTCCCAGTACGTAAGTATTCACGATATCAAGGACCGCAGGATAACCTGTACTCGCAAGCCTGTAATGAAGAGCTGTAGAATTGAGAGTCCGTTCCTCTTCGTTTGCATACTCCCATTTTTCATGCCTCACCAGGCCGTGAATGCTGTTCAGGCCATCGTTCCTGGGCAGGCTGTATGTATGACCCTCCCAGTTATAGACCCCATTTCTTATGCGATTGGCAAAGGGAATCATTACTGCGCATCCGCCATGGGTTTCCCGGCCATCAGGTGATGGCATGAGTATTTGTCTTCCTTTAAGCTGGAGGGAATCTATGTATGCACCAACCCTGTCTATCCTCGCAAGGCTCCCTCCATCCTCAAGCGTAACCATAAGCAGATAATTCCACAACAGTATATTATTATTGAATAGGTTCCAGCTGAATTGTCAGGGTCTATAGTTATTATGGTTATATTGATTGTCAAGGATGATACTCTCTTTCATAGGTAAGGGTGGAGTCGGAAAGACTTCAATTGCTGCAGCCTATGCCTTAGAACTGGCTAACATTGGCAGAACCATTGCAGTTTCAACGGATTTCATGCCATCTCTTAGGTATGTCCTCACAAAGGACGATAAGCTGGAAATAGTTGAGTTGACAGAAAACGAAATTGCCGAAAAATGGATTCAGAAATACGGTGAAGATGTATTTACAATAGTCAGTGAGTTCATAAACACAGATCGTTCCATATTGAGCCATATTGCAAGTGCACCTGGAGTTCCGGAAGAATTCATGATATCAAGCATCGTAGACCTGGAAGATTCAGGAAAATATGATTATGTGATCTGGGACACCGCGGCCTCGTCCGCTACAATGCATCTCCTTGCGCTTGAAAAGGATTTTTATAACCATCTTGGCAGGGATATAGAGTTCTATCTAAGGGTCAAAGACAGGTTTGGATCACACAAGGTAATGCAGGTGCTGAACCAGTGGAGAGAACTGGCGAATTATGTCTGGAAAAAGCTTGAAAGTTCACACTTTTTCCTTGTCACGACGGATGATGATCTTAGCAGAATCCAGGCTGGGGAAATAGAAAATGACTTTCATAGAATGGGACTTCGGGTTGATTTCAAAATATGCAACAGGTTTGGGCACAGGCATGCTGATATTCCGGATTGCGAGATTATCCTTCCAGAGTTCGAAGGAAACAGCCGCGAAGTGGTGAATTCAATTCGCGGAGCTTCCGGGCCATTGTTTTTATCGCGCATCGGCATAAATCCCAAAAATCCACGGAATGAATAAGGTTTCGAGAAATGCGGGTGCCGGGATTTGGACCCGAGGCACGAGCTTGGCAAGCTCGCGTGTTACCAGGCTACACCACACCCGCTCGGGCACTGTATACACTCAGAGGTATTTATTCTTTAAGATTTACCATAAATGAATTCAAAATTATAATCCTAATATTGTAGCTTCGAGTCAGAATTGGAATCCCGTATTGTTACCTAAATTATGATCTTTATAATTCAGATGATTAATCAGCCATTTGATTGGGTTTTTGTGAGGAAACCGAAAAATGGATCATTTAAATTCACAGGGTCATATATTGTAATCTCCAACGAATTATGATAGTTCTTTATATATAAATTTCTGCTTTGTATGTCTGACAGCTAATTGCCATAGAGTCTAATTAGTTCCGATACCTACAAAATACTTTTAATATGAGTAAAGTTGTTCCTAAAGCAATAGGTGAAATGAAAGATGATCACTGAAGAGATGAATAAGTATCCCGAAATCCGTTTTGCAAGCGATTTCGAGATAAGCAAGAACGCGCCCTTCAAGACAGTTGACGAATTTGTAAAGCGTCTTGGCCATCTCATTACATCAGACATGATGGTCCTTAGGGTAACAGAGAGTCTGTGCCCGCTTTGCGTTGATGATGAGAAATTTGATCAGATGAGGATTCCGGCTGTGGTTTATGAGAATGGTGGAGAGGTAAAGCTAATAAAGGAATGCGCTGAGCATGGAGTAACCAAGGAAAAGTACTGGGAAGACTACGACATGTACCAGGAAGCAAAGAAATTCCAGGACAAGGGAGTTAAGATCCTTAATCCGCACGTTGCATTCCTTGAGGAGAAAATTATCTGCCCCACTCACTGTGGACTATGTGTAAAACACAAGTCACATACTGGACTGGGCAATGTGGTTGTAACAAACCGCTGTGATCTTTCGTGCTGGTACTGCTTCTTCTATGCGAAGGAAAACGAGCCGATATATGAGCCTTCCCAGGACCAGGTAAGAATGATGCTCAGGAGAATGAGAAACGAGAAACCCGTGGGAGCAAACGCTGTCCAGATAACTGGCGGAGAGCCTACCATAAGGGACGACATCATAGATATCATAAAGATAGCTAAGGAAGAGGGATACGAGCATATACAGTTGAACACTAACAGCATCAGGGCCGCTTTCGATCCGGATTTCCCCAAAAAGGTCAGGGAGGCTGGATCCAATGTTATATACACTAGCTTTGACGGTCCAACTCCAAGATCAAACCCAAAGAACTTCTGGGAGATACCTGCAGCTCTTGAGAATTACAGGAAGGCCCCGCTTGGTGTTGTTCTGGTGCCCACAGTTATAGGTGGAATCAACGACAGCTACCTCGGTGACATAATAAGATTTGGCTTGTCAAACATAGATGTTGTCAGGGCAGTTAATTTCCAGCCCGTAAGTCTTGTAGGCAGAATGCCTGACAGGATGAGGGAGAAACAGAGAGTAACAATACCTGGAGCCATAAAGAAAATAGAGCAGCAGACCGACGGAATGATAGGAAGAGAGGACTTCTTCACGGTGCCGGCTACCACAAAAGTTTCAAACTTCGTGGAGGCACTGAAGGGCCAGGAAACCTACAAACTCTCTATCCACTTCGCCTGCGGAATGGGTACGTATATCTTCAAGGATGGCGACAAGGTTACCCCAATCACGCGCTTCATCGATGTGAAGGGCATGTTCGAGTATATGGGAGAGCTTGGAGATGAGATCAAGGCATCCAGCTACAAGAGACTCAAGAAAACCGAGTCCGTTGCAAAGCTGCTTCTGAAGCTGAAGAAATTTGTGGACTACGAGAAGGCTCCAAAGGACTTCAAGCTGAAGGATATGGTCTACAATGCTTTCACAGAGGGCGATTACCATGGGCTCAAGGCATTCCACTACAAGTCTATGTTCATAGGATTCATGCACTTCATGGACCCATACACATACGATGTTGACAGGGTCGAGAGATGTGATATCCACTATGCAATGCCCGACGGAAGAGTTGTGCCCTTCTGTGCCTTCAATGTGATACCTGAACTATACAGGGATGCAACCCAGAGAAAGTATTCCATCCCTGCAAAGACATACGAGGAGAGAACCGGGAAGATACTCAAGAAAGACAAATATTTCAGGGACTACACAAAGGAAGACAAGAAGAACATAATCGACTTCTATGAGAAGAGCATAGGTAGGAAACTCGCAACAGACGAAATTGGCCTCAATCTTGATGAGCCCATACCTGTGATATCATCTGAGAAGCCACAATAATCACAAATTTTTTATTTTACCAATATATCTTTTTTATTGAAATTCGAAATTATTGATCATACTGGCGATGTCGGCATCATTGTTTACGGTTCTAACATTATAGAGATTCTGAAAAACGCCGTTTTTGCGCTGTCGGATCTCGTTTTCCCGGACACTGGATTTCAGCCTGATGTAACGGAGACAGTTTCTGTGGACGGTGCCACAAACGAGGAGCTGCTTCTGAATCTGCTATCGCTGGTAATACAAAGGATTGATTCGGACGAGGTCATATTTTATGATATTAACAGCATCTCGGAAAAGGGAGGGTGCATTAATGCAGAGTTGAAGGGCATGAAAATTAGAGAAGGAATGAACTACGAATACGTCCTGAAGGCAGTGACCTATCATGATCTGGAAGTAAACATAACGAAGGGATATGCAAGGATAATTTTTGATATTTGAGACCACTTCACCAGCCCATTTTAATGGGTGCTGTTTTTGCTAATTCCACCCTGCCATTTGCAAGTTCCGGCCCTTAGTGTGGAATAATTGACCTGTAGATTCCTGGACCGCGGGCAATCCAATCTACACAGGGTTATGAAAAAGCATTTAAAAGGGGTAATGATCAGCCCATATGTCTGCACTAGTTCCAAAGAAGATATTTTTTACCCGCGGGGTGGGCCGCGGTGAAAGCCAACTTCAGTCATTTGAGGAGGCTTTGAGGGATGCCGGAATAGCTCCTTACAACTTATCCAGTATAAGTTCAATTTTCCCGCCATTTGCGGAAACAGTTTCAAGAGAGGATGGAATAAAGCTGCTCTCTCCGGGACAGATATTATTCTCTGTTCTTGCCAGAAATTCTACCAATGAACTAAACAGGATGATATCGGCTGCAATCGGCTACGCTATACCCAGGGATCAGAGCAAATGGGGATATCTCAGCGAACATCACAGTTTTGGGGAGACAGAAAAGGTAGCTGGTTACTATGCTGAAAAGCTCGCGGCAGAGATGCTGGCTAGCACAATGGGGCTGATGGACAAATTGGTCTGGGACGACAACAAGAAGGAATATGTTCTTGAGGACAAGATACTTACCACTCGCAACATTTGCTCAACCGCCGTGGTTCTTAAATCTGGCGAGTGGACCACAACAGTTGCTGCGGCGGTTCTGATAGTCTAAGGTGGTTGCAATGGACCAGCACACTGAAAAGAAATGGCAGGAAGCCTGGTCCAAAGGCAAAATTTTCCAGCCGGATCTGGACAGGAATAAAAAAAAGTTTCTGATTACAGTGCCATGGCCATACACCAACGGGTCACTGCATGTTGGTCACGGGCGGACATACACCCTGGGGGACGTGATTGCAAGATACAAGAGAATCACCGGATTCAACGTTCTTTTTCCCATGGGGTTTCACCAGAGCGGAACGCCTATCCTTGCACTGGCAAGCAGACTGAGAAATGGNGACGCTAAAGCCATATCGCAGCTTACCAGGGATATAGCCACATATGAGCCGGAACAAAATATCCAGAAGATACTCAAGACAATGGTGGAACCAAAGAACATAGCAGATTATTTTTCGGATGCAACTGTTAAGGATTTTACCTCTATGGGTTACTCCATAGACTGGTCGAGACGATTTACTTCAGCCGACGATTTTTATCAGGATTTTGTCAGGTGGCAATTTCTTAAACTACACAGGCTGGGAATGATCAGGCAGGAAAGGTATCCAATCCTTTTCAGTCCAGCTGAGAATAATGCGGTTGGAGAGGACGACATAAGTGATGGAGATATAGATAAGGTATCCATCGAGGAGTTCACTGCAGTGAAGTTCAGGTCTGAGGACTTTTCCCTTCTAGCAGCCTCCATAAGGCCGGAAACAATATTCGGTATCACTAACCTGTGGATCAGCAGTGCAGGGAATTACGTTCTTATAGAGCTTGATGGTGAACCTGTAGCTGTATCGTCTGAAGCATACACCAAGCTGTCGTATCAGCGCGATGGGGTTAAATTCATCAGGGAAATTGAAAAGCGGGAGATACTTGACAGAGAATTCTACACGCCCATTGAAAGGTTGAAGGTCAAGGTATACGAAGCTGATTTTGTAAACCAATCAAACGGATCAGGTATTGTCTATTCAGTTCCAGGCCACTCCATAATTGATTATGCAGAAGTTATCAGGCTGGGGCTCGACATTAAGCCAAGGGTCATTATCTCCATACAGAATCCGGCAGATACGGTATTACAGAGGGCNCATTCCCTTGATCTAACCGATTACGCGAAGCTGAAGGAGGTTAACGTAGAATTGTACCGTGCAGAATACTACGGAGGGATAATGGCAGAGGGCCTTCCGGTTATTTCCGGTCAGACCGTGGCAAAAGCACGTGAAAAGATTAAGGAAACACTCGTTGAAGGCGGAGACGCACTGATATTTTATGAAACGTCCAGGCAGGCAGAGACCAGGACTGGCGACAGGGTCATAGTTGCAGTTCTCAAGGATCAGTGGTTTCTGGATTACTCCCTGGATTGGCTCAAGGAGAGGGCTCATAAGCTTGTCGATGACATGCAGTTCATTCCTGATCATTACAAGAGTTCAATGCAGGAAACAATCGACTGGCTGAAGCAGAGGCCATGCGCGAGACTCCGCGGTCTCGGAACACATCTCCCCATGGATGATCGGTGGATAATTGAATCACTCTCAGATTCCACGATCTATCCTGCAGTATACACAAATTCAAATTATCTGAGAAAGATTAAGGAAATTGCTGGTGAAATAGATCCAGCCATACTGGATTATATATTCACAAATGAACCCGCGCTGGAAAAAAATGGATATCCAGAGAAAATACTCAAACTTGCCAATGATGCAAGGAAAGAGATGGAATACTGGTACGGGGTAGATGTCCGGCTTACTTCCTATCCTCACCTGACAAACCACCTTGCATTCTATATCCTTAATCACGTCGCCATTTTCAGGGGAAGTTACCTCCCATCGGCATTGATTATCTCCGGGATAATTACCGCTGACGGGCGCAAGATCTCAAAGAGCAAGGGAAACGGGGAGTCTTTAATGGCAGTTTCCAGGAAATATTCTGCCGATATCTATAGACTTTATGTGGCTGTTGGAGCAGACTTCTCGTCCACCCTGGACTGGAATGAAGCTGATGTAAACGCACTGAGGAAAAGGTATGATAGTTTTGTCCAGATCCTTGACAATTACAAACCGATGGAAGGCGAGATGAATGGTGCTGAGAAGTGGTTTGTCTCCTCTTTCTATCTGCATCTGAAGAGTTNCATCGAGAACATGGAAAAATACAACATCCGATCCGCTTTCGTTTCCATATTTTACGAGGTACTTAATGACCTAAGGAGGTGTGAGGCGAGGGGAGGCAGGACGGATCTCGCAATGGGAAAAGTGATTAGGGACTGGCTTATAGCACTTTCTCCCGCAATACCGCATACAGCCGAGGAATACTGGCACAGGCATATTGGGGATTCATTTGTCTCCATCCAGCAGCTTAACCGGCAGCCGGAACTNTCTATAGATGCCACGGTAATCGAGGAAGACAGCTATATACAGAAGCTGATTTCAGATATCAGATCCATAATGGCTGTTACTAAAATAACACCGAAAACAGTTGAAATTTNTACAGCTGGAAAGGAGACCGAAAAACTTGCCGGAGTACTCATGGGTGGGGACTACGGGAAGGTGGACAAGGCACACAGGTTCATGATCCAGGATTTTACGAGAAACAGAAAGAGCATTTCTCTCAATGGCTTGGATGAATATTCTGCAATAGAAGCTAACAGGATCTTTATAGAGTCAATTTTAGGCGCAAAGGTGGAAGTAAGGAGAGTTGAAGATCCGGTAAATGGAAAGATAGCTTGGCCGGGGAGACCCGTCGTTGTCCTGAACAGATAGTCTTGCCCGAAGATCAACGGTTGTCAACTACTCCTCGCTAAGGCTTAGGAGCTTGTTGCTGGTCTCTACTCCACCCGTGAGTGGAGATTCATCGAACCGCAACCATTGGCTGGTTGACAGCAGCCTGAAGTACTCAGATTTACCAAGTACCTCGATGTTTCTGGAAGCATTCAAATCCGCATTGAGTTCGAAACCGCAATTTTTGCATTTGAATACTGAGCCATGCCTGTTGTCTTTGCTTACATAACCGCATCTTTAACACTTCTGGGAAGTGTATTTCGGATCGATGTAAAGAACGCTTTTACCCAAGTCTTCTGCTTTGTATTCTATGAATTTCTCAAGTTCTGATGGTTTTCCTTTCAAGCTTTGTTGATTTCAATGCTTCTGATGCTGTATCCCTCGCAGTCTGCACAAGTGCAGAGGGCAGTGTGGATATTGTTTCCCCTGCCATCTTGTACGTGCCTTTGTTAAGCTTATTCTCATTGAATACTTTGTTCTCAAAACCATAGTTCAGAACTATCTGAGAGGCTTCCCTGAATTGTCTGGCTGTCTCGATGACTGATCTGTCATAGGGGAGCTTTAGTTTAATAGTTCTAAACATTCATTATTAGAATACAAAGCAAATTAGTGAGCTTTCCTATGGAGGGAAGTCCGTGTATCTCCTCTCTGAAGGTGTCATGAAAGAAGTTTGTTTGACTTTGAATTGCTTCCCTCAAACTCCCAACGCTCTTATAAACCATTATGTAGGTATATTGTGCAGTTGAGGTGTAGTAGGACATATCGGTTATTTGTCTGACAAAAAGTCTTAAATATAGTTTATGGAATATAACGTTATGGAAACGGTAGCAGACGGAAACGTAATAAGATCATTGAACAGGAGCGAGCTTCGAAGGAAAGCTCTGTTTTATCTTTTGAGCATATACCCTTACCGGTCATATCTCTCAGAGATATCACGAGCCATAAAATCAGATCCTTCGAATGTGAAGGGATGTCTTGAGGGGCTGGGCGTGAGATATACGGTAGAGGAAAGCCTGGTTGGGCTGGCTCTCGTGAAAGCGGAACAGACTAAAAACGGCTTCAAATATTTCAAGATCAACCCGGACGTAGTCGATGAAGTACGGGCAATGAAGGCAATGTTCACCCAGAAAAAGATTTTTGCTGTGGAAATAGGTTAATTTTTAGCATACCGTTTCCCAAATACATCCAGTTTTCCATATGGCCATGTTTCTTATAAAAAGCTGATTTTCAGCACATGCGCGTTAATATTATCATGATATGTACATGCTTATTCAGGTTATGCAATATTGATTGAGTATTGAAAAGGCTTAATTATTGAATTTCGATACGTAGTTGTGGAAGACACGGTCGAAAATGTTGAGGATTATGTAAACAGGTTACAGATCACTACAACCAAAGATGTTAAGGTACCCCCAATTCTTTTTGACCAGGTCATCGGGCAGGAGAGTGCAGGGGACGTAGTAAAAAAGGCTGCTCTCCAGAAGCGGCACGTGCTGCTTATCGGAGACCCGGGAACTGGCAAATCCATGCTTGCGCAATCTATGGTTGATTTCCTTCCAAAGGAAGACCTGGAAGATATTCTTGTATTCCCAAATCCAGAGGATTCCAACAGGCCAAAGGTCAAGACGCTTCCCGCCGGCAAGGGAAAGGAAGTGGTGAAACAATACCAGATCAAGGCAGAAAGGGTAAAGCGAGATAGAGCACGCACAATAATGCTGATAATATTCTCCATTGTTTTCATTGGGATAATATTTGCATTTCTTTATGGAGTCATAATTCTGT